>Ga0163162_10001565_pt1 | contig 21361 bp, 14 predicted proteins | sample S55metaG_FD_115310 | JGI IMG/M metagenome (GOLD analysis project Ga0163162, IMG submission 115310) | Switchgrass rhizosphere microbial communities from Kellogg Biological Station, Michigan, USA - S5-5 metaG | ecosystem: Host-associated > Plants > Roots > Rhizosphere > Soil | place: USA...
TAAAGAGGGAAGCATTTTTGTGACGAGCTCTGGATTATTATAAGTTACCGGATAATGGGAACTGTAAGGAATTTTAATATCAACCGTAGCTCCACCAGCCTCCGCAGTTTTAGTTACAATCTGTTTTACACGATCTATAATTAGTTGTTCATCGGAGATGCTAAACGCTCTTAATGTTCCCCACATCTCCACTTGCTCAGGAATTATATTGGACCTGTTACCACCGTGGATCGTACCGATCGTAACAACACCCGGATTTTCGGTGATATTCAAATTGCGACTGATAATCGTTTGCAAACTGTTAACCACCTCCGCAGCGATAACGATCGGGTCTACTGACGTCCATGGGTATGCGCCGTGCGATGATTTTCCTTTAATGATAATTTTCATATCATTCACACCGGCCATCGTTCCCCCCGAACGATAAGTGATTTTACCTACTTCCGTTTGGGCGTTGATATGTAGGCCAAATATCACGTCGACTTTGGGATTCTCTAAAACGCCTTCCTTGATCATCAATTCGGCGCCTCCTTCTTCACCAACGGGAGCTCCTTCTTCCGCAGGCTGGAAAATAAATTTCACCGTGCCTTTCAGATCTTTTTTCACGGAAGACAACACTTCAGCTACGCTCATCAGGATCGCCATGTGCGAATCATGCCCACAGGCATGCATCACACCAGCTTCTTGTCCATTATAATTTATTTTTACTTTTGATGCGAAAGACACATTTGTTCTTTCTGTGACAGGCAACGCATCCATATCAGCCCGCAAAGCAATGACCGGTCCCGGTTTTCCTCCTTTTAAAATTCCTACCACGCCTGTTTTTCCCACACCCTCCTTTACATCAATTCCCAGTGACCGCAAATGATCTGCGATGATCTTTGATGTTCGGAATTCGCGGTTGGCCATTTCGGGGTGTTCATGAAAATCCCGTCGCCATGCGATTGTTTTTGATTCAATCTTATCAGCTGCCTGGTCAATTTTGGAATAGATCTCTTTTGTTTGTGCATGTACAGTCTGCGCGCATACAATGACGATGCACGCGACAATTAATTTTCGCATATCAGTGGTTATTATTTTTCAATATTACAGAAAACGCCGGGTAAAAGTCATTCTTGATCGATTCCTTTTGTCGATATTTTCGACAATCAATAAATTGTATTTTTGACCGAAGATTCAACGTCGCATTTTTTCTTCATGGTTTTATTTCGGCACATTCCTTTTTTAAAGGCTGTGTTCCTGCACAGCATTTCTGCTTTTGGCGGACCGCAAGGTCATTTGGGGTTAATGATGAAAACTTTTGTACATCAGCGAAGAGATGTCACGAAAGAGGAATTGCTCGACTACAACGCCTTTTGCCAATTATTACCAGGAGCCTCGTCAACACAAACGCTTACACTGATTGGATATAAACGGGGAGGTGTTCCGCTCGCTGTACTTACGCTCATCATTTGGATATTTCCAGCGTGTTTTCTAATGGGCGCATTTTCATTTTTCCTGGAGTATATCAACCAAAAAACATTAAAGACCGATATTTTCAAATTCATCCAGCCAATGACGGTCGGCTTTATTGCTTACGCAGCTATTCAATCTTATAAAATTTCCGTGCATAACACAATTACGCACGTAATCATGGCCGTTAGTACTGTCGTCACATTCTTTTTATTTAAGAGTCCGTGGGTTTTTCCACTGCTCCTGGTCGCTGGTGGATGTGTTACCAACCTCAGCAGCAAAAGAATTCCGCAAAAGGAAGTTCCACTAAAGAAAATTAAATGGGCAAATATCTGGCTGTTCGCAATTATTTTTCTTGTTGCGGGTGTTTCGAGCGAATTGGCCCGCAAAAATGAATGGCCACATCGAAAGCCCCTTAACCTTTTCGAAAATACGTATCGCTTCGGTAGTCTCGTTTTCGGAGGTGGACAAGTTCTCATACCCATGATGTACGAGCAATTCGTTGCGCGACCCGAGTCGCAAAAATTAATTAAAAGAAACCCGCACGTTTTAAAATTAAGCAGGGATGATTTTTATACCGGGGCAGGAATGGTGCGGGCGATACCGGGACCCGTTTTTTCTGTTGCATCCTTTATGGGAGGAACTTTAATGAAAGACGGAGGAAATACGATGCAGGTACTCGGATGCATCACCGGGTCCATCGCAATCTTTCTTCCCAGCGCGTTACTCGTTTTGTTTTTTTACCCGATATGGCACAACATGAAAAAATATGCGACTGTGTATCGAGCGATGGAAGGAATCAATGCCGTTGTCGTGGGAATAATTTTCGCCGCAACTTTCTATATGATGAAGGATACGGTGGTTTCTGATTTGAAAATGCTTTTATTGAATATTGCAGTAGTGGTTGGAACCTGGGCGCTTCTTAGCTATTCCCGTCTTCCTTCGCCAGTAATTGTTATAGTTTGTCTTGCTCTCGGTTGGATATTTTAATGCAAATGTGATGAATGCGATAAATGTGGGAATGTGGAGATGTGGAAATGTGAGAATGAGTCGCGAGCCGTCATTTCCACATTTTCACATTCCCACATCTCCACTTCATCACATAACACAAGTTATTGCAAGGTGCCTTTTTGTTTTGTCCGTTTCTCCCATTCGTCCATTTGATGGAGCATCTGGAATGTGGAAACGATATCCGACGCAAAAGGAATTTGATCATCTACTAAATTTCCTCCTCTGCCCTGTAGTAGCTGGTAAGCGTTGTTTGCAATTTGTTCATCACTCAAATTTTCGTCCCCGAGTGATTTATAATATTCCATCTGTTGTTTCAAATCCTTCTTGAGTGAAGCTGCTACTTTTTTTGCAAGATCGAGATCGCCGGCAAGATAGCAGGCACTTAGGAACTGGGTTGATATGGCATCGTGTTGATTACCGCGGTTGCTTGTCATACCATACGGAAAATCTTTTTCCTTGAATTGCTGGTCGAAATGATTCAACACTTTTATCGCGAGATCTTTTCTGCCGGATTGCGCCAGGCTGATCGCCAATTGCGCATGTGCCAGCCTGATAATATTTAACCGGCGACGATTCTCTTCATCATAATAAATATCTTTTTTCGCCGCGTCTCCAAAAGAAAATTTGTCCATCACCAGTTTGAACGATATATCATTGTCACTAGCATCATTTTCGACGGGCACCAATCTGTGAACAAGTCCATTTGATCTTATATAATGACCCACCCCGAGCTTGTCCGCCTCACTCTGGTTTGTAAAACATACAGGGCGCTGCCATTTATTGGCTGCGATAATCGACAACATCGCCAGATCACCTTTTAATAAATAGTTTCGATCACCGAGATCAATGTGGAGTTCATTAACTATATTATCGCCTTCGTGTACAGTACCGTTAGTTTTTACGATACCAATATCAACGGGCACGCTCAATTTTTTTGAAGGGAGAATATTGTATGTGTCGCCATCTTCCAGTTGAGTCGTGTATCGCGGATCATCGCTTCCCACATAATTCTTCATCATGTCATAAAGATCGTAGTATTTATTTTTGTCGAATCCCGGAAGTTTGTCGGTGCACAACACTAAATCACGCCTGCTGCCCGCAATTTGCTCACGGGAAAAAATCACGTCGGTCGGCGCACTTTGATTTATTTTATATCTCAATTGATTCATGTACCAATCAGATCCAATCAATGTAGTAATTACAATTCGAACATCAGGACGAATTCCTTCCACTTCCTGTGCATACCAAAGCGGATACGTATCATTATCTTCCGAAGAAAATAAAATTGCATCCTTCGGGCAACTTTCCAGGTAATCACGCGCCATGTCTCTCGCCAATGTTTTGTTGCTTCGATCATGATCATCCCATTCCTGTGTCGCCATCAGTACGGGAACACACAAAATGCAAAGTCCCGCAGATGCATAATTTGCAATTGGCGCTTTCATTAATTTTTGCATTTGTTCTTTCACCCAAATAACACCCACTCCGATCCAAATTGCAAATGCGTAGAATGAACCAACGTAGGCGTAATCACGTTCGCGTGGTTGTGCGCCGCGTTGATTCAAATAAATTACAATCGCGAGCCCGGTAAAAAAGAATAATAAAAAGTTCACCCAAAAATCTTTTCGGCCACGCATGCACTGAAACACAAGCCCAATCATTCCGAGGATCAGTGGCAACATGTACAAACGGTTAAAAGATTTATTATCCTTGTGTATACTGTCAGGAAGTTTATTTTGATTTCCATACAAACCGTTATCGATAATTGGAATTCCGCTGATCCAATTACTGTCGCGCGCATTGCCGAATCCCTGCAAATCATTTTGCTTGCCGGCAAAATTCCACATGAAGTATCGGAGGTACATCCAACCTGTTTGATAACGCATAAAATATTTTAGGTTGTCAGCCATTGTGGGTTGATCACCTTCGTTAAGTCCTGCATATTGCCGGTATATATCAATTTCATTTCTCTCGTTCGTATTTTCCCACATGCGGGGGAAGAAATGCGATGATGGAGTATTGGCCCAATCCTGCTGCGGAAGATTTCCGGTGATTTCATACTTCCCGTTCTCTCTTGTATAAATATTTGTACCGGGTTTTAGCGGCGGCCTGTCTGTAAAATCGGGTCCGTATAATATCGGCCAGTCGCCGTATTGTTGTCTGCCAAGATAACCCATCAAATTCACCGGGTTGTCGACATTAAACATATCAATTCCAGGATCTGCGTTGGAGCGAATCATTGTAGTGAAGTAAGTAGAATAACCAAGCAACATAAATGCAAATGACCACAGACCAATTTTCAGGAAGTAATATTTTTTCCGGACGGCATACCGGATTCCTAAAACAATTCCGCCTGTCAGTAGTATCAGGAAAAGTGCAAAGCCAGTGAAGTAAGGAGTGCCGAAATCATTTACAAGATGAACATCAAACCAACCAGCACCCTGGATGGTATATTGAATAACGAATTTCTGAACAACACCAGTGATAACACATCCCACCAAAAATGCAAGAATCGTTCCTCTCGTTGTAACCTTATAGCGGCGGAAATAAAATACCATTACGATAGCGGGAATAGTGAGGAGGTTCAGAAGGTGAACACCGATCGACAATCCCATCATATAAAAAATAAAGATGAGCCATTTATCCGCACCCGGATGATCGGCTTGTTGCTCCCATTTTAATATCGCCCAAAAAACTAATGCAGTGAAAAATGATGAAGATGCATATACTTCGCCTTCGACTGCGCTAAACCAAAATGAATCACAAAAAGTATAAGCTAAAGCTCCAACAATACCGGCGCTCATAATCGTGAACACTTGCTGATTGGTCAAAGTTTCACTATTTTTTGCCACCAGTTTGCGCGCAAAATGGGTAACAGACCAAAACAAAAACAAAATGGTAAAGCCACTCGCGATAGCGCTCATGAAGTTGACTGCGCGTGCGGCGGTCAGCGGGTTATCACCAAACAGGATAATGAAAAATCTTCCCATCAATACGAACAAAGGCGCGCCGGGGGGATGTGGAATTTGTAATTTGTAACAACTCGAAATGAATTCACCGCAATCCCAAAAACTTCCAGTGGGTTCCATCGTCATAATATAAACGGTACATGCGATAGCACAAATGACCCACCCAATAATGTTATTGGCTTTATTGTAATTCATGAGCATTAGTTTTCTTAAATGTAAGAAGATGCGGTTGATCGCGGGAGAGGTGGAAACGCTTTTAACGTTTTGTTGATGTTAATGAAATGTTTCCAGGTTGATGAAGTTGATAAGTTTGGTTTCACACAAAGGCACAAAGAGTACAAAGGTATGTTCGTTAGTCTTTGTGTTCTTTGTGGTACTTTGCGCCTTTGTGTGAAACCAAACTTACCTATTAAACCTAAATTGCATAGAGAACTATAACGCATGTCCGGAAAAGTATTAATTATCGATGACGAAGAAAAGCTAAGAACACTAATGGCTCGCATCATTAAACTCGAAGGCTTTGAAGTGTTCGAAGCGATGAATGCAAAAGCAGCATGGAAAAAACTTGACCAGCAAGATGTCGATATTATCATTTGTGATGTAAAACTTCCAGACGCCAATGGCATTGAACTCGGGAAAGAAATCAAATCAAAACTTCCCTTCGCAGAAATTATTGTACTAACCGCATATGGTAATATCGCCGACGGAGTGCAGGCGATGAAAAACGGCGCATTCGATTATATTACAAAAGGTGACGATAATGATAAGATCATTCCATTGCTCAACAAAGCAATGGAAAAAATTGATTTGCGAAAACGGGTTTCACAACTTGAGAAAAAAGTTACAAAGCATTACGGGTTCGAAAATATTTTGGGTCAGTCGCCACTTATACTCGACGCAATTGCTCTCGCAAAAAAGGTTGCACCGACAGACGCTTCCGTGATGCTACTGGGAGAAACTGGTACCGGTAAAGAAGTGTTTGCACAATCCATACATTACGCAAGCAAGCGATCGACCAATTCCTTTTTGGCGATCAATTGCAGTTCGTTTAGCAAAGAACTATTAGAAAGCGAACTCTTTGGTCACAAAGCCGGAGCATTTACGAGTGCCATAAAAGATAAAAAAGGATTGATCGAAGAGGCGGATCGGGGGACATTATTTCTCGATGAGATCGGGGAAATGCATGTTGATCTCCAATCAAAATTATTACGCGTACTTGAAACAAACGAATTTATTAAAGTTGGTGACACAAAACCAACCAACGTAGATGTCCGTATCATCGCGGCCACCAATCGTGATCTACAGCAGGAAATTGAAGAAGGAAAATTCAGGGAGGATTTGTTTTACCGGTTAAATGTTTTCAATATTCAACTGCCGGCACTGCGCGAACGAAAAAAAGATATTCCCCTTCTTGCTAATCATTTTCTCAAAGTATTCGCGCAAAAGACAAATCCGGAAGTAAAGAAAATAAGTGAAGATTTTCTCGAACACCTTCAGCAACACAACTGGAAAGGAAATATTCGCGAGTTAAAAAATATTATGGAACGTGCCGTCATTTTGGCTAACGGTCCCGAACTTTTATTGGAAAATCTGCCCTTGGAATTACAAACGATATCACATACCTCACATGGACCGCTGTCTGCTTTCGATCTCGCCAGCGTGGAAAAATTACATATTCAACGCGTCCTCAATCATACCAAGGGAAATAAAACCGAGGCGGCTAAATTGCTGAACATCGGGCTCACGACGCTTTACCGGAAAATCGAAGAATACAAACTGCAATAGTTTCAAATGACCATATCAATTTGAAAAAGGATTTTCATTTTGATATATTTCTTTGATCGTCGGATTTCAGGAAATAAATCGTTTTCACCTTCATTGGATTTGTTTTCACCACTTTACCTGCACCAGGGAATACCCGCCAGTCGGGCGGCATATCTTTTGGCGACTTATGCCAAAAAGAAACATGAGCAAATATCCGAGTGCGCTAAAAAAAGGGATTAAGCCTTTTCATCTTCTGCTTGGCATTTATCTGACCATCGTTGTCGTGGGAATAGTTTACAGGCGACTATCTTAAAACATGTTGGAGTAAGAGTTGAACCAAATGATTTTTTTTCACCGATAATTTAAATAAAACATCAATGCTTACGATCATTCTAATAGTTGCGGCGCTTCTTTGCTTCGCGCTCTTTTTTAAATCGATTGACTTCTTTGATAAAATCTGACCCTTCAACATTAAAGGATTAAATCTAAATATTATGACACTCCTCTTTATCGTCTCGATTTTCGTTTTTGTTTATCTGTGCTACGTGTTAGTTAAACCCGAAAAATTCTAAAACTTGAACCTATTGGCGCTTTTATCAAAAGGTTTATAAAAATGATAAGACAATGAACACTGAAATTATTGGAGTAATTACTATGTATGTTCTGATGGTGCTACTGGCCATCCCGCTTGGTCGATATATAGCCAAGGTATTTGAAGGGCAACGGACCTGGCTGGATCCCGTTTTGAACCCGCTCGATAAATTATTTTTTAAGCTCGGCGGGGTTAAGCCGGAAAAGGAAATGAACTGGAAACAGCATTTACTTGCACTCCTTACCATCAATCTTGTTTGGTTTATATTTTCCATGTTTGTTCTGATGAACATGAGCTGGCTACCGATAAATCCGGATGGCAATCCGTCTATGTCTGCAGACCTCGCCTTCAACACAACGATCAGCTTTATTTCTAATACAAACCTGCAACATTATTCTGGTGAAAGCGGTGTTTCTTATTTGGGTCAATTGGTATTGATGCTTTTTCAATTCATCAGTGCCGGGGTGGGAATAGCTGCGTGCGCAACAGTATTCAATGCAATGAAGGAAAGAACAACTGAGAAGCTGGGGAATTTTTATAACTACTTTGTAAAATCCTGCACGAGAATATTATTACCATTATCAATAGTGGTCGCAATTATTTTGGCATTTAATGGTATGCCGATGACCTTTAAAGGAAAAGAAACTTTTCTTTCTCTCCAGGGTGATACAGTCAATGTAAGCCGTGGACCCGCGGCTGCGATGGTCGCAATTAAACAACTTGGAACAAATGGCGGCGGATTTTTTGGTGCCAACTCCGCGCATCCACTGGAAAATCCGAATTACTTTACCAATATGGTTGAGAATATCTGTATTGTTCTAATCCCGATTGCTTTAATTTTTTCTTTGGGTCATATCCTGAAAAGAAAAAAATTGGCATGGATGATCTTTGGAGTGATGACGGTTGGTTTTTTACTTTTCCTAATTCCGTCCCTGTACCTGGAGATGAAGGGAAATCCTGCAATCGCTCACATGGGTATCACGCAGAACTTAGGTAGTATGGAAGGAAAAGAAGTACGGTTTGGTCCGGCAGCCTCAGCTTATTGGGGGATAACCACCACCGTTACATCCAACGGTTCCGTAAATGCAATGCACGACAGTTTCACTCCCATCACGGGTATGTTTGCCATGATGGGTATGATGGTTAATTCCTTTTATGGCGGCGTAGGCGTCGGCTATCTCAACTTTTATATTTATATCATCATTGCTGTTTTTATATCAGGTTTGATGGTTGGAAGAACTCCTGAATTTTTAGGGAAGAAAATTGAGGCAAAGGAAATGAAGATCGCAACGATCGTTGCCTTGTTACATACTTTCCTGATTTTAGTTTTTACGGCACTGTCCTCACATTTATATGCAGGCGATCCAAAAACTTATGCCGGATGGTTGAATAATCCCGGCAATCACGGATTTTCAGAAATGCTTTATGAGTACACGTCTTCATCGGCCAATAACGGTTCCGGTTTTGAAGGATTGGGTGACGGAGTTCCTTTTTGGAATATCACCTGCGGATTGGTAATGATCATTTCACGTTATCTGCCGATAATCGGACCTGTTGCAATTGCCGGTATCCTTGCAAAGAAAAAATATGTTCCCGAAAGCGCTGGAACTTTAAAAACTGATACGACAACTTTTGGTATCATGGTTCTTGCCGTAATCCTGATTGTTGCAGCATTATCATTTTTCCCTGCACTTTCACTGGGACCAATAGGAGAATATTTTCACTAAAATATAAAACGAATTTTCAATCATGGCAAAACGCATACGTCAAAATAAATTATTCGAATCATCTCTTGTAAATGAAGCGTTGAAACAATCCTTTGTCAAATTGAGTCCACGCATCATGATACATAACCCGGTGATGTTTACAGTGGAGATTTGTACTGCATTCATGCTCGGTGTTTGCATCTGGATATTTGCAGGAGAAAAATCGCAGGGCAGCCTGCCATATAATATCATCATTTTCCTGATCCTTTTTTTAACGCTGCTATTTGCAAACTTTGCCGAAGCAATTGCCGAAGCAAGAGGTAAGGCGCAGGCTGATAGTTTACGCAAGACAAGAGAAGACACTCCGGCAAAAAAAGTTTTCGCGGTAGGAGAAATATATGTGGATGAAGTGAAAATCGTCCCTTCTTCACAATTAAAAAAAGGTGACGTCTTTATTTGTGAAACCGGTGATACCATTCCTATGGATGGAGAAATCATCGAGGGATTGGCGACGATCGATGAAAGCGCTATTACAGGTGAAAGTGCGCCGGTAATAAGAGAGGCAGGTGGAGATAAATCGTCTGTTACCGGTGGAACAAAAGTGTTGAGTGACAGGATAAAAGTAAAAGTAACAACTTCTCCTGGAGAAAGTTTTCTTGATAAAATGATCGCGCTGGTAGAAGGTGCATCGCGTCAGAAAACTCCAAATGAAATTGCCCTGACCATTTTACTTGCCGGTTTCACAATCATTTTTGTTGTCGTCTGTGTAACCTTGAAACCATTTGGCGACTATGCCAGTACGCCTATCACCATGGCAGCTTTTATTTCATTATTCGTATGTCTCATTCCCACTACTATTGGTGGATTGCTGAGTGCGATAGGAATAGCTGGTATGGACAGGGCCTTACGCGCAAATGTCATCACCAAAAGTGGTAAGGCTGTTGAAACAGCAGGCGACCTGGATACGCTTTTACTAGATAAAACCGGTACGATCACCATCGGGAATCGCAAGGCAACCAGTTTCTGGGCCGCTAACGGTGTTGATGAAAAAGTTTTCGTTGAAGCATGCGCGTTAGCTTCGCTGGCAGATGAAACGCCTGAAGGCAAATCCATTGTTGAGCTCAGTGGCCTCAATGCGAATACATTCAGCACGAATGGGGCAAAATTTATTCCCTTCACTGCAGAAACAAGAAGCAGCGGTATTGACATGCCGAATGGAATACATATTCGTAAAGGAGCCTTTGATGCGATCAAAAATATGATCGGCAAATCAGGCAATCATTTTCCTGTTGAAACAGAAGACAGGGTAAAAATTATTTCTTCTAATGGAGGTACCCCATTGGTCGTAAGCCAGGATAATACTGTACTCGGTGTTATCGAACTACAGGACATCATTAAACCCGGCATCCAGGAGCGTTTTGAACGCCTGAGAAAAATGGGAGTTAAAACCGTGATGGTAACAGGCGATAATCCGCTCACTGCAAAATATATTGCTACCAAAGCAGGCGTCGATGATTTTATTGCCGAGGCCAAGCCCGAAGACAAAATGAATTATATCAAAAAAGAACAGTACGGTGGAAAACTTGTTGCCATGATGGGAGATGGGACCAATGATGCTCCAGCACTCGCGCAGGCAGATGTTGGCGTGGCAATGAATAGTGGCACGCAGGCCGCAAAAGAGGCCGGCAATATGGTTGACCTTGACAATGATCCTACCAAACTGATTGAAATTGTTGAAATAGGCAAGCAGCTGTTAATGACAAGGGGAACACTTACAACATTTTCTATTGCAAATGATGTTGCAAAATATTTCGCGATAGTACCCGCATTGTTCATTGTATCCATTCCGGGATTACAGGCTTTAAATATTATGCGGTTACACAGTCCCGAAAGTGCGATTCTTTCTGCAGTAATATTCAATGCAATTATTATCCCACTGCTGATACCTCTCGCATTAAGAGGAGTAGCTTATAAACCGATCGGCGCAAGTGCGCTGTTACGTCGCAATTTGTTTATTTATGGATTGGGAGGAATAATAGTTCCATTCATCGGAATCAAATTGATTGATTTATTAGTAGCTATCTGGTTTTAATAAAATTGATTTAAATAAATTTAAAATGAAACAAAATATATTACCGGCTATCCGACTCACCATCGTCACAATTATATTTTTCTGTGTAGTGTATACAGGGTTCATCTGGATCGCTGCGCAGGCAGCACCTGCAAACGGTAACGGCGAAACAATTAAAGTCAACGATAAAGTGGTTGGCTATGCACTCGAAGGACAATCATTTACGCAGGATAAATATTTTTCGAGCAGGCCATCTGCTGTCAACTATAACGCTGCCGGAAGCGCCGGAAGCAATAAAGGTCCTACCAATCCTGATTATCTGAAAGACGTGCAGAGCAGGATCGACAGCTTTCTTGTGCACAATCCTTCGGTAAAAAAAGAAGAAATCCCTTCTGAACTTGTGACAGCCTCCGGCAGCGGACTGGATCCCGATTTATCAACAAAGGGAGCATATGTTCAGATTGCAAGGATTGCAAAAACCCGGAATTTGAGCGAAGATAAAGTCCGCGCGTTGGTAGATCTGCATATTGAAAAACCTTTGCTTGGATTATTCGGACCTGAAAAAATAAATGTATTGAAATTGAATATCGACCTGGACAAATTGAATTAAGTTCTTTATAGACCAGTTGACTCAGTTATAGCCTCGTGCTACACACTTTTCAGAAATTTAAATCAATTTGATTTAGTTATCAATGGTTCGATTAGCAGTAAATTCGGTATCGGTTTTAACGGAACCGTACAATCAGTGAAATCGTCTGCCCTTGATAAATCGGCTAGCTGGTGGGGCACCGCTCTTTATTTAAACTTCGATCCAACGTCAAACTTTGGATTGACGTTGCGTGGGGAATATTTTCCGGACAAGGACGGCGTGAAAATAAATCCTGTTGATCCTGCTGAAGCCCCGGGACTAAATGTTTTTGATCTTACTCTTTCTGGATTATACAAGGTTGCACACAACCCGACGATCATCTCTGGAATACGATTGGATAATGGTTCGAAAAACTTTTTTTATAAGACAGATGCAAATACATATAGTAAGAACACTTTTAGTGCAATGATGGCAGCAGTTTATCATTTCTAAATTTATGACATGGAAGAAATCAATATTTCTTTTTATCAATAATACTTTATGCCGGAAGACGAAAAAAATGTAGAGCACTTTTTAAATCTTATCCGCCAATCGCGGCGGGGTAAGTTTAAAATCTATATTGGCATGAGCGCCGGTGTGGGAAAAACTTTCCGGATGTTGCAGGAGGCTCAAACATTATTGCGCAATGGTGTGGATGTTAAGATTGGTTACATAGAAACACATGGCCGCAAGGAAACACATACATTACTTGAAGGTTTACCAATAGTTCCGCGACGCAAATTATTTTATAAAGGCAAAGAACTTGAAGAACTGGATGTGCAGGCGATCCTGAATTTGCACCCTGAAGTGGTGATCGTTGACGAGCTGGCACATACGAATATCGAAGGAAGCAAAAACGAAAAAAGGTGGCAGGATGTAATGGAAATCCTGGACGCCGGCATCAATGTTATCAGCGCCGTTAATATTCAGCATATAGAAAGCCTGAATGAACAAGTCAAAGAAATTACTGGCATTGATGTGGCCGAGCGGATTCCTGATAGTGTGCTCAAGCAAGCTGATGAAGTCGTAAATATTGATCTTACTGCTGACGAACTTGTAACCAGATTAAAGGAAGGAAAAATTTATACTCCCGATAAAATTGAAAGGGCATTGAAAAATTTCTTTCAGTCAGAAAGAATTCTTCAGCTGCGCGAGCTGGCATTGAAAGAAGTTGCCTCGCAGGTGGAACGTAAAATAGAAACAGAGCTGCCTCGTGGCGCACATTTGCGCACAGAACGTTTTATGTCGTGCATCAGCAGCAATCATGATATTGCACGGAAGGTGATACGAAAGACAGCGAGACTAGCTACTTACTATAATTCCAAATGGTATGTTCTCTATGTTCAAACACCCAAAGAAGATGGAGATAAAATCGGGTTGGCTGCGCAACGGCACCTGATCAATAATTTTAAACTAGCCACCGAACTCGGTGCCGAAGTGATTAGAACTAAAAACAGCAATATTGCGAAGGGCATTATCGAATCAGCGGAGCAAAAAGGGATCACTACAATTTGCATTGGTAAGCCGCACCTGAACCTATTCAACGTAATCATGAGCACTGCAGTATTCAATCAATTATTGACTAAGCTGTCAGAGGCAGAAATTGACATTGTAATTCTTTCTTAACATGGCCATGCGATTAAAAACTAAATTGTCACTCGGATTGATTTTCCTTTTCATCGTAATTCTTTTATTCGGTGTTCTCGGAATCGCCAATATTAATAAGTTGAGCAATGACTCAAACCTCGTTTTGAAAAACAATCATGAATCTCTGCTCTATTGTAATAATATGCTAAAGGCACTTGAGAATGTAAAAACCAGGAAGGATGCAATACAGTCCTTTGAAGACAATCTGAAAAAACAGGAAAGTAACATTACCGAGATTGGGGAGAGAGAAGCAACGCAGGAACTTCGTAAAAATTTCAATGAGTTATTGCTTAACCCGGACGACCCTTCAAATTATGGGGAAATCCGTCAGTCTATCATTCAGATCCAGGATCTAAATGAAATGGCAATCCTGCGAAAAAATGCCGCAGTTCAAAAAACTGCGGAAAATGCCAAACTATGGCTCACCGTAATTTTTACAGTTCTTACGCTGGTGGCATTTACCTTTATTTTCAATTTACCTGGTATTATTTCCAAACCTATCAGCAGTTTATCGGAAGGAATCGCAGCCATCGCCAATAAAAATTACAAAAAAAGAATTCACCTGCAACAGGAAGATGAGTTCGGAGATCTTGCCAATTCATTTAATATCATGGCAGCAAAATTGGATGAATATGAAAACAGCAATTTATCCAAGATCAAATTTGAAAAAAGCAGGATTGAAACCATCATCAACCAAATGCGCGATGGAATTATTGGTCTCGACGATAAAAAAAATATTCTTTTTCTCAATGCAGTCGCAGAAAAATTACTTGGTTTGAAAGAGGTCGATATCATCGGCAACTACGCGCCGGATATCGCTCTAAAAAATGACCTGATGCGGACATTGCTACAGGATGATAAAGACAAAAAGGAGTTGAAGATTTTTGCTGAAAATAAAGAAAGCTATTTCAATAAGGATGTACTCCAGGTCACCAATAACGAACAGATGATTGGTTCTGTGATCGTACTCCGGAACATCACACTGTTTCATGAACTCAATGAAGCAAAAACCAATTTCATCGCAACGGTTTCTCACGAACTGAAAACTCCCATCTCGTCTATCAAAATGAGCGCCCAATTGCTTACCGACGCGCGTGTTGGTCCAGTGAATAACGAACAGCAGGAATTAATCCGAAGCATTCGCGACGATTCGGAAAGATTACTCAAAATAACAGGAGAATTACTCAATATCTCACAGGCCGAAACGGGTCAGATCCTTTTAAACATACATCGGGTAGATCCCAAAAAAATAATCGAGGCGGCATTGGATGCAATCAAAAAACAAGCTAAAGAAAAAAATATAAAACTTGTATCAAACATTCCTGAACAACTGCCATTTGTCCAGGCAGACGATGAGAAAACGGTTTGGATACTCACAAATCTTCTTTCCAATGCAATCCGGTATTCTTATGAAGATTCAACTGTAATGATATCCGCACAGACAGGTGAAAAATTTGTAAAAATAACTGTGCAGGATAATGGACAGGGAATTCCGGCCGCCTATATTGGAAAAATATTTAACCGTTACTTCCGTGTTCCAGGTACAAAAAAAGAAGGCACGGGATTGGGATTAGCGATCAGCAAAGATTTTATCGAGGCACAGGAAGGAACGATCTCAGTCGAAAGTGAGTTAGGAACAGGAAGTAAATTTTCATTCACACTGAAGTTGTCATAAATTTTTCTATGTGTCTATGTGGTAAAATTATTTTTTCACCACACAGACACATAGGCACATAGAAGAGAAAATCATTTTATCAATTCAGCAATCGCATGTTGAACTTCGTCTGTCAGAAATATTTCGTGCCCGGCGTCCTTCACTGTAATCAACTTCGCGTCGATATTATTTTTTTTCAGCAATTCATAATAGTCAATACTTAGCTGTGTCGGCGCAATATCATCTTTTTCTCCACTAACAACGGTCACTTTCGTTTTCTTATCAATTCCATTTGCCAATTTATCCGGAGAAAGGCTCGTTACCGGTTTGTCCCAAATATTATTCTTCTGCAACGCTTTCATATGTGCCCGCCAGGCGTCCAGATAGCAGGGACAAGAAACAATCACAGCTGCATTCGCGATGCCCGGATAACGGCCAACAATATCCGCTGTGATCGCCGATCCACCGGAGTGACCGGCAATGACAATATTAGACGGATGATATAAATTCTTAAGATTGTTAATTGCAGTGGAAATATCATCGATGATTTCCGGCGTATAATTATCTCCTGTTGTCAATCCTTTCTCGCCGGGAGAATGATTTTTTTGCGGATCCGTATATCCCGGTCCCAGCAATCCAATGGCTATCGTATTTGTGTTTTTTTCAGATACTAATCGGGCAAGCTCATATTGGTATCCCGGATTATTAAAAGGTGCATCCCCATGAATGATCACAACCAGATTTGGCTGATTCGTCAACGACGCACTTCGAAATGTTTTTATATGTAATGAATCACGCCGCGTTTTAACCCAGTCATCCGTATTCGTTCTTACTGAACCTTGTGCCTTTACTTCTTGAGTAAGCAATATCGAAAAAAGAAATGAAGCAATCCAGAAATATCGATGAACTTGATGCAAATACAACTCCATATTATTTAAAATACTTTTGTAGGATATAAGAGAATTTGATCTTCTTAAAAAACAAAATGCTCATGACGCGGGATTGGGCTCCTCCACGGTTATCTTGTTCTTTTTACGTTGCTTGATTCTTTCAGCAATTCTCGTCACAAGTGGCCAGACAATAAATGGGATATAAAACCATTGCATACGGATTATTGATACAATGATTACCATCAGGAACATCAGCGCCACATTAAAAGAAATCATTTTTGCCTTTGCCGCGGCCTCCGTTCCGGTAAGTGATGAGAAATTGTTTTTGTGATTAAACACAACCTGTAACATCAGGTAATAGGTCAGGTTGCAGAAAAATAAATTTATAAAAAACAAAACTGTTTTGATCTGCGGAGGGTTATCCCATTCAAACATGAATGAAGTGCTAACCGGAAGCATCATGATCGAGAAAAGAAATAATAGATTTATCCGAATAAGACGTTTATTGTAATTAGTGATATGCTCATATAATTCGTGATGCCGTATCCAAAGATTGCCAATCGACCAGTAGCAAATCAATAGTGCAATTAAATGCAGATATGCACGTCCTCCGTATTTTATCAGGAGGTCCTTTAATGAGGTATCTTTTCCAACAGCTGGAATTTTTATTTCCAATATCATCAACGTAATCGCAATCGCAATAACCGCATCACTAAAAAAAGCAATGCGATCAATTTGAAATTGCGTGCGACGATGTTCGCGTTGATTTTGCTGAGAATTTTCCATTTTGGAGCCACTGTTACTTCACACCTTTTTCAGAATCCCATGAACCTTGTTGTTTCCTGATATACAAAATCTGCCCGGTATGATATGCATTGTGTGTTCCGATATGTGCAATCGTAGAATACCAGGATTGCAATTTAGCGTCATCGGCAGCTTCAACTACTTTCTCCCATTCGGTCAACACATCATCTAATTCTTTTACTGCTGCGGTCCATGATTTTTTATCAAAACTTATTTCGAAAGTCTCATTATTATTTCCGCTAAAATTGTCAGGTTTATCTCCTTTAAATTTTGCCAGGCTTTGTTTGTTCCAAAAAATTAAATGATTCACGAGCTGTCCGATGGAATGGTTTGCATTTCCTTCTTTCCACATCGCTTGTTCCGGTGTAAGACCCGCAACCGCCTTCGACGCAGGCACGAACCAATCCTGCACATTGTGAGTGGTCTTCAACTGTTCGAGTAAAATTGATTTGATTGTGGGAGTAGTTTGATTTTGCGCGTACGTCAAACTAATGCCGATACAAAAAATGGCAAGAATTATTTTTTTCATACAATTCAGTTTGTTACTGAAAGGTAAGGCAAAATGGTCAACGGAGTTGGTGTGTCGTTGGCCCAATAAGTGATAGTTACCATTTCTAATCTATGTACCTATGATCCTATGTGGTAATTTTTTTTCACCACATAGGATCATAGACAATAGATTAGATAGCTCATCATCCCAATTTACATTTCAACCATTCAACTGCTCAACTTATCACCTAAACGCTTAACTTTATTCATCTCCTACTAGACCTTATTCTTAAACCCTTTCATCAACATGACACAAATTGCACCGTCTCAGCGACTTTATTCGCTTGATGCTCTCCGTGGTTTTGATATGTTCTGGATCATGGGAGCAGAAGAAATCGTTCACGGCCTCGCCAAGGTGACCGGCTCTCCGTTCTGGCAGGGCTTTGCAACACAACTCACGCATCCGGATTGGAATGGCTTTCATTTTTATGATCTGATCTTTCCGCTTTTTCTCTTCCTCGCGGGCGTCGCGACTCCCTATTCCGTAGGGCGTGATCTCGAAAAAGGAAAACCGCGGAGAGAATTATTGGCACGAGTTATCAGAAGAGGACTGACCCTGGTCGTGCTTGGCGTCATTTATAATAACGGCCTCCATTTGCGACCGCTTTCTGAGGTTCGCTTTGCAAGTGTGCTCGGTCGAATCGGACTCGCATACATGTTTGCAAATATCATTTACTTATACACGAAACAACTAGGCCAAATAATTTGGTTTTGTGTTTTGCTTATCGGTTACTGGTTACTGTTAAAATTCACCAGTGCACCAGGTCACCCGCGCGGAGATTTGACCATGCAAGGAAATTTCGCTTCTTACGTTGATCACACCATTCTTCCGGGCCGACTTTATCTCGGTATCCACGATCCCGAAGGATTATTCTCTACGATTCCGGCAATCGGCACCGGGTTGCTTGGAATTTTTACGGGAAATATGTTGAAGAACAGTCCACTCACAGGGCAGAAAAAAACTTTGCGCATGATCATCGCCGGTGTTGTGTTTCTTGGGCTCGCTCAATTGTGGAATCTTGATTTTCCCATTAACAAAAATCTTTGGACAAGCTCCTTTGTCCTTCATGTAGGTGGACTCAGTTTATTGTTTCTCGCTGTGTTCTACTATATCATCGATGTGTTGGGATATAAAAAATGGTCATTTTATTTCCGGATCATCGGGATGAATTCAATCCTGATTTATATGTCCGGCCGGTTTATCGACTGGGAATACTCCACCAAAGGATTTTTTGAATGGCTTGGCCAACTTGTTGGCGATCCCTGGAATATTGTTGTAATGGCAATTTGTTACGTTATGGTCAAGTGGGCTTTCCTGTACTTCATGTATAAAAAGAAAGTTTTCTTACGCGTATAAAAACCTGAATTCTGCTTTCGCTGTCTTTATTGTCTTTGTGCCTTTGTGTGAAATTGTTGTTTCACACAAAGACACAATGAAATAAAGAAGAATTCCTGGCTCAGCTTCATTTCTTATCGTCCCACAATCGTAAAATAAAACTTCGGAAATCTTTTCTTTAGGAAACTTGCCGTCGCGAAGGACATCACCAGCACGATGAACAACGAGAATAGATTAAAAAATAGAGAGAAATATTTATTAAGCAGATAATGTTCTACGCCGAGCTTGATCAACGAACGTTGTACAACGGTGAAATAGAACATGTGTATCGCAAAAAGGAAAAACGAATAGTCCTTATACTTTCTCAAATACTTCATCACCCAACTTTCAGGATTCGCGTCCATCAAATTAAATACGGCGATCACAAAGAAAAGATTAATACAGATTTTGTATGGAAGAGTCCAAAGCCCAGTATAATCCAGGTCAGATGTTTTCGTCGCGATAAAAAACAAAACCGGAATAATTATAATCGATGATGCATACCTGGACATGTAAAACCTGACGTTAACCTTCGGCATATATATTTCATTATACCCGAAAAATGCGCCTAACAAATAAAATGGAAGGAACCTCGCAGAAAAATAAATATTGTAGTTGAACGCATAAATCAAAAAGATGCCGATAAATATGAGTCCGAACACGTACCGGTTCTTTAATAAATAATATATCAGGTAATTAAAAGGAATAATAAATATCAGGTTTTGCAAATACCAGAAATTAGCCAGCGGTGGATTTGCAATCGTTTCCAGGAAATTCTGAAACGTCAAAGGTTTTACAGGTTCATACCAAAAAGCATTATGAAAAAGATAGAGGTATGATTTCTTGATGAGAAAATAAATAAGGAAAAATGAAAGCGACCAGCATAAGTATGGGATCACCAAACTGTGAAACCTCGTCCTTACCTTTTTTACATAATCGAACTTGCTCTTTGTTCTGTAGAAAAAAAGATATCCCGAAATCAGCGAAAGCGTGGGAGAAGTTAGTTCGAACCAAAAATCAATCAGGCTCTTATCCACACTGCTCATAATCAGCGCTACACTAAGCATCCAGTGATTCACTAAAATCAGATGAATGATCAGAAACCTGATCTCATCGATGTGCTGTAGGTTGCGCTTCATAGTTAGCCGGTCTAAAGGTGTAGGGGTTCGTGTGAATACTAAGATAATACTAGAAACTGAGTTGTTTAATTTTTATTGTTAATTAATTGTTGCCAATTACTCATTTAGAGAGATTAAGCCTTATTAAAATGAGCGAAAATTAAAGTTGTGTTTACATCATACATAAACCAGTACTGCACTGTACTATTAAACCAGCCTCAGTGAAGCTGGTTCAATTTTGTGCTTTTTGTGAAACAGGCATTTCGTATAAATCACAACGAATGATTTTTCTCTTTTTCCAAAAACAAAAAAAGTCACCAACCGGTGACTTTCAAACCATCTCACGATACTGACAACATGTATATATTAAGCTGCTTTTTTCTGGTTCTTTTTTCTTTTGCCAGACAAGCAGGCGAGTAAAATCTGAGTGGTTACATACTTTCCTTTCATAAAATACTTCGCTTTCATAACCTCTGTTTTAATGATTCAATTTTATTTCAAATGTTGCATCCCGCAACTACAAATAAGACGCGAGGTGATTGAAATAGGTTACAGACGAAGTATAGCGTGAAAAAAGGCAGTGGAGAGTGGCACAGTGCCGCTCTCTACTCCCTTTTCTTTATTCTATATTTTATTCTATCTAATAAGGAAAGATAATCGTGTACGAAGTTCCATTCGCAGTCGTCACAACTGCTTTAAAGTAGTAGTTACCTGTTCCTGGACAAGTAGTCGGTTCTCCATTTGCATCGAGGCCATAGGTGACGACAGAAGTAATATTATCTGAACGCAGAATCGTGTTTTGTCCTGCAGTCAACCGGAAATCACAATCCTGGCGAATAACTTTTGGTTGCGAAATAAGCGATTCAAATGCGATTCCAAATCGGTTCGTACCCCATTCGGCAACATTTGAATTGTTAAGACTGTCAGTATGCAAACCAGTTGTTGTGATAACGATACCGTTATCATAAGAAAATACGCGTTGCTTGAAAACGCTCCATTGACGTTGTTTGCCGCTGGCAAATGTGATCGATAAATCGCCCTGGATCTTGTGCGTGATTGATTGCAATGATGCAAGGTTTACCAATAACCCACCGGTAACGTTTGTAATTGTTTTTGTGCCATCGAGTACTA
>Ga0163162_10001567_pt1 | contig 21352 bp, 10 predicted proteins | sample S55metaG_FD_115310 | JGI IMG/M metagenome (GOLD analysis project Ga0163162, IMG submission 115310) | Switchgrass rhizosphere microbial communities from Kellogg Biological Station, Michigan, USA - S5-5 metaG | ecosystem: Host-associated > Plants > Roots > Rhizosphere > Soil | place: USA...
AACCGAAAATATTTTTGTACCGTGGGCAATATATCCCTAACCCTGATCATAAATACCTGCTCATTAAAATACAAGCGGTCACGTACTGTCAATCCCTGTGAAACAACGCCAGCTTGTGCCTGAGTTACAAAAGTATATTTTGCTGAGTTGACCACCACAGTTGCAGCAGCAGCAGCACCTGCATTATCGCCGCTATATAACATGATCCTTGCTTCCAGTGCTTTTACACCATAATAATTCAGCTTATTCCGCCTGGTCCGTAAATCGCTGGTCACAATTGGATCAACAGGTAACAGTAGACTTTCCGCTTCTTTGAGGTCGGCCAGGGCAAATTTTACCACATCTGCAGTTGTTGCTGGGGGATTTGCATTTTGGTTAACGTCTTTTTTATATGGGATGGCTTTTAGATTGGCACCCGCAGTATATTCAGGCCCAAACATCCGTAATAAATCAAAATGCAAAAATGCTCTTAAGGCTAACGACTCACCACGCAACAATGCATACGAATTATTAGATAGCACAGATCGGTTTGCTTCTGTATTTGCAATTATTTTATTAGCTGCGGCAATTGCACTATAACTGGCAGACCAGATGGAATCGGTATAGCTTACGACTTCCGTTGAAGCGTAGTTCAGGAGTTGTGTCTGTTGCAACTGAACTGACGATGCAGGATCAATTGTCGCATAATTTTGAGCAAGCGCGGAAACGAAGCCCATGGAAAGGTTATCCCCATAGAGTTTGCTACCGGCAAGCTGGCCATATACGCCTGATAAAGCCTGTTGAAAACCAACTTCTGAAGTAAACAGCTGTTCTTCAGATAGACTCGTTTTGGGTGTTACATCCAAAAATTTCTTACAACCGGAAAACATCGCAACTATTGCCAGGATTCCTATAATTAATGTTGTTCTTTTCATTGGGATATGAATATGTTTTTTGAATTTAAAATCTTGCACTTAAACCAAATGTATACTCTCTGGCAAAAGGATTATCTGTACCGCGTTCTATTTCAATGGAGCTAAAGGTAGCCAGGTTGTTCGTTGTGGCACTAACACTTAGGTTCTGCAAGCCTAACTTTTTTACAAATTCGGTTTTGAACTGATAACTCAAATTAATTGAGCTGAGCTGAATGTTATTATCGCGCTGAACAAAACGTGAAGTAAGCTTTGTGGGTGTCGGCGAGCCGGTAATTCTTCTGTACGGACTCACACTGCCAGGCCCGGTCCAACCCAGGTCATACGCTCTTCGGTCTACGTTGTTACGCGCATCAACGGCCTCCACACGGTTTAATAACGTACTATTATACAAATCAGCACCATAATTATAATTGAAACTGAAATTTAAGGCAAAACCTGCGTACAGGAAGTTTGAATTGATGGCACCTGTCCACCTGGGGCGTGTATCGCCAACATAGGTTTTATCATTAACATCCCACACAAAGGTTGGGGTACCATCTGCTTTAAGGTAAACTTCCTGGCCGGTAACCGGATCAATGCCCAATGACCTTACTGCATAAATGGCCGTGGTCGACTGACCTTCAATAAACTGCACATTTTCGGTTGTCTGAGCAGAATTATTCGCATTCAATGCGGCGTTGAAGGCTTTAAGTTTATCAGAAACTTCTTTTAACACCGATTTATTAGTGGCTGCGTTCACAGAAACATTCCATTTTAAGCCTTTACGAGGGTTAGATAGGATGGTATAACCGAGGTCGAGTTGCAATCCCCTGTTCTGAATTTTACCCAAATTTTCTGTATACGAAGGGAAACCGGTACTAGATGCAAGCGAAACCGTAGTCAGCGCATTTTGAGTGACCTCATTATAAAATTCTGCATTAAAAGTCAAGCGGTTATCCAGAAATGCTGAAGCAATACCAATGTTTGACTTCAGTACCTGCTGCCAGCTTAAATTCGGGTTTCCAAGTGCACCAGGAAAAGCACCTACCTCACCAAAATAACCGGTCGATGTACCCAGGTTGTACCTGAATTGTGCGGCGTAAGGATCTTGTACAGATGTACCGGTAGAACCGTAACTACCGCGAATCCTCAATAGGTTAACTGTTCTGCTGTCCTTAAGAAATTGTTCATTATTGATGTTCCATCCTAAACCTGCAGACCAAAAATTACCAAATTTATTATTTTCACCATAAGCAGAAGAGCCATCTCTGGTATAGGTAAAATCGGTAAAATACCGGTTATCATAAGAATAGTTTGCACTTCCGGTATAAGAAAGATTGTTAATGGTACTCTCAGTTCCGGTAGGTCTGCTGTTTAAATATTGCGCAGCAAACAGGATGTTATCTAAACGATCGAAAGGGAAACCCTGTGTAGATACATTATATGAATTTAAGCTTGTGCTGGCAAGCCTGAATCCTGCATATACCGTAACGCCATGCTTTCCAAAATTCTTGTTGTAGTTTACAGCACCTGTTCCGTCCATGGTAAAGGCATCACTATTGTCTTTCGAATAGGAACCTCGTGCACTTAAATCGGCAATACCATTGAAACGGCTATCTAAAGCGGAATAGAAATTATCTATCGTTCCATTCACTTTGGTGATGCCCAGTGCACCGGTGAACCACAGAGACTTACTATAGTCGTAACGAATAGTGGTGTTGTTTCTTAAATTAAAGTTCTTATTTCTGTTGTTGATAGTATTGTACTTAATATCCATTAATGGGTTTAAGACAACTGAACCTGCTACACCGAAGCCCAAATTGATGTTCTCCAGGTACTGGTTTATATTACCATTTTCATCGTAAGGTTTCCAGTATGGATTCAAAGCCAGGTACTGACTAAATTCTCCATAGGGCGAGTCATTAGAAATAACCTGAGTTGCAATCGTGTTGTTTTGGAAGGTTAAATTATTTGTTTTATAACTCAGCTGAAAACTTCCTGAATAATTTTTCCTATCCTGTTCTTTCATTACACCCTGTAGCAGATTTCCGCTGAAAGTAAGGTTGAAAGTCAAAGACTGGTCGCCCCCACGTAACGATAGGTTGGTTCTGTTATTGATTCCTGTTTGAACGGGAATAGATTTCCAATCTGTATTCACACCGCTCACCATTGCTTTATACCGTTCGGCATTAATGGCTTGCCCTCTATAACTGTTTAGAAAACCTACACGACGTTCGAAATCTAATTTTTCTTCCGAATTCAGCATATGATAAACAGAAAGATCAGGGGATGATAAAGTTAAGTTATTGGTTATAGAAACTTCTACTTTTCCTCTTGGCGGAAGGATTGTTGTAACAACCATTACGCCATTACCACCGCGAGAACCATACATTGCAGTAGCAGAGGCATCTTTTAACAACGTTATAGATGCAATTTGATTCATATCCAAATCTACGATTGCCTGTAATGAAACCTGGAATCCATCAAGAATAAATAATGGTGTATTGGGATTACCAACAAGTTCTGATCCCAGGGTTGGGTAAGAAGTTTGTCCACGCATGGTAATTTCAGGTAGTGCATTGATGTTACCTCCAATCTTGTTATTTGGAATAACTCTGAAAGATGGATCGAGGGCGGAAATGCCGGCAAATACATTTACCGGACTCACAGCCTTAAGTTCAGCTCCGGTTATGGTTTTGGCTGCTCCGGTATAGGTATTAACCTTCCGGTCGACCATTCCAGTAATCACCGTTTCATTTAGCGTCAACTGATCTTCCTGCATATAGATGTTATAATTCGAATTGGGCGAGATGGGTACATTAACGGTCTTGTAACCTATAAATCTGAACTCCAGAGATGTTGCACCTGCCGGGATGCTGATGGTAAATTTTCCATTTTTATCTGTCTGCACTGCAGACTTTGTTCCCTTGATGGACACTGTAACCCCCGGAATTGGCTTATGTTCTCTGGCATCGCCAACAAAACCAGTAATGACTTCCTGGCTAGCCTTTACACCTGCTTTAATAACCACTGTCTGGTTACGTATGGTAAAATCCAGATTTTGCGCTGCAAAAATCTGGTTAAGCACAGCAGGCAATTCAGCATCTTTTACATTGATGGTTACGGGTACTGAATTTTCCAATATGTTGTCTGCATAGAAAAAGTTATAACCAGTCTGTTGGTTAAGTTCTTTGAAAATGGATCGAAGTGAAGCGTTTGACTTGGTTAAAGTCACTTTTTGAGCGAGGCTCGATGCACTTACCTGCATAAGGCATGCTATTATTATTACAATAGTTAGTCGCATGGTTAACAATAATTTGAGGTACAGCCGATTAGGTATACCAAATTTCCTTGATTTTTGATACATTAGTAGTTGGTTTGGTTAAACAGTCTCTGATGCGTTGGTCCGTAGCGAGACTGTGGTTGTAAATTGATTTTCAATCGAATATTCCAGACTATGATCAGGTCCCGGCAGTTAAACGGGGCCTGTTTTTTTGGGATACCTTTTAGTTATCGTATTTCTTTTATCATGTAGTTTGTTTAAAGGTTAAAATTCAGTTTATTGTTAGTTATTTATTATTTTGATACATATACGGTTCTTCCTTTTAAATCGAAACGAGCTTCCCCTGTTGATTCCACGATTTCAAGCACCTTTGACAATTTATCAAACCTCGACACTTTACCACTGAAACGCTGGTTGGTTTTTTCACCAATGTAAACAACATCCAAATTATACCAGCGACTGATCATTTTCATGATTGTTTCGATGTTTTCACTTTCGATTACAAATTCATTATTTTTCCATGCAACAGCCAGATCGGTATCCGTTTCACTAATTGTTATTTTGCCAGCGGATAGCTTTGCTTGTTGCCCTGGTCTTAGCAATTTGTAGTTACCGGATGCTGAGAGCTTCACGCTTCCTTCCAGCAAGGTGGTTTTTTCCACTTCATCATCGGCATAACTGCTGATGTTAAAATGAGTTCCTAATACTTCTACCTCCTGCCGGCCTGTCTTTACAATAAATGGATGCTGCTTATCCTTCGCTACTTCAAAATATCCTTCACCACTAAGGGTAACTACCCGCTTTCCGTTTTGAATGAGTGAGGTGGTATAGGTGAGGCTGGAAGCGGCATTTAAATATACAAGCGATCCGTCAGGCAACCGTACCTGATAGGTTTCGCCACGGGAGGTAGACAGGGTGTTGGAAGCATTTGGATCAGAGATCTTTTCACTAACCTGGTACACCAGTTTGCCATCGCCTGATTTGGTGATAACTATTCCGGATTCTCTTCCTATTTCACCTTTAGATGCATTTGCTAAGCTGACCTTCCTGCCATTTGCCAGAGTAAGTGTAGCACCATAGCCCCCTGACCTGATATCATATAAAGTAACTTTGGGAACAGTGGCAACCTTTTCTGGTTGGTTATTGAAAAAATAAACACCTATGTACGCTAAAGCTAAAACTGCAGCAACGGCAGCGATTTGTAACCAAAGTCTAAATCTTTTCTTTTTGCCTTCAGGTACGGCTTGTGCTGATTCGTGAATCTGGACAAACAAATCCTGGTCAACCTGTCCCACTACCTTCATAATCGCCAAATCATTTTTGTAGTGCTCCTCCTCTATCTCTAAGGTACTGATGATGAGATTTTTCAATACTTCCCGGTCTTCATCAAGTTGAAAATAATTCATCAGCTGCTGAGTTTCTTCGTGACTACAGCTATTATCCAGGTGTTTTTTGAAGAGTATGCGAATTTGTTCAGGTGTTTTCAAGGTCAATTTTTACAGCTAATACGGAGCTATGCAAAAATATCCTTAGTCTATTAACAAAAAATTAACAATTAATTTCCAAAAATAACGATCAGGATCAAAAACCTTTAAATAAAACACCCAAAACTATCGAAATGGTAATTGTGGGAGAATCTCTAAAATACGTTTTGAGAAATCTATTGGCCTGCAACATGTGGCTACTAATGGTTTTGGCATTAATCCCCATAATCTGCTCTACTTCCTTATAAGATTTACCCTCTAATTTGCACAAGGTAAATACCATTTTACGCTGAGGGGGCATCATGTTTATAGCCTCCTGTAATTTCTGAGCATCTTCTTTACTCAGCAAATCTTCTTCAACGTGAAGATACAGCTCTGAACTTGAAGCAACTATTTTAGATAGTAAACGTTTGTCTTTGGCTATTTTCCGAAAATAATCATACACCAGGTTCTCTGCTATACGAAAGAGATAAGATTTAAAAGATTTCTCGGGATCAATCTGTGTCCGCACCTCCCATATTTTAAAAAATAGCTCTTGCAGCACTTCTTTTACCAGGTCGTCAGATTTGAGCAGTTTAAATAAATTTCCAGCGATCCGAAATTTATAATTATTGTACAGGATTTCAAAAGCCCGCTCGTCACCATTTTTTAATTGAAGCAATAAAGACTTTTCATCGGTGTGATTAGGTTTGGTCATGCTCATTACAATGTGCCTTAACTTTGGGGAATAGTACAAAAATATCGGTCAATCTAATATAAGGCATTTCCCATAAATCAGATAAAATCAAAAATTGAAGGTCAATATATAGATATCATTATTTCAATATTATGCTACTGCGGAAAGTAGCTAAGTAAAATTATTCCAATTATAGTAAAAATGAACCATTATCAACGGGACAATGCTAACAAATTGTTAAAGTAAACTAAAAAAGAGGCAACGCCGCGCTATAATATGTTCACTTACGCTGTAATGAGCACGTGCCAAAGTTTTAAAACGTCACCAATTATTCTGTTTTTTCTTAAACTCACTCGGGCTCATCCCATATTTCCCTTTAAATAAGGTCGAAAAATAGGTTGGTGAGGAAATACCAATTTTGAAAGCGATTTCGGAAATAGAATAATCTTCATTCATCAGTAAGTAACTTGCCTTTTTCAGTCTACGATTTAAAATGTAGTCTGTAATGCTACAGTCAAGTAATGCCTTTACTTTTCTGTAAAGCTGAATACGGGAAATACCGATCATCTTTGCCAGGTCCTCCACATTCAGTGTTTCATCACCCAGGCGGTGTTCTACAATGCCTGCAAAATCATTCAAGAATTTCTTGTCAAGAACACTTAACGTTGATTTTTTTTCTCCACCAGAACTGATATCGCTGATGTAATGCTCCTTCAACAACATACGATTGGCAAGTAGGTTTCGTACATTGGCCTGAAGGAAGTCAAAATGAAAAGGTTTGGTCATATAAAGATCAGCCATACTGTTTATGCCCTCTATTTGCTGTTCAGGACTGGCTTGTGCAGTAAGCAGGATAAGCGGAATATGAGAGGTTCTAAGATCTGTTTTAATTTTCCTTGCAATTTCTTTGCCCGACATTCCTGGGATAACCACGTCGGAAATGATGATGTCTGGAATTTTTTCAAATGCTTCATGAAGCCCCAAACTACCGGTGGTGGCGGTGAACACCTCATAATTGACTGAAAATTTCTCCTGAAGATAGTTTAACAGATCAAGATTATCCTCGATAATCAGTACAGAGTATTCTTTGATGTATTCACCAATCGGATCCAACTGTCTATCCTCCGCAGATAATTCTTCGGTGATGTAAACTTTTACTTGTTCTGTTAATGAAACAGTTCTGTCATCTGCGCTTACCGGGGAAAGCTTTGAATCTATCAACTCACCATAGGGCATTGTAACAGTGAAAGTACTTCCTTGCCATTTTCTGCTCTGCACCTCAATAGTGCCACCATGCAAATGCACCAGTTCACGAGTGAGGGAAAGGCCAAGACCAGATCCCCGTGATTCGTTTGTGTTGGACTGATAAAATTGATCCCAAACCTGCTGCAATTCTTCTTCATTCATCCCGCTACCATTGTCAGCAACGGAAACAATAAAGTTATTGTCGTCAGTGGTTAATTCTACGTGTATTCTGCCATGTGTTGGGGTAAATTTTAGCGCATTGCTCAACAGGTTAAGAATTACTTTTTCAAGAATATTCACGTCAAAACTGGCTATGATATCTGGTTGTGGAAAGGAGAACTTCAAGGCGATATCCTTTTTCAGGGCAACGTATCTAAGGCTTTCTATGATTTCATTCAGGAAAGACCGCACATTGTTCTTGGTTGGCTGCACCTTAAATTTCTGATGTTCTATCTTTCTGTAATCAATAAGTTCATTGATCAGCTTCAGTAACCGGTAGGCATTCTTTTGAATCATCGTTAGTTCCCGCTTTTCTCCGCTTTGAATTTTATCGCTGTTGAGGAGATCCTCTAACGGAGATAAAATCAAGGTTAGCGGGGTTCTGAATTCATGGGATATATTGGTAAAAAAATTGAGCTTGGCTTCAGTTGCTTGCTCAATTTTGGCTGAGGCATCAATTAACTTATTTCGCTGATCCAGTATCTGGACATTTTTCTGCTCAAGACTTTTATTAATTTTCCGGTTCTCCAGTAAGGAAAAAAATGCCAGCCCTCCAAAAATTACGGCCAATACGAGTGTGATCACAATAAAATTAAGCACCAGCTTTTGATTATCATAGATCCGAAGCTGATCAGACAACATGGTTTGCTGGCGTTCGATATCTCTTTGCTGACCTGATACCTTTGCCCATTGAAGTTTCATGAGTTGAACAGATGAACTGTCTATTACCAGGCTCTGCAGGATATTTTCTTTTGAAAAAGGTTCTTTATTCAGAACTTTGAAAGCAATGCTAATGGCTTCTTTGCCGCCCGTGGGATATAACACACTTGCCGATATTTTACCTTCACTGATGAGCTGTAGCCCACCGCCCGAACCAGGAAGCGCATCTACACCGATTACCCTGATGTGTTCTGAAGCTTTGTTCCGGCGAAGAAAATCTTTTGCACTTGCCGCCATAACATCATTGTGTGCAAAAATAGCATCAGCGTGTAGTATCGTTTCTCTGTTCTTTCCCAACTCCGTAAATGTACTTTCGGCAAGCCAATTACCATAAACCTGAGCAGCCAATTTTATTCCGGGCGACATTCTTAATTCATCAGAAAACCCTTTATCGCGTTCCATAGCAGGAGAAGATCCAGGCAGTCCCAGTATTTCCACGACTTTGCCATTTCCTTTCAAAAGCTTAGTAATGTACAGCCCAGCCATTTTGCCAACCTGATAGTTCTCAGCACCTACGTATGCGGTATATTGGGAGGAGGAAGTTTTCCGGTCAAGAACAATTACCGGAATTCCCTTATTATAAACTTTTTCTACGATATCTGTCAACGGAGATGCTTCATTCGGAGATATAATAAGCAGATCAATGTGATCATCAACCAATTCCTCCACTTGCTCAATCTGTTTCTTGCTGCTGTTGTTGGCATCCTTATAAATGAAGTTGGTTCCAGAACGAAGCGATAGTTCCATTTTCATTTCTTCAAGCATCGTTTTCCTCCACAAATCAGAACCCACACATTGCGAAAAGCCAATGGTAAATTTCTTCTCTTCTTTCTTTTCAGAACAGGAACTCAGGAAAAGCAGCAACGCAAACAGCCTCAAAAGCCAAACTTTGAAATCCCGAATAGCACCTATTTTTAAGAATATTTGATTATTCATTTACTAAAGCTATAGATTACTTTTCAATATCGGAAATAGGTAACAAATGCTGATCCTAGGTCATGTAACCAGATTTAACATATCATGTTACAATATTGAAGATTAACCTGAACAGACAGAAAATAAAAAACATAAGCAACTCATATAAAACACTTTATATAAAATTATTTTTTTAATGTTTTTGAAAGAATTTTAATAGTGCTGCGAAATCATTTGACCTAATTTGCGATCATTAACCAATAATAAACTTTTTATGAAAAAACACTCTGTCCTGGCGTGGTCCATGGTTGTGGCCCTAGGCGGCTTTTTGTTTGGCTTTGATACTGCCGTTATATCGGGAGCTGAAAAATCCATTCAACAATTCTGGAACCTTTCTGCATTTTCGCATGGGCTTACCATATCCATTGCACTTATCGGCACGGTGATCGGATCACTTGTAGGTTCCCGTCCATCAGATTATTTCGGAAGAAAAAACACACTTTATTTTGTAGCTGCTGCATACTTACTTTCCTCATTGGGTACTGCTCTGGCAGATAATTGGTACATCTTTCTGGCATTCCGCTTTCTGGGCGGTCTGGGCGTTGGGATATCATCTGTAACTGCACCGATTTATATTTCAGAGGTATCGCCGGCACATAGAAGGGGCCGTCTTGTAGGGCTTTTCCAGTTCAATGTTGTACTGGGTATACTAATATCTTATCTTTCAAACTATTTGCTAAGCCAGGGAGGCGAGGCATCCTGGAGATGGATGCTCGGAGTTCAGGCATTTCCTTCCATCATATTCCTGGTATTAATATACTTTATCCCAGAAAGCCCAAGATGGCTTATACTTAAACGTGGCGCCTACGATAAGGCATTGGAAATACTGCGCATCATCAATCCGCTAAACTGCAATGAAGAGCTTGCCGCTATTCAGAAGTCAGGTCAGGATATGCTGCAAAACAAATCCTCGGACGGGCTTTTTTCAGGAAAATACAAAACACCAGTAATCCTGGCCGTTTTGTTTGCTTTCTTCAACCAGGTATCCGGAATCAATGCCATCATTTATTACGCGCCGAGAATTTTTGAAATGGCAGGGCTTGGTGCACATTCTTCACTTTTATCTACTGTAGGCATTGGAATGGTTAATTTTATATTTACACTACTGGCTATCAATATCATCGATAAAGTTGGTCGGAAAACCTTGATGTTTATCGGTTCCATAGGCCTTATTGTATCCCTTGGACTTGTTGCATTTGCTTTTCTGGGCGGCTCATCCCACGGTTTCGAAATTCCGATTTATGTGATGCTGTTCATCGCTTTCTTTGCTTTTTCTCAGGGCGCGGTGATCTGGGTATTCATTTCCGAGATCTTCCCAAATCAGGTTCGGGCAAAGGGACAAACACTTGGCAGTTCTACCCATTGGGTAATGGCAGCACTGATTGCATTCTGCTTTCCCTATCTGGCAGAATCATTTGGAGGTGCAAATATATTTTTCTTTTTCTCTGCGATGATGGTCCTGCAGTTGGTATTCGTTTGGAAAATGATGCCGGAAACAAAAGGCAAGTCTCTGGAGCAGATAGGTGAAAATGTTGTTTTGATGCATTAAATGATATATTAATAATATGATAAATAACCCAAACTATAGTTCTACTCCAGCCACATGTTATGGAGAAATTCTGTGGGATGTATTGCCAGACGGACCACAGCCCGGAGGAGCACCATTAAATGTTGCTTATCACCTCAATAAGCTGGGCATGGGCTCAAGCCTGATCACCCGGATTGGGAACGATGAAAATGGCCAGAAACTCGTTGAATTGATGGAAAACTGGGGAATAAATACAGGGCTACTACAAGTTGATGAGCAATATGAAACCAGCCAGGTTCTGGCCAAAATGAACAATGGCAATGAAGTAAGTTATGAAATCGTGTTTCCGGTGGCCTGGGATTTTATCGATCAGGGTCAGCAACTCCTCCAGCACATAAAACCATCAACTTACTTTATTTTCGGAAGTTTAGCGTCCAGAAATGAAACCTCAAGGAATACCCTTTATAATCTTTTGGATAATGACGCGATTAAAGTGTTCGATATCAATCTTCGTGCGCCTTTTATCAATCAGGCTCAATTAGGTCATTTATTATCAAAGGCAGATATTGTCAAGTTTAATGAGGCGGAGCTGGGGATTGTACAAATCATGTTCGGTGGTTCTTTAAAAGGAGAAGCTGATCAAGTACGGTTCATACAAGACCGGTTTAAAATCCCCGAGGTTATTGTGACCAAAGGTGAGTTTGGTGCCTCATACTATAATTTAGATAAAACCTATAATGTTTGGGGAAATGAGGTAAAGGTAAAAGATACGATTGGCAGTGGTGATTCCTTTTTGGCTGCCTTTATTGCGGCCCATAATCGCCGGGATCAACCCTTACAGATCCTTAAAAAAGCGATTGCGATGGGTGCATTTATCGCTACCAAGAAGGGCGGATGCCCTGAATACAAATTTGATGAATACCAGGCTTTCTACAACGAATTATTTACGACAAAACCTGAAAGTAACAGTGCACACACTGCTGCTTAGAGGATAAAAACAAATAAACTACATAACCGGCAAATGCTGATTATATAGATAAAACTAACCATTATAAACCATATTTTATGAGAAAAGTAATACTTTGCTGTGTTCTCGTGTTTTGCTTTATGGCAAGTACATATGCACAAATCAGAAACATTACCGGAACGGTTACCGATAAATCCTCAAAACCTGTTCCGGGAGCTTCCGTCTATAATGTAGAGACGGGTAAATCCACACAAACAGACGACAAGGGGAAGTTTTCAATCCAGGCTGCCACAGGGCAAACTCTTCGGTTTATTTACATGGGTGCGCAGACGGTTAGTTCCAAGGTTGGCAGTACCGCCGTGGTAGACGCACAACTCGAAGTTTCTGCCACTAACCTGAACGATGTAGTGGTAACAGGATACCAAACGGAAAGGAAAAAAGATCTGACCGGCGATGTGGCCATTGTGGATGTAGATGAACTTAAAAAGCAATCTGTAGCCAACCCGATGAAAGCATTACAGGGACAGGTAGCGGGCGTGTACATCACCGGGAACGGCGCACCAAGTGCTCCTGCTACCATCCGAATCAGGGGTATCGGAACTTTAAATAACAATGATCCCCTATACATTATCGATGGCGTACCTACCAAATCGGGTATGCACGAACTTAATCAGGCCGATATTGAATCCATGCAGATTCTTAAAGATGCATCGTCTGCCAGTATTTATGGTGCCAGGGCAGGAAACGGCGTAATCGTTATCACCACTAAAAAGGGTAAAACAGGCAAGACACAGTTGAGCGGAAATGCGTATTCATCGCTTTCAACTTATGTAAATAAATTAGAGATGCTGGATGCAGAAGGTTATGGTAAAATTTTGTGGCAAGCCTATGTTAACAAAAACCTCGATCCCAATTCGAATGGATTGCGTTATCAATTCGACTGGAAAGTTGATGCCAACACCAATCAGCCTGTATTAAATAAGGTGCTTTTACCAGAGTTTTTAAACGCTACGCAAACCCTTCGCACCTCAAATACAGATTGGTTTAAAGAAATATCCCAGCTTGGTATTATTCAGAATTATGATGCCCAGGTTTCGAGCGGTACTGAAAACGGACACTATTTACTTTCACTTGGCTATTTTGATAACAAAGGCATTGTAAGAACAACCGGATTTAACCGTATTTCTGCCAGGATTAATTCTGACTACAAATTATTTAACGGGGGCATTACAATCGGTCAAAACCTGAGTTTGACCAAGACAAAAGAGGTTGCGGCAGACATCATCAATTCCGCGCTGCAGGCATTACCAATTATACCGGTTCATACGGTCGATGGCATAGGCTGGGGCGGCCCCGTTGACGGGATGAATGATCGCCAGAATCCTGTTCGGGTGCTGGAAGATAATCAACAAAATGGTTATGATTACATGAGGTTATTTGGTAATTTCTTTGCCGATGTTAAAATTGCTAAGGGTTTGGTATTCAAATCCAATTTCGGCATTGATTACGGTGACTATACAAGCCGGAACTGGCAAAAAAAATACCAGAGCGGATACCTGGTTAATGATGTGAACAAAGTAATCAACACCCAGACACACAATGTAAAAACCACCTGGACCAATACCCTGAATTACAGCCTGGAGTCAGGCAATCATCGCCTTAACGCCTTTGCAGGAACAGAACACTTTGTTGAAAATAACAATACTTTTATGGCATCACGGGAAGGATTTGTTTTAGAAGATCCTGACTACCTTTATTTAGATGCCGGTACAGGAATAAAAGACAACAGCGGCAGTGGTGCAAAAAACGTACTTATGTCATATATAGGCAGGGCAAATTATTCTTATATGGATCGTTACCTCCTATCTGCAACCATCAGAAGAGACGGTTCTTCCAGGTTTGGAGCAAATAACAAATACGGCTGGTTCCCTGCCTTTTCAGGTGCCTGGAGAATTAGCGAAGAATCTTTCGTAAAGAATAATACCTCAATTGTTGACGATTTGAAACTTCATGCAGGATGGGGAAAAACCGGAAACCAGGAGATTAATAATAACGCGATTTATAATATTTACCTGTCCAATTACAATATCACTTCTTATGATATAAATGGAAACAAAAGCGGTGTGCTTCCTTCCGGGTTTTATCTGTCCCAGAATGCCAATCCAAACCTGCGTTGGGAAGCAACAGAAATGAGCAATGTCGCACTCGACTTTTCGCTCTGGAAACAAAAACTTTATGGTAGCGTTGGTTATTACATTAAGAAAACTACTGGAATCTTATTGCTTCCTCCATACATCGGCGTACTTGGCGAAGGCGGTAATACCTATGTAAATGGGGCATCTATGGAAAACCGTGGATTTGAACTATCCCTGGGGCACAAAAGCCGCTTAACTGATGATTTAAGTATTGATGTGAACGGGAATTTCGATATGGTTAGAAATAAGGTTACCTATTTGCCTCCGGCAGTAGTAAATGCCTACGGCGGTGATGGCAAGGGACAGAATATTCTGGGGAGAACCATTGGATCTTTCTACGGTTATGTTGCCGATGGTCTTTTCAGAACTCAGGCTGAAGTAGATAATCATGCTGCACAACCCAACAAGGGACTTGGAAGAATCCGTTACGTGGATTTAAACCATGACGGTGTTATCGATGTAAATGACCGTACCTGGATTGGAAATCCTTTGCCAAAATATACTTATGGGTTTAATGCAAATATCAACTACAAAAATTTTGATTTCTCTTTTCTTCTGCAAGGGATAGGTGATGTAGCCGTACAAAATGAGGCCAAATCATATACAGATTTCTGGAGTGCCGTTGAATCTTCCTCAAATAAAGGAGCGAGGTTATTAAACGCATGGTCACCTTCCAATCCGAACTCCGATATTCCGGCAGTTGCGCTTACAGATGATAATAACGAAGCCCGTCTTTCGACCTATTTTATAGAAAATGGATCTTATCTAAAACTTAGAAATGCTCAGATCGGCTACACATTTAACAAACAGCTGATCAGCAAGTTAAAAATGCAGAATCTTCGTGTTTACATCGGAGGAGACAATTTAGCCATTTTAATGAAGTCAAAATCCTTTACTGGTCTGGATCCGGAGACCCCAGGATTTGGCTATCCTAATCCATTGGTTGTTACAGCCGGAATTAACGTAAGATTTTAAATAATTGAAGATTTTATTATGAAAAAATATATAATCACCCTTGCTGTCTCGCTGATATTAGCCACAGGCTGCAAAAAAGCACTTGAAGTTGGACCTAAAGGTTCGCTTAACGAAAGCCAGGTTGCAACTCCGGCACAGGCCGAGGGTTTTGTAACCGCTGCTTATTCACAATTGGGAAACGATGAAATTAACAGGGCATTTAGCATGTACCAGTATGGAAATATCCGCGCTGATGATGCCTATAAAGGCGGTGGCGGTATCAATGATGGAGATGTTTTCCATAATATGGAGACTTTTATAGCCTCCAGACCTGACCAATGGAACTACGATGGCATCTGGTTTAATATCTATGTAGGCATCAGGCGGGCAAATGAGGGCATCAGGGTACTGAGCAAGTTTAGCGAAGCGGAATATCCTTTGGTTAAAACCCGTTTAGCCGAGCTTCGTTTCTTACGCGGATACTGGTACCTGATGGTAGAAAACCTGTTTAAGAACATCCCATATATTGATGATACAGTACCTTCTGATGACTACAAAAATATAAAGAACAACGCACTAACGAGAGATCAGATCCTGGAGAAGATTGCTGGCGACTTCCAGGCTGCTGCCGAGGCATTACCGGCAACCCAACCACAGATAGGAAGAGCCAACAAATTTGCTGCTTATGCTTTTTTAGCGAAAACACGTTTGTTTCAGGCTTATACGCAGAATGCAACACATGCTGTGACAGGAATAGACCAGAACCGTTTACAACAGGTTATTGATGCATCCGATCAGGTGTTGGCCTCATCTTATAAGTTACAGGCAGATTTCGCAAATAATTTCACTTCAGGCAGCTTCGAGAATGGTGTTGAAGCGATTATGTCTGTTCAGTTTTCCAGTAATGATGGCGCAGGAAGAGGCAGGGTAAACTTTGGTGATATGCTTACGGTACCACAGGGTATCGGATGTTGCGATTTTCAAAAACCGTCGCAAACCCTGATGAACGCTTTCAGAACAACAACTACCGGGATACCGTTATTTGATACTTTTAACCAACAAAATGTCGATTTTGCTACAAACACAGTCGATCCAAGGGTAGATCACACCATATCCAGACCTGGAGCTCCATGGAAATATGATCCTTCAAGAGTGGTTACAGCAAGCTGGAGCAGGAATATTCCGCTATACGGAACTTATAATTCCATGAAAGAAAACGTATCACCTGATTGTGACTGTTTTATAAATGTTGCTCCCTTTTTCGGCAATACAAAAGCCAGAATTATGATCAGGTTGGCTGATGTGATGTTATTTAAAGCAGAGGCGCTGATTGAACTGGGCAGGCAGACTGAGGCTTTACCGATTATTAATGCAATAAGAGACCGGGCATCTAAAAGTACTGCAAAACTGGTGATGGCTAACGGACAGCCTACCTCTAAATACAACGTACAGCAATATGTTCCGGGAACAAATATTGTCTGGGACCAGGCAAATGCAAGAAAAGCTTTGCGATTTGAACGCCGTTTAGAAATGGCACTGGAAGGAGAAAGGTTTTTTGATCTCATCCGATGGGGCGTAGCCGATCAGGTAATTAACTCCTTTTTTGATTCGGAAAAAAGCACCAGAAGTATTTTTATCAGTGCGAGATTCACAAAAGGAAGGGATGAATACCTGCCAATTCCTCAAAATCAGATATTTTTTAGTGAAAACAACTATGTTCAAAATCCAGGTTACTAAACCTCTAAATTACTAGACAATGAAATTAAAGCAAATATTGAAAGCATTTCTAGCTTTTGTGATGGCCTTAACAATCCTGGGCTGCAAAAAGGATAAGAACAACGATTTTAAACTTGACAGCCAGGTACAACTAGTCTCTTATTCAATTAACGGTATTGCCGCTACTATCGACCAAAAAACGGGTGCGATAAGCGTTAATGTTCCTTTTGGTACAGATATTTCAAATTTGACACCTAAGGTGGAAATGCCAGATGGCGCAACAAGTTCCATGAATTTTAATAAGCCCATTAATTTTACCGGTGCCGTAGATTTCAGGGTAGTGAATGGAAATGTTTTCAAAGATTATTCAACAACGGTGAAAATTACGCCACCACTCAAAAGCGTTTCCGTAGGCAGCTTAAAGGCATCCATAAATCACGATAACCGTACCGCAACGTTAATCCTTCCTGATGGAACAGATTTATCTGGAATTAAACCTATAATAGAAGCGGAAGCAGATGTTGTGGTTAGTCCGCTAAGTGGCACTGCTCAGAATTTCAGTCAACCCGTAACTTACACTTTCACCAAGGGCAATTTTACAACAAGTTACCAGGTCACCTTTATCAGCAATTCTGTAAGCGAGTATGCGTTCCTCGGCACAGCAAGTTCAAGATCGACAATCACTAACCCTGATGAAAAAGCAGCAAGTGACTGGTTTTTTGCCACCTACCCTACTGCAGACTATATTTCTTTTGGCGCATTGGAAACCGGAAAGCGTCTTTCTAATTATAAAGTGATCTGGTGGCATTACGATTCTGCACAGGATCTCCATGCTCAGGCATTGAGTACTGCTAGTTTGAATGCGCTGAAAACCTACCGTAGCGCAGGTGGAAGTTTACTATTAACATCTTTTGCCGGCAGGTATGTGGAAGCATTGGGCGTAGTGCCAGCAGGTAAAGGGCCAAATAACGTTTTTGGTGACTTTCTTCCTAACGGCTTTATCGAAAATGGTAGCGATTGGGGGATCTCTTTCAAAGGCAAGGAATCACATCCCATCTTTCAGGGGCTGGAGACCTATGAAACCGGGAAAGCCAACCTTTTACAAAAAGGAACATTCAGGCTTAACCATACAGCCTGGTGGTTTCTTCCAGACTGGGGAGGTTACACAAATGGTGCGGGATGGCGCCAGCAGACAGGTGGCATAAGCCTCGCATCTGAGGCATGGGACGATAACCTTGACGGACGCGTTGGTATTGCGGAATGGCCTCAGACAAATGGTCCTGGAAATGTAGTCGTAATCACTTTTGGTGCCTATGATTGGTATTCAGAACCTCAAAATGGTGCGCCTACCAATAACAGGTTTATCACAAATATTCGCAGACTCACTAAAAATGCGATCGACTATCTAAAAAAATAAATTCACAATCAAATAATGACATCATATGGCATTGAAAAGAATATTATTAGCAGGAATGGCGGTTTCGCTTTTCCTGTCTTGCACCAAAGAAAAAACATACGCCCCGGCGGAACCTTTTACCGAAGAAAAATTTAACATTTTCCCTAAACCACAAATCAGCCCTAATTCAACTACAGGTCAATCAACAGGCTGGGTTGGCGATGTGATGCCCAGCTATGTGAACGGACAGTTCGAACTGTTTTTTCTGCACGATGACCCGGATCAGGTAAAGCAAAGTAGCGCTGGTCAGCATGCCATCCATAAGCTGAGTTCCAAAAACCTGCTTGATTTCAGCTACGATGGCGAGATGATTCCGTATGGCAATAAATCGACACAAGATAACCTCATTGGCACAGGCTCTATGGTAAAGGCTGGAAATACAAATTACTTTTTCTATACAGGTTATAATGCAAACAACAGTTGGTTGCAGAATACCAACAGTGCATTTGTAACGGGCAACACCCGCGAAGCGATTATGTATGCCACCAGCAGCACAACCACAGGGTGGACAAAAAAGCCTGGTTTTGTGCTTAAGGCGCCAGACGGTTATGCAACAACAGACTTTAGAGATCCGTATGTATTCTATAACACGGAGTTTTCTACCTACTGGATGATGGTGAGCGCTCAAAAAGACAACAAAGGTGTAATTCTCGTTTACACCAGCAGCGATCCGGCAAGTGATAACTGGCAATTAAGAGGGCCTCTATCGGTTGAAGGTGATTACCTGATGCTCGAATGTGCGGATGTTTTTAAAATTGAGGATAAGTATTTTATGCTTTTTGCAGAAGACTGGAGTTCAACGCCGGGAACCCATTACAGGGTTGCATCGTCTTCAGCGGGTCCATGGTTCAAACCAGCAGACGGAATGGATATGTTTGACGGGCATCAGTTTTATGCTGGTAAAACAGCAAGTAATGGTACTGAACGTTATGCCTTCGGCTTTGCTCACCGCCGCAATCCGGAAAACGACAATGGTGTTCGCACCTGGGGAGGAAACCTCATCAGTCAGCAAATTACTAAGCTGGGCAACGATAAGCTTGCAGTAAAAGCCCCAAGTAGCGTGAAAAGTTATTTCAGTAAAGATGCAGATGCTATGGTGAGCGCTCAGATCGGCACCGTTAGCGGATCGGCTGGTAACTATACCCTAACCGGAACCTCTTCAGCTTCTGGCTACAGGTTTGCAGCGCTAAACGGAACAACTATGGTTAAAGGAAAATTATCTTTAAGCAATCTTAACGGAACAGCCTCCTTAAACTTTAATGCAAAAACTGATCTGAGCGGATCCTACCAGATCAGGTTCGAACCAGCATCAAATCGCATTGCCGCCTACAATAATGGCCAGGAAGTTACCCGCGTTCCATTTGTTTTCGAACAGGGAAAAACATACGACTTTAGTATTATCGTGGATGGATCGATCATCGTACTTTATCTTAACGATCAGGTTGCACTAACAAACAGAAGCTATAGTGCAAAAGGAACGCCATGGTCATTGACTGCTAACAATTTAGAGGTAAAAGTTACTAATTTGAAAGTATCAACCCATTAATTCTCTAAATGATGAGCATTAAATTTGATTATAGGATTGATTTGAGGTATATCCTCGGACTGTTTTTATTGGTGGGTGGATGCGTACATGCACAGGAAATCGATAGAAAAGCACAGGAATATCGACCTATGTATCATTTCAGTCCGGCAAAAGGATGGATGGGCGACCCGGATGGACTGGTTCATTACAATAACACTTATCATCTTTTTTGGTGGGGCCATGCCGTTTCAAAGGATCTGGTTCACTGGCAGGAAATGCCCAGACCAATGAAAGAAGGAATGGGATTTTCTTACTTCAGCGGGTCGGTGGTTGTAGACAAAATGAACACCGGAGGATTTGGAAAGAACAGTATGATCGCTTTCTATACCAAACACCTTCCCGGTGATTCACTTCCTGAAACACAAGCCATTTCCATCAGTAACAATGAGGGACAAAGTTTTGACTATTACCAGGGAAATCCGATTCTGGATATCAATAAAGTGTTCTTCAGGGATCCACAGGTTTTCTGGTATGAACAGGATAAAAGCTGGAAGATGGTCGTTTCCAGACCTGATGTGCAGCAGGTTCATATTTATCAATCATCAGACCTCAAAAACTGGACTTTTTGCAGCAGCTTTGAAGGCTTAGGCGCAAAAAACTCATTTTGGGAATGTCCTGATCTTTTCGAACTTCCGATTGAAGGAAGCAATAGGAAGGAATGGGTGCTCATCATAGGACGGGGTCCGAATCGGGTGCAGTATTTTGTGGGTGATTTTAACGGACAGACTTTTGTAACAGATAAAAAACTTGCAGATTATCTTAGTGTTGGAAAAGGCATTAATGGATCTGCTTTTGAAGATTTTGAGGGCAAAAATTCAAAATGGCAGAAGTTTCAGGAAGAGCGTGAAAACAAAGCATCTGGTGTGACTGATTATTTAGGTAAGCATTACCTCAGTACAGCAAATGTTACCGGGGCAGTTGTCCGGTCAAAATCTAAGCCTTTCACAATCAGCAATAAAGCTATTAATTTTTTGTTGATGGGCGGAAATCATCAGGATAGTACCTGCATAAACCTTCTGGTGGATGGTAAAGTGGTGAGGACAAGCCATGGTGATAATACAAAAGTTTTTAAATGGAACGGATGGGATGTACGCCCCTGGATCGGCAAAAATGCACAACTGGAGCTTGTAGATTTGAGTAAAGATACGACTACCGGATTTATTGCTATCGATCATATCTTATTTTCTGATCAGTTAAGCAATCAACACCTTGAACACGCCCTGTGGCTGGATTACGGGCCTGATTATTATGCCACCAGAACCTGGAGAGATTATGATAAAAGAAATGGCCTGGCCGACACCGTTCATGCCATAGGCTGGATGGGAAACTGGGACTATGCACGCAAGGCGCCGTCAAAATGGGGAAAGGGCTTTCAATCTATTCCCAGGATGATGACTTTAAGAGAAACACCATCCGGATTGAGGGTTTTTCAGCAGCCTATACCGCAGCTCGCCCA
>Ga0163162_10001568_pt1 | contig 21349 bp, 19 predicted proteins | sample S55metaG_FD_115310 | JGI IMG/M metagenome (GOLD analysis project Ga0163162, IMG submission 115310) | Switchgrass rhizosphere microbial communities from Kellogg Biological Station, Michigan, USA - S5-5 metaG | ecosystem: Host-associated > Plants > Roots > Rhizosphere > Soil | place: USA...
GCCACCGCTCGCATGGTTGCCAAGATGGCATGGTCAGATTCTCCCGGCAGCGCGCCGGCGCTGGTCCCCCACGTGCTGGCGCTGGACGACGACCCGTCGGTGCGCCAGCTGGTGCACGACTACCTGGTCGAGAACGAGCTGCGTTGCACCGCCGTGGCCACCGGCAGCGAGTTCGACCAGGTGATGACGCGCGAAGCGATCGACGTGGTGGTGCTCGACGTGCGTCTGCAAGGTGAAGATGGTCTGCAGATCGCGCGCCGACTGCGCGAGACCTCGACCATCCCGATCCTGATGCTGACCGGTCGCGCCGAGGAGGCCGACCGCGTGATGGGCCTGGAGCTGGGCGCCGACGACTACCTGACCAAACCGTTCAGCCCGCGAGAATTGCTGGCGCGCATCCGCGCGCTCTTGCGGCGCGCCCGCGCGCAGGCCACCGTGGCCGACGCGATCTCGAAGGTGCGCGCCTACCGTTTCGGCGGCTGGGAGCTCAACATCGGGCTGAGGCGCTTGAAGTCCGGTCAGGGCCGGCAGGTTGAGTTGACCAACGGCGAGTTCAGCCTGCTGGCGGCATTCGTGTCGTCGCCGCAGCGCGTGCTGACGCGCGATCAGCTGCTCGACCTCTCGCGCCTGCACAACGCCGAGGTCTACGATCGCTCGATCGACGTGCAGATCCTGCGCCTGCGCCGCAAGATCGAGTCCGACCCCGCGCAGCCGCAGTTCATCAAGACCGAGCGCGGCGTGGGCTACTTCTTCGCCGCCAACGTCGAAGTCGTCAACTGAGGCGCGCGCGCAGCGTCGCGCGTCGGGCAGCACCCACATGAGGGTGCCGGCGTTTCAGCAGTAATGCCCGGTGCCAGGCGCGGTAACGCCGGCGCAACCGGTGGAGCGCGAAATGCGCCTCCATCATGGTCGCCGCTTCGTCGTCACTTCGCACCGCCGCCGCGCGCGGGCTCGCTGCCTGGCTGCTGGCCACTGCGGCCGCGCTGTCGGGCTGCGCGAGCCTGCCGGCGCAAGTGCAGCGCACGCACTCCGAGGCGATGGCCGACGCGACGGCCACGCCGCTGGCTCAGCTGGCGGTGCAGTCGACGCCGGACGACAAGCGCCATCTGTCGGGCCTGCGCCTGTTGCCCGGCGGTCCGGAGGCGCTGGCGACGCGCATCACGCTGGCGCGGCGTGCTCAGAAGTCGCTCGACGTGCAGTACTACGTGGTGGCTGCCGATGCGTCGGGGCGCCAGTTCCTGCGCGAGCTGCGTGACGCTGCGCAACGCGGCGTGCGGGTGCGCCTGCTGATCGACGACCTGCACGTCACCGAACTCGACGACACGCTGCGCGCGCTGGCATCGCACGACAACGTCCAGGTGCGTCTGTTCAACCCGCTGCCGGTGCGCGGCGGCGCATTGCAGACGCGGCTGCTGCTGTCGCTGCACCAGTTCGAGCGCGTCAACCGGCGCATGCACAACAAGCTGTTCGTCGCCGACAACGCGGTGGCGATCACCGGCGGCCGCAACATCGCCAACGAATACTTCATGCGCAGCGAGTCGGCCAACTTCATCGACATGGACGTGCTGTCGGTGGGCCCGGTGGTGCGCGGACTGTCCGATGTGTTCGACCGCTACTGGAACAGCGAGCTGGCGTTCCCGATCGAGGCCCTGGTGCCGCGCAGCGACACGCCCGAGCAGGCGCGCGAGCGCTTCGACGCCTGGGCTGGCGATGAACCCGCGCCCTGGCCGGCGCACGGCCTGGCCGCGCAGCTGGCGGCACTGCAGCCGCTGGCATTGCGCCACGCGCCGGTGACCGTGTTCGCGGACGAGCCGGCCAAGGCGTCCGGCCGCGCGGCAGCGCAACCCACAGCGATGGACAGCACGCTGATGATGATGCGCTCGGCGCAGTCCGAGGTGATGATCGTGTCGCCGTACTTCGTGCCCGGCGAGGGCGGCCTGCGCCTGATGCAGCAGGCGGTCGACAACGGCATCCACGTCGCGGTGATGACCAATTCGCTGGCCGCGACCGACGAGCCGCTGGCCTATGGCGGCTATGCGCGCTATCGCGCACCGATGCTGAAAATGGGCGTTTCGCTGTCGGAACTGAGCCCGCAGCCGAGCCGGCGCTTCGACATGATCGGCGACATGCGCTCGTCGCTCGGCCGCCTGCATGCCAAGGTGGCGGTGGTGGATCGGCGCTGGCTGCTGGTCGGTTCGATGAACATGGATGCACGCTCGTCGCGCAGCAACACCGAAGCGAGCCTGCTGATCGACGACATCGGTCTGGCCACCGAGGCGCTCGAGCTGATGCAGCAACACTGGTCCGAAAGCCATTACCGGCTGCGCATCGCCACCACCGACAGCCGCGTCGAGTGGATCGAGCCCGATGCCGACGAGCCGGTGGTCTACCGCGTCGAACCGCACGTCAACTGGCTGAGCCGGCTGCGTTTGAACGTGCTGTCGATGTTCGTGGCGGAGGATCTGCTGTAGCGGGGGCGCGGCGCCGGGCGCCGTACAGCGCGGCCAGCGCGGTGGCGACGTTGGCGAGCATCTGCTCCCACGAGTCGTAGCCCCAGGCGTTGACCATCCACAGTGCCGACACCAGCAGCATGGTCAGGCGCAGCGCACCTGCGCGCAGGTAGAACACCGCGAATGTCGATATTAGCGAGGCCACCAGCAGCAGCGCCGACGACCAGCCATGCCAGGTGAGTGCGGCAATCGCCACCGTCAGCAACGCGAAGGCTGCGCACACCGAGTGCCGCACCCGCTCGGCCGCGCACAGGGTCACCGCCGAGGTGGCGGTGCGTCCAGCGCTCAACAGGCTGAGCGCCGCCGCGGTGTGGGCACCGAGCAACAGGTTGTTGAGCGCCCAGATCACGCCCGACAGTCCGGAGTGCAGGCGCAATGCCCGCTCGCAGCGCCGCACCAGCGCGCACACATTGAGGATCAGTGCACAGACGCCGGTGGCGTGGATCAACAACTCGGTGGGCATCGGCGCGACAGCGAACAGCAGGGCAGCGGCGCTGTCGGTGAAAGCGGGCAGCGCGCAGACTCCAGTCTCGCGGGGCCAGCCGCGCACCATCGGGCGATGACGACCGCTTCGCGCGCGTTGTTCGCTCGATCGATATCGATGCCTGCTGGTCAGGCCTGCCGCGCCGGCTTGTGGCGGTGTCGACGGCGGCTTGTTGGCGGCGGCCGGTGGCCGCGCGATGTCAGCGCCTCAGTGAGGGCGCCCGCTGTGCCGTGGCGGCGCGGCCTGCGACCGGCGCGGCGGCACGGCGAGGCGTGAGAACGCCGGCAACGTCTCGCTGAAATCGGCCAGCAGCGCGTCGTCGAGCCGCATCGAGTCGGACAGGTGGAACTCGCCGGCACCGAGCCGCGAACCGTCGATGTGCTCGAACGAGGCAAAGCCGTCGTCGTCGTGGCCGGCCCCATTGAGGCCGAACACCCGGGCGAACCAGCTAGCACGTTTGGCCATCGCAGATCCCTTGTCGCATCGCAACGATGCCGTGGATCGACAGCATGCGCGTCCGGGTTTGCGCTGACCATCCCTCTGACTGGGGAGGAGGCTCGCCGCGTCCGATCCGCCGGGTGTGGAACGCCGTCGTGCGCCGGCCACGATCACCGGTGGCCCGCGGCGAGTGCGCCGCCCTCGAGGAGTGGAAGCTCCGAGGGCAGGGGCACTGCCGATTGTGGACACCCGCATTGTCAATGGATCACAGTTCGCGGCCTCACTCCTCACCACCCGCGCGGCAGGGCAAGACCTAGCCTTAGGGGCGTCCTTCATCTCTTGGTGAGATGGGGATCGCCAAGGAGTGTCCGAGATGACCGACCCGTCCGTCTTGCTGCCCGAACCACCGGCATCGCGCCGGCCGATCGCTCCGCTGCGATCCCATGCCACCGAATACCCGTCCGGTGGACATGCCGACGCGCCCACGCTGTCGCAGTGGCTGGCCGCGATGCTCAACGAGATCGACTACGGCATGCTGTTGATCGGCAACAACTTTCTGGTGCTGCACGCGAACCACGTGGCGCGTGAGGACCTCGACGTTCAGCATCCGCTTCGGCTGGACGGCCGCGAGCTGCGCGCACGGCTGCCGCGCGACGCCACGCCGTTGCACGACGCAGTGGTGGGTGCGTGCCAACATGGCCGGCGTCGCCTGGTGGCGCTGGGTGAAGGCCATCAGCGCGTCACGATCGCCGTGGTGCCGCTGCCCGCGACGAACGCCGGGCCGATCGGCGCGTTGGTCATGCTGGGCAAGCGCCAAGTGTGCCAGGCGTTGTCGGTCGAAGCGTTTGCACGCTGCCACAAGCTGACGCCTGCCGAAACCGTGGTGCTGAAGGCCCTGTGCAGCGGCGCCCGACCGTCGGAGATCGCACTGCAGCACGGTGTGGCGCTGTCAACAGTGCGCACCCAGGTCAGCAGCATCCGCGCCAAGACCGACGCGCAGACCATCGGCTCGCTCGTGCGCATGGTGGCGATGCTGCCGCCGATGGTCAGCGCGCTGCGCCATGCGGCAGCGGCGACGTTCGATGCGAGCCGTCTCGCGTTCGCCATCGCGCAGTGAGGCTGTTCGCACGCGCCCCTGAAGCCCATCAGGCGCCCGGGCGCGACGCATTGGACGCCGGGCGCTGGACCGTGCGGGTGGGGCGCCTGGCCGCATCCAACCGGCCGGCCACCAGCGCTTGCTTGCAGTGTTGTTGCGCCTGGCGTGTCGCCAGGTCGTCGCAGCGGCGCAGGTCTTCGGTCACCTCACCGGTCGGCGCGAGCCACACGTCGGGCGAGGCGGTGCCAAACAGGACGATCAACGCGCACGCCAGGCTGCCAGAGGCAGTCAGCGCGGCCGCAGCGAGCGCCAGCCGCTCGCGACGCTCGAGAATGCGGTAGCGGGTCGGGTCATGCCTCTTCATCGGTTCCCCCGTTTCTCACGATGTGTGCCGAGGCTGCGCCCGATGGCGCGTCCGCGCATCCTTCAACCGGTGTACCGCCGCACCGGACATAGGCAAAATGCGGATGGCAGGATTGCGTACGAAGAGATGGACCTGCGTACGCGCAGGCGGTTGGGGCTTGCCGCGGGCCTGCAGGCTGGGCGGCACAGGGCGGACCACACACTGAACGACAACACGACTCTTGGCAGTTCGATCGGCGCGCTGGCGGCGCGTGGGGTCGTTCGGCGCTATCGCAAAGGCACCGTGCTGATCGAAGAGGGCGATGTCGGTGACACGCTGTACATCATCCTGAGCGGCCGCGTGCGCGTGTACACGAGCGGCGATCGCGGCCGCGAGGTGACGCACGGCAGCTACGGCCCCGGGGACTACGTCGGCGAGATGAGCCTCGACGGCGGCCCGCGGGCGGCCAGCGTGGCCACCACGGAAGCCACCACCTGCGCGGTGGTGACGCGCACCACGCTGCAGCGCTTCATCGCCGACAACCCGTCGTTCGCCTTCGAACTGTTGAGCAAGGTGATCCGCCGCGCGCGCGCGGCCACGCTGAGCGCCAAGCAGATGGCGCTCAACGACGTCTACGGACGGCTGGTCTCGCTGTTCGACGAGTTGTCGGTGGAGCAGCCCGACGGAACCAAGGTCGTCAACGAGCGATTGACGCACCAGGACGCCGCGAGTCGCCTCGGCTGCTCGCGCGAGATGGTGAGCCGCCTGATGAAGGACCTGCAGCGCGGCGGCTACATCGCGCTGCGCGAAGGCCGCATCTCCGTGTTGACGCGACTGCCCGAGCGCTGGTGAGGCTGCGGGCGGCTGCGCGCTGCAGGCGCCGGCCGATGGACAATGCGTTGGAGCCGCCCGCGTGCGGCCACGCAGAACCTCAGTCGAAATCCGAGAGATGAACCCGCTGCTGGAAGTGCGAGACCTGACGGTCACCTTCGCCACGCGCACCGGCCCGTTCAAGGCGGTCGACGGCATCGACGTCGTGGTCGAGCCCGACGAAGTGCTGGCCATCGTCGGCGAATCGGGCTCCGGCAAGTCGGTGGCGATGCTGGCGATCATGGGCCTGCTGCCGTGGACCGCGGGTGTGCAGGCGCAGCGCATGACTTTCGATGGCCGCGATCTGATGCGCCTGACGCCTCGCCAGCGGCGCGACCTGGTCGGGCGTGACATCGCCATGGTGTTCCAGGAGCCGATGTCGTCGCTCAACCCTTGCTTCACGGTCGGCTGGCAGATCGACGAGGCGCTCGCCACGCACCTGAAGCTCGACCGCCGGGCGCGTCGCGCGCGCGTGGTGCAGCTGCTCGAGCAGGTCGGCATTCCCGACGCGGCCCGGCGCACGTCGGCGTTCCCGCATCAGCTGTCGGGCGGCATGAACCAGCGCGTGATGATCGCGATGGCGCTGGCCTGCCGGCCGCGCCTGCTGATCGCCGACGAGCCCACCACTGCGCTCGACGTGACGATCCAGGCCCAGATCCTCGAGCTGCTGACGCAGTTGCGTCGCGAGCACGGCATGGCGCTGGTGCTGATCACGCACGACCTCGGCGTGGTGGCCGAGGTGGCTGACCGCGTGATCGTTCAGTACGCGGGGCGCCAGGTGGAGACCCAGCGCGCCGACGCGCTGTTCGTGCAGCCGCACCACCCGTACACCGCCGCGCTGCTCGAGGCGCTGCCCGAGCGCGCGCCGCGGCGCCGTCTGGCTGCGATTCCCGGCGTGGTGCCTGGGCAGTGGGATCGTCGCGGTGGCTGCGTGTTCGCGCCGCGCTGCGCCTTCGCCACCGAGCTTTGCCACCGTGTCGAGCCGCTCCATGCCGATGCGGCACTGGGGCGCGCGCTGTGCCATACACCGCTGGTCGACGGCCTGCCGCTGCCGCTGCCGCAGGCGAAGGCGGCCGCGTGAGCGCAGCCGGCGCGCCGGTGATGCAGGCGGTGCAGTTGCAGCGCCACTACCGCGCGCGCCGCGGGCTGCTGGCTGCGGCGTGGCCGGTGCGGGCGCTCGACGGCGTGTCGTTCACGCTGGCCGCGGGTTGCACGCTGGCGGTGGTGGGCGAGTCGGGCTGCGGCAAGTCAACGCTGGCACGCGTGCTGACGATGGTCGAGCCGCCGACCGCGGGCCGTCTGATGATCGACGGTGTCGACGTCACCGCCGCCGACGAGGCCGTGCGGCGCCGTCTGCGGCCGCAGGTGCAGATCGTGTTCCAGAACCCGTACGGCTCCCTCAATCCGCGCCACACGGTGGGTGCGGCCCTGCAGGAGCCGCTGATCGCCCAAGGCATCGGCACCGCCGCCGAGCGCGCGGCCGCGGCGCGCGAGATGCTGCGCCGGGTGGGGCTGCGCGACGAGCACCTCGGGCGCTACCCGCACATGTTCTCCGGGGGACAGCGCCAGCGCATTGCGATCGCACGCGCGCTGATGCTCAGGCCGCGCGTGCTGGTGCTCGACGAGCCGGTGTCGGCGCTGGACGTGTCGATTCGCGCGCAGGTGCTGAACCTGCTCGACGAGCTGCAGGCCGAGCTGTCGGTGGCCTATGTGTTCATCTCGCACGACCTCAGCGTGGTGCGGCATGTCGCCGACGAGGTGATGGTGATGTACCTCGGGCGGGTGGTCGAGCGCGGCACGCGCGACGCCATCTTCGGGGCACCTCAGCATCCGTACACGCGCGCGCTGCTCTCGGCGACGCCGACAGTCGACGTCGCGTCGCGCCGCGAGCGCATCGTGCTGAAGGGCGAGCTGCCTTCGCCGCTGAATCCGCCCGCCGGCTGCGCATTCCACACCCGCTGCCCGATCGCGATGCCGGTGTGCCGGCAGCAGGTGCCGCCGCTGGCCGTGCACGCCGGGCGCGAGGCGGCGTGCCACGCGCTGCAAGTCGACGAACCGACTGTGAGCGCCTGAGCGCCGGCGCCCGTGTCAGCGGCGACGCTGGCGAGGGCGGCGCGGCGGGCCGTCCCGTGACGGCTGCAACGGCGCAGATCGCTGCGCGCCCTCGCCGTTGCGGCGCTCGCCTATCATCGCGCGCATCGCGACAAGGGTGGAGGGCGCCGATGGATCCGTTGTCCAAGCTCAATCAGCTGAGCGAGTCGCACGGCGAGCTGCGCGCCGGCAAAGGGCTCGTGTCGGGCGTGGTCGCGCTCAGCTTGGCGGTGCTGTGCTTCCTCGGCGTGCTGGTGTTCCACTTTCCCGAGTACCTGAGCACGCCGCAGCTGCGCAAGGCCTACAACGTCGACGTGATGCGGCAGTTGCTGTACTGGTCGATGGTGATCGCCGGCGGGCTGGCGCTGTTCAACATCGTGCTCGGTCGCGCGCGCTGGCTGGCGCTGGGCGCCTTCACGCTGATCGCGGTGTCGGCGTTGCTGGGCGGACACAAGGTGCCGGTGAACGACTTTCCGGACAACACGCCGTACATCGGGCTGGACTGGTTCGTGCTCGACCTGCTCGGCTCGTCGCTGATCTTCATCTTCATCGAGAAGCTGTTCGCTCTGCGCAAGGACCAGCCGGTGTTCCGCCCCGAGTGGCAGACCGACCTGCACCACTTCATCGTCAACCACATGATCGTCGGCTTCGTGCTGCTGGCCACCAACCTAATGGTGCACAAGCTGTTCGGCTGGGCCGCCAACGACGGGGTGCGCGGCTGGGTGGCCAACCTCAACTTTGTGGTGGCGCTGTTTCTGATCGTGCTGGTGGCCGACTTGGTGCAGTACTGGACGCATCGTGCCTACCACGAGGTGCCGCTGCTGTGGCGCCTGCACGCGGTGCACCACAGCGTCAAGAGCATGGATTGGCTGGCTGGCTCGCGCCAGCACATCCTCGAGCTGCTGATCACCCGCACGCTGGTGCTGGCGCCGATCTACGTGCTGGGCTTCAGCAAGGAAGTGATCGACGCGTACATCGTGATCGTCGGCTTCCAGGCGGTGTTCAACCACGCCAACGTGAGCGTGCGGCTGGGGCCGCTGCGCTACGTGATCGTGACGCCCAACTTTCACCACTGGCATCACTCGCAGGACAAGGAGGCGCTGGACCGCAACTACGCGGCGCACTTCGCGTTCCTCGACCACCTGTTCGGCACCGCGGTCAAGTCCGACCGCGAGTGGCCCGAGACGTACGGCGTGCTCGGCGACTACGTGCCCAACGGCTACGTCAAGCAGCTCGCCTTTCCATTCCGGTGGAAAGGCTGAGCGCCGACGTGAGGTGGCACTTGCATGCTGGCGAACGCCTCGCGAAGCCGCGCCGTCACGGCCGACGGTGTTCGATGCCGTAGCGCGCGTAGATCGTTCGGATCGTGCCGTCGTCGAGCAGCGCTTTCAGCGCGGCGTTGACGGCGTCGAGCAGCGCATCGTCGGCGCGACGCAGCCCGACCGCGACGTTCCAGCGCAGTTCGGGTTCGTTGTCCTGCGCGCGCACCATCGTCAGCGGATCCTTGGGATGGCGCAGGTTGTAGTAGCCGGCAGCGGCGGGCGTCACAGCGCCGGCCTGCACGTCACCGCGCGCGACCGCCTCGATCATGTCCTCTTCGAAGCCGAACGGCACCATGGCGGCGCCTGTGCGGCTGACGACGAGGCTGGCCAGCGAGTTCATCATCACGCCCACGCGCATGTCGGCCCGCAGCGACTTGTAGTCGGGCACCGTCGGCTGGCCCGGCGCGAACACCAGGCCGACGCCGCTCACTTGGTAGGGCAGCGAGGGTCTCAAGCCCCTCTGCTCGACGCCGGGGCTGAGGATGGTATCCATCAGCATGTCGCAATCGACCAGGCTCGCCCGATAGCGCGGCACGATCCACAGCACTTGCAGTTGCAGCCCCATGCGCTGCGCGAGCGCGCGCCCGATCTCGATCTGGAAGCCCGCCAGATCGCCCTTCTCGGCCGAGAAGGGGAGCGCGTTCGGGTTGGCGCACAGCGACAGCTGGTTGCTGGCCCGCACCTCCTCCATCGGGCGCGCGCACGCGAGCGTGCACGCAACGACAGCGAACGCGCCCAGCACCGCATGCCACGCAGGGGCGCCGCGCCGGCGCAGCACGCTCATTGCGCGCCCTCCGGCTTGAGGTTGCGGATGTACGCGACCACGGCGGCGATCTGCTGATCGTTCAGCGCGGTGCCGAAGGCGGGCATCTGTCCCGTCTTGCCGTTCTTGATGCGGTAGACGATCTCGCCGTCCGTCAGAGACGTGCCCATCAGCTTGGGCCCCTTGCCGGCCTCGCGACCCCCGGCGCTGTGGCACCAGCCGCACACGTTGGCGAACAGCTGCTTCGGATCGAAGTTGCCGGCGTCGCCCGATGCGGAGCTGCCCGCGGGGGCGGCCGGCGCCGGCGTCGCATGCTGGCCCGACTGCATCGGGCCGGGCTTGTCGCTGGTCTGGGCGAGCGCCGCACAACCGAGCAGCGCTGTCAGGCCGGCGAGACGTTGGGGTGAGACGCGGCGGGTCACGATGGTGGAAGAACCAAAGAAAACAGGCGCCCCGAACGAGCGCCTGCGTTCTCGTCACGGGACACTCAAGGCAGTGCAAACACCTTGATGATGCCCGAGTCCTTCGGCATTTGCGCGAACGTGCCTCCGAAGAAGCTCGCGTAGTCGTCACCCGCCAGACCGCCCCAGCCCGTCATCACGGCCACGTACTGCTTGCCCTTGGCCGAGTAGGTGATGATGCCGCCGTTGTGGCCCTGGCCATTGTTGTGCTTCCACAGCTCGCTGCCGGTGGTCGCGTCATAGGCGTGCAGCCAGCCGCGCGCATCGGGCACGAACAGCAGGTTGCCACCGGTCGACAGCAGGCTCGCCAGCGGCGGCTCGGGAAACTGGATCTCCCACTTCATCGCGCCGGTCACCGGGTCGCGTGCCGAGACGTGGCCGCGCGCATTGCCGTCGGGCGGATTGACCAGGTTGAAGTCGGCGCCGATGTTCAGCTGCGCCATCGGTTCGAGCACAGGCGTGGTCTTCTGAATCGTGAGGTTCATGCACCACTCGTTGCCGACCTTGTACATCATCCCCGTCTTCGGGTTGTAGGTGCCCATGTTCCAGCTCATGCCGCCGGCGATGAACGGGCACAGGCTGCTGCTCTGCTTGCCCTCGGTCATGTCACGTCGGCCCACCAGCGTGCCGTCGGGCTTGATGTCCTGCACGAAGTTGATGTTCTTGATCAGGCGCCAGACGTTTTGCACCTTGGCGTTGCGGTCGTAGACGAAAACGAAGCCGCTTTTGTTGGGGTGCACGGTGTACTTCTTGCCGTCTCGCTCGAGCATGATGAACTCGCCCGTCGCGCTGTCGAAGTCCCACGCGTCGTGAGGCAACTCCTGGTGGTAGCTTTTGAGCCTGCCGGTGTCGGGGTCGAGCAGGATCACCGACGTTGTGTACAGGTTGTCGCCCGGACGAGCGCCCTTGGTCTTGTAGTCCGAGCCCGACCAGTCGTACAGCGGCGCCGGGTTCGCGGTGCCCCACCAGACCGTGTTGGTCTCCGGGTCGTAGCCGCCCGGCATCCATCCGCCACCACCCCCCACCTTCCACGAGTCGTTGAGCCAGGTGTTGCGGGCGTCGCCGTTGTTCGGCTCGCCACCCGCGGTGTAGAAGCGCCACAACTGACGACCCGTCTTGGCGTCGACGCCGAAGATCGGCCCGCGATCGGGCCATTCGCCGCCTTGCGCGCCGATGATGACCTTGTCCTTGACGAGCAACGGCGCGCCGGTGAAGCCGACGGTCAGCTTCTCGGAGTTGACCAGTTTGGTCTCCCACGCGAGCTTGCCGGTCTTCATGTCGATCGCGGCCAGCTTGCCGTCGAGCGTGCCCATGTAGATGTTGCCGTAGCCGATCGCGATGCCGCGGTTGTACGGCGAGTGCGTCTGCTTGGCGACCAGGTCTTCGTTGAGCTTCTGCTTGTACTGCCACAGCACCTCGCCGGTGGCGCCATCGAGCGCCCACACCTGGTTGTACGAGCCGGAGTAGTACAGCACGCCATCGACCGCCAGCGGATACGACTGCAAGCCGCGCACCGAGCGGCTCGCCACGTGCGACCACGCTTCGGTCAGGTTCTTCACGTTGCCGGTGTTGATGTCGGTCAGACCGCTGTAGTGCCACGACGCGTAGCTGCCGTGGTAGGTCATCCAGTTGCCGGGCTCGCTGTCGGCCTTGGCCAGGCGGTCGGACGTGACGTCGGCGCCAGGGCTCGCCATGGATGCGCTGCTGGATGTCGATGTCGGCGAGGTGGTGCAGCCGGCGGCCATCAGGGCCGCCACGACGGTCAATGCCGAGTGACGCAGTTTCATGATGTCTCCTCGTTGTTGACCCCGTCGGGGACCCTCTTTGAGCGAAACGGCGAGGGCCGTCACAGCCGGGGAGCGTGTTTATACGCCCCGCAACTTCGCGCCGCGAGGCTATTTGCGCAACAGGGATTTCCGGTCAGCGCGCTTGCATCTTCAGGCTGGTGGCCACCCACGGGCGTGCAAACCGCGCCCACGCGCTGACAGCCGCCGACAACCAGCCGAGCAGGCGATCGACCTGCGCGCTGCGGTTCTCGCCCGACAGGCACCAATGGCAGAAGTGCTCGCAATTGTTGCTGGCGATGCGGTAACTGTCTTCACCGAGCCGCGAGCGGGCGCGCGCCACCACGTCGGCCGGCGTGAAGCGGCGCGGCGAGTCGTCGCGCGTGCGCACGCCGCGGCCGCCAGCAAATTGCTCGAGCGACACTTCTTCCACCGGGCGGCAGGTGAGTGCCGCGCGCGACCAGCCGGCGTAGTGCACCACCCGTCCGCCGCCGATGTAGATGCCGTGGTGCGAGTAGCCGCGGCGTGGCGTGACCAAGTGGGCCCCGATCGCGAACGGCTCGCGCGCGGCCGCCGGCGTCAAGGCCGGCAAGTCGGGGCGGGTCGGGGCGTTCATGGCGTCGGTCTCGATGCGGTGTCATGGCTTGGCGCCATTGCATCGAGACCGCGCACGCCCGAAAAGTCGGTGCGTATCCCAGCGCGGGGCGTCCCCAGTTAGGGACGGCCCAGCGTGGCGGCGGGTGTGGTCGGGTCAGGCGGCTCGGCCGGCCCGACCACGGGATCACTTGGAGCTCATCTGCGCCATCGCCTTCTTCATCTCTTCGGGGGTCACGTCGCGCTTGTGGGTGGCGATCGACCACTTGTGGCCGAACGGGTCTTCCAGCTGACCGTAGCGGTCGCCCCAGAACTGATCAGCCAGCGGCATCGTCACCTTGGCGCCGGCGGCGACCGCGCGGGCGAACGCGGCGTCGACGTCGTCGACGTACAGGTGCAGCGTCACCGCCGAGCCGCCGAGCGACTTGGGGCTCTTGGCGCCGTGTTCGAGCATCTCGTCGACCAGCATCAACGTCGAGTCGCCGATCTTGACGGCCGCGTGCATGAGCCGGCCGTCGGGGCCGGGCATGCGGCCGGTCTCGACCGCGTTGAACGCCGCTTTGTAGAAGTCGATCGCCTTGGCGGCGCCGGTGCACACGATGTGCGGGCTCAGCGTGTGCATGCCCTCGGGAATTGGCTTGACGGAAGAAGTCGCCATGGTGGTGTCCTCGTCTGGAGTGGTGGGAGGGTGGGGCGCATTGGCGCCTCCGTGGCAATGACGGTTTGCCACGCGCCGGATCGACAGCCCGGTTCTTGTTCTAGGGGGTGCGAGGCCGGCGGCGCGCAGCGCACCGCGTGAGACCCGTCATCGTAGTGGCGTGCCGTGCCACGAGCCCTCACCTGACGAAGGACCCTGCATGCAACGAAGGATTCTCACTGTCGCGCTGCTCGCCGCCGCGATGTCCGCCACATGGGCCGCCAACAAGCAGCCCACGCTGGACGACGCGCAGCGCGCCTACCACTCGGGCCAGTTCGGGCGCTCGCTGGCGATGTTCGAGGCCCTGGCCGCACGCCACAACGCCGAAGCCGCCGAATGCGCCGGCTTCATGCTGCTGATGGGAGAGCCGATGTATGGCCCGCAAGTGCGGCGCGACGTCGAACGGGCAAAGGAATTCCTGGTGCAAGCAGCGGCAGCCGGGCGCGGCGGTGCCGGGTTCCTGCTCAACATGGTCGAGCGCACCGACTGACGGCGCGGTCGCGTCACGCGTGACCGTTGCCAGCGGACAGCGCCAACTCAATGCGGCGCGACGTGCCGCGGCCGACGCTGCCGGTGATCGCCACCGATGCGCCGGCGTCGAGCATGCGCGCGAAGGCCGTGCGCACTTGCTCCGACGACACTGCGCGCACGCGCTCCAGCTGCTCGGCCACGCCACGCACGCGCGCCAGCGCGAACAGATCGAGCGCCGCGTCCTCCAGGCGCTGCGTCACGCGCTCGTGGTGGCGCAGCAGCCGCACGACCATCTGGTTGCGCGCGCGCTCCAGGTCCACGACGGCAACGCTGCCCGCGAGGTCGCACATCAGGCGACTGACCTGGCCGAGCACGGTATCGAGATGCTCGGGCGCGAACGACGCCTCGATCGCCAGCTGGCCGCCGAACTCGAAGCGGTCGGCGTTGCAGGCCGCGTGATAGACCAGCCCCCGCTTCTCGCGCAGCTCGGCCAGCAGCGGCGAGCTCATGCCGTCGCCCAGCACCGCGGCGGCCAGCTCGCCCGCCGCATCGCCATCGGCACGGCCACCGATCGGATAGCCCATCACGAGGTGCATCTGGCGGCCGACGTCCATGCGCTTGACGCGCGTGCCGCCGGCGTAGTCGGCCGCCGGCAACGCGTTGGGGCGGCCGCGCGGCATGTCGCCGAACGCCGCATCGGCGGCCTGCAGCACCGCCGCCGCGTCGATCGCGCCGGCTGCCGCCACCACGACGTTGGTGCCTGTGTAGTGCTGCAGCACGTGCTCGGCCAGCTGCTCGCGCGTGCAGCGCTCGATCACGCGGCGCTGCCCGATCACCGGCTGCGCGGCCGGGTGCGCGGCCCAGCAGGCGTGGTCGAACAGCTGGTAGGCGACGGTGACGGGGTCGTCCTCCACTTCGGCCACCTCCTGCAGCAGCACCTCGCGCTCGCGCGCCAGTTCGTCGGCCGGGAAGGTGGCGTGGCGCACGATGTCGGCCAGCATCGCGACAAAGCGCGGCGCATGCTCGCCCAACCCGCGCATGTGGTAGGCGGTGTGGTCCTTGTCGGTGTGCGCGTTGACCTCGGCGCCGAGCGTTTCGGCGTCGAGGTTCACGCGGTGCGCGTCGCGCTCATGCGTGCCTTTGAAGGCCATGTGCTCGAGCACGTGCCCGATGCCGTTGAGCGCCCGGCTCTCGTGCGCGCTGCCGACGCGCACGAACACGCTGACCCCGCCGGTCTGCAGGTGCCGCGCCGGCATCGCGGCCACCCGCACGCCGTTGGCCAGCGTGTGCAGGTGCAAGGCGTCGTCGGACAGGCTCACCCGGTGGGACGGTACACCAAAAGACGAATCCGTCTCACGCGTCGCTACAGCGGTGCCACGGGGATGCAGATCTGGCACTCGAACGCGCCGGTGGCCGGGTCGTAACGGGAGCCCACCGGGTAGTACTCGAAGCATGGGCGGTTGTCGAGTTGCAGTTGGCTGGCTGGCAACCAGTCGCGCAGCAAGTGCGTCCACGCGAGAAACACCTGCACGCTGGTGCCCTTGAAAGGCATCGTCGCGTAGCGACCGCCCGGCAGCACCGTGATCAACGCCGGGGCAGACGGCTGGTAGTCGTCTGCTACTTCGACGCAGGCGTCGTAGCGGCACTGGCCGGGATCGGTGATGCTCGGGTCGTCGTGGCTGATGCCGTAACGCGCGTGGCCCATCAGCCCATCGGCGGCCATCCAAGGCGCCACCTGCTCCATCCAGAAACGGGAAATCGGCTCGCCATACGGCCCGACATGCCGCATGTAGGCCACCCGCTGCGGCTTTCGTTCGATCAGTTTCACATCCATCGGAAGCTCCTGGGTTGACGGCAGGCTTCCAGTGTTGGCGAGCGGACCAGCGTGCGCCTGATCGGCGTTGCGTTCCGTCTGATCGCGCTTGCGTTGCGCCTGATCGCGCTTGCTGTGTGGAAAGGGCCGCGCGCGCCATGCGCTCGGCGAACAACCGAAGTGAGCCTTGAACGCGCGGGCGAATGCCTCGCCCGAACCGAACCCGACCGACAACGCCACCTGCAGCACCGACAGGCGCGGCTGTGCCGCCAGCCAGCTCGCAGCCTGTTCGACGCGCCGCCGGCGCAAGTAGTCACCGAGTGTTTCGCCGGTCCACGCGGCAAACAAGCGGTGAAAGTGATACGGCGAAAAATGCGCGACCTCGGCCAGCGAAGCCAGGTCGAGTGGCTGGTCGATGCGCCGATCGATGGCCTCGAGCACTCGATGCATTCGCCGCTCGTATTCGATGCGCGAACCGCTGGTATTCACCGATGTCCCGTGTGCCTCGTCGAAGCTGCGACCGATTGTGAACGAACGTCGCAACGCATCGGCGCGGCACCTCGGCGATGGGCACCGATGGTCTCGCATGTGAACCTGTAAGACCTTACAGATTGCCGATCGCTCAGGCCCGGGCTTCAATGCATCAGCGAGTTGTGAGAGGCAACGCCAATCCAACGATGCGTGTGACACCAGAACAAGGGCAAGAGGGGATCGGCAAGATGGGCGCAGCCGCTTCCGTGTGTTTGTGCGGCTCGATGTGGCGCACTGGGAACCTGAGGCAGGCCGACGGGCCGTCCTGCTCGCGACCAGGCCATCGATTGACCGTGAGGCCCGTTTCCATCGCACTGCAGCAAGGCTCGACTTGAGAGTCGCGCGCATTGCGATCGTGGGGATGGGGCCGCGCGGCCTGACGGTGCTCGAGCGGCTCGTGGCCAATCACCGAACGCAGAAGTTCGGCCCCGTGCACATCGACATTTTCGATCCCAACCCGCCCGGCACCGGCTGCCACGATCCCGACCAGGCAGGGCACCTCCTGGTTAACACGGTGTCCGGGCAAATCACCCAGTTCTCCGATTCGACGGTGCTCAATGCGGGTCCTGTCCTGAAAGGCCCGTCGTTTCACGAATGGCTGACCGCGGAGGACGCGCGCAACGGCACAGGAGAGCACTCGAACCCGGACGGGTACTACTCCCGCGCTGCGTTCGGACGGTATTTGCATTGGTGTTATCACTACCTCGTCGCGTTGGCTCCCGCAAACTGCAAGATCACGTGCTTCCGGGACGAGGTGTTGAGCATGGATCGGGTCGACGAGTCCTGGGTCCTGCGGACGGCGAAGGGCTCGGTCTGGGCCGACTTTGTGGTCCTGACGACCGGTCACACCAAGGCGGCCGCGCGCAGAGCCCCGCCGACGTCGGTCGGCACCCTGGTGATCGACGATCCTTACCCGATTCGTGAGCAGATCGCCTGCGTCTCGCCCGGCATGACCGTGGGCATCGAAGGCCTCGGCTTGACCACCATGGACGTGATCGCCGAGCTCACTGTCGGACGGGGTGGGCGGTTCCACGTCGACGCCTCGGGGCGGCGCCACTACACCGCCTCAGGGCGCGAGCCGCACCTGGTCGCCTATTCCAGGTCAGGGCTGCCACTGACGGCCCGGGCGCGCAATCAGAAGGGCGTCTCGACGCAATACCGGGCGCGGTTCCTGAAGCTCGACGTGGTCAGGGCGATGCGCGCGCAGCGCAAGCTGGATTTCGCGAACGACATCCTGCCCTTGCTGTGGGCCGACATGCAGTATGCGTACTACGAGGCCTACGCGCGCCTCAAGCGCGACACCCTGCTGTCCGTGCTGTTGCTCAATCAGCTCGTGGCCACTGATTCGTCCGCGCAGCGTGACGAGATGGTGCGCCAGTACATCCCCCCAGAAGACCGCTTCGACTGGGCGACGTTGTACGACCCGATACCTGCGCAAGCACTCCGGTCGGGGCCGGCGTTCGATGCCTGGCTGCGTCAGCACATCGAGGGCGACCTGGCCGAGGCCACGAAGGGCAACGTCGACAGCCCCGTCAAGGCAGCGTGCGACGTGGTGCGGGACCTGCGCGACAACCTGCGCGCCGCCATCGACTTCGGCGGCCTGACCGAGCAGTCTCATCGGTGGCTGATGGCCGAGTTTGTACCGTTCATGAACCGCATTGCGGTGGGCCCGCCGGCGTCGCGCATGGCTGAACTGCTGGCGCTGGTTGACGCCGGCATCGCCGAGATCGGGTTCGGGCCCGCTGCGCACTGTGCCAAGTCGACGCAGGGACGGTGGAAGATCGTCTCGGCGCACTGGCCCGAGCGAAGAAAGCCGGTCGACGTTCACGTCAAGGCGCGCGTCTCGATGCACAGCCCTGCCGACGACGCTTCTCCGTTGCTGCGCGGCTTGTTGTCGGACGGCTTTGCGCGCCTGTTCGCAAACGGCGAGTTCCACCCTGGCGGCATTGAAGTCGACCGCAATTTCAATGTCGTGAGCGGCGCCGGCGCTCCGATCGCCAACCTGTGGGCGCTCGGCATTCCGACCGAGGGTCCGAAGTTCTACACCTTCGTCGTGCCACGCACGGGCGTGAACTCCACCGCGCTGGTCGACGCCGGGCGCGTCGTGCTCGACTTGCTCGGGCACATCGGGCGCAGACAGACGCATGCACCGGTCGAAAGAGACGACGCGCCGGTGCCGACGACCGAATACGCTTCGGCGTTCGCATCGATGTACGCGACACTCTGAGGCCATGCGACGCGCGTTGAGCGGACTCAGCCTGGCCGGCCTGTCCGCAACCCTGGTTGGCAACGGCATCGGCCGCTTCGCGTTCATCGCACTGATGCCCGCGGTGATCGATGCCGCTTGGTTTTCGAAGGCGCAAGCCTCGCATTTGAGCGTGGCCACGCTGCTGGGCTACATCGTCGGTGCATGGTGCTCCGACAGGCTGGCTCGCCGCTGGTCCTCGTCGACGTTGATTCGCTGGTGCATGCTGCTGACGGCGATCAGCTTCTACGCGTCGGCGTTCTCCGGTTGGCCGCTGGGGTGGTACTACAACTGGCGTCTCGTCGCTGGCGCGTGTGGGGCGGTCTTGATGGTTCTGCCTGCACCGGTCGTGCTGCCGAGGCATGACGTATCGGTGCGCGCTCGCGCGAGTGCCGTCGTGTTCTCCGGTGTCGGGCTCGGCGCGGCGCTGTCGGGTTTGCTGGTGCCCGCCCTGATCGGCGGTGTCGGATTGACCCTGGTGTATGGCCGCGCCCGGTTGCCGCTGGTCTTCAGCGGCGTGACGGGCGCTTGGTTGGGTCTGGGCACGGTGTGCCTGATCCTCACGATCGTCTCGTGGCGTCGCTGGCCGTCAGATGCCGGGACAGCCGCTTCTGCGCCGGCCACGTCCACGACCCTTGCGTCCGCGCAGCAAGGCCATGCGGTGGCCGTGCGCCTCATCGTGGCGGCGCACGCTCTCAACGCCGTGGGCTATCTGGCGCACACCCTGTTCCTCGTTGACTACGTCGTGCACGAAGTCGGCGCTACGCTCGCAGCGGGTGGCTTCTATTGGTCGATGTTCGGACTTGGTGCCGCCGTCGGCCCGCTGATCACCGGCCCGCTGGCAGACCGATTCGGAACCAAGCGGTGCCTTGCCGTCGGCTTTGCCGCGAAATCGCTCGCCGCCGTCCTCCCGGTCTGGTCGAGCGCGCCATCCATGTTGCTGGCATCGGCCCTGCTGATGGGTGTGTGCACGCCGGGCTTGCTGGCACTGGTCTCGGCCTACACGCTGGAGATCGTCGGCACCAAGGAGTACCGTCCGGCATGGGGCCAGGCCACGCTCGGTTTCTCCGTCGCGCAGGGCCTCGGTGGATTTGCGATGGCCATCGCAGCGAGCCACCTGGACAGCTACAAGCCCCTGATGTTGGCCAGCGCGCTGGCGCTCGTCGGTGCCATTGGTTGCCTGCTTGCCATCCCTACCCGAAGAATCAGTGTGACACCCGGCGACGCGACTGCAGCCCCACCCTAGGCCCGCACAGCGCGGTTGTCATGTGAAAAGTCAAAAACGCACGCAGGCAGTGGGCCCACTCGATGTGGCGAGGGATAAACTGGAACGTCACTGGCCAATGTTGCCAATGGTCACAGTTTTTGGGTGCCGCAAAGGCGCTAGCCGGGAGGCTTCGATGATCAAGGTTTCAGCAAGAGCGATGTGGACGACGGCGGCGGTTGCGCTGAGTCTCTTGGTGGGGGGCCCCGCCGCAGCGCAAATTCGCATCGGTCAGACCACCGGCATCACCGGTCCCGTCGCTGCGCCGGTGAAGGAAATCAACATCGGCGCGATGCTGTATCTGGACTACGTCAATGCGCAAGGCGGCATTGCCGGCCAGCAAATCGAACTGGTGACGCTGGACGACAAGAACCAGGCGCCGCTCTCCGCCGAGAACGCGAAGAAGTTGGTGGCAGATCCACACGTGGTCGCACTCTTCCTCAATCGGGGCACGCCGCACGCCCAGGCCATGCTGCCGGTGCTCGAGGAGGCCCGCATCGTTCTGCTGGCGCCGTCGACAGGCGCGATGGTGCTGCACAAGCCGGTGCATCCCTATGTGTTCAATGTCAGGGCCACGTATCAGAAGGAAGCCGAACGCCTGACTCGACACTTCGGAATGGCCGGTCTGGACCGTGTCGGCATTTGCTATGTGGACGATTCGTTCGGGACGGACGCCCTGCAGGGCGCGTTGAACGTTTACAAGGCCGGTGACGCACAACCCGCGCTGAACGAGAAGATCGACAAGTTCAAGCCGGACTACTCGAAGTGCGTCGAGAAGGCCCTCGCCACCAAGCCGCTCGGCATGATCATCATCGGCACCACCGTGTCGGTCGCGGTCGGGGTGAAGGCGCTGCGCGATGCCGGCTCGCGCGTCACGATCGGAACGCTGTCGAACAACGCTGCCAAGGGCTTCATCGATGCGCTGGGCGAATACAAAACCGGCGTGATCGTCAGCCAGGTCTTCCCATCGGAGCGTCGCCTTGCCGTGCCGATGATTGCCGAGGCGGCACGGCTTGGCTCTGCGAAGAACATTCAGACGCTGACCCCTGCGATGATCGAGGGCTATGCGGCCGCCAAAACGCTGGTGATTGCCCTCAAGAGAGCTGCCAAGGACAAGGACGGCATCACGCGCGCGTCCATCAAGCGAACACTCGAGACGTTCGGCGAAGTCGACATCGGCGGCATCGATTTGACGTTCACTCCGACGGACCACTCCGGCCTGGAGTACGTCGATCTGTCATACATCTCGGAGGATGGCACCTTCAGGCGCTGAGTGCCGATCGCGCCGGTAGGATGCCCACTGCATCGCAGTCGCGCAGCGATTGCCGGCACGGCCAAGAGTTCCTGCCCAAGCGCCTAGCGCGTGTGCGCCCAGGGATCTCCCGCAATCGTGGTGCTCGCGCGGCAGTTGGCGGAGTGACCCTGTAAGCTGGGCTGTGTCACGCTGAAGGCGCGTCGCTGCTGGTGCGCGCGAGGAAGGGAGTGCACATGGCCAACCGGACCAAGGGTCGCCGACTCCTGCTGAGCCTGTCGATTTGCCTGGCCATGTGCAGGGTGCAATCGCAGACCCCA
>Ga0163162_10001569_pt1 | contig 21347 bp, 16 predicted proteins | sample S55metaG_FD_115310 | JGI IMG/M metagenome (GOLD analysis project Ga0163162, IMG submission 115310) | Switchgrass rhizosphere microbial communities from Kellogg Biological Station, Michigan, USA - S5-5 metaG | ecosystem: Host-associated > Plants > Roots > Rhizosphere > Soil | place: USA...
ATATTTTTTTCAGCACTATTTGTTCGCTCAATAACTCATGCATCTTTTTCATAAAATCGTGAAAGTCAGGATAATCCTGTGCCAGATAGCGTACCTTTTTAAAATCAATACTGTATCTCACCACAATCGATCCGTTCTGCTCGGCAACTATACGTCTAAAAGCTATACCCTTATCGGGCATTATCATGCTTACACTTTTCGGAAGAGCATCTATTTTATACCCTGCCGGCATTTTATAAAGGCCGCTTATTGAATAACTCCTCAGATATTCGAAATCAATATCTGTACGCCTGCTTTCACTTAAAAACTGATTACTATGAAAAGTAAACAAATTAGGTTTAACGTAAATATAGTTTTCATCGGAACCAGCAAGGTCGAGGCCAAAATTGATATTCTGAGTTAGGGGAAGGGTATCCACTTCCATATTATCGAATTTGACCGAGGATATTTTTAGATTGTTATCGTCATCGCGTAAATAATCTAAATACTTTTTTTCTCCGTCAGTTTTATACTTGCTTACTTCGTTTATTCTGTCGTAGCTTACATTGTTTACCTGCGCTGTTCCAACCATTTTCCCATCTGGCTTAATTTCGGCATTTATTAAAACAAACTCCCGTACAGGCGTATTTCTTTCCAGATAAACAATGTCATACAGATCCTTCTTTTTGTCGATATACAGACCGGACGAATTAAGCAGTTCAGCTGGTACTTCGTTATATATATTGTACTTTCCTGTGGCATCTAAAATATATCTTTTTGCGCTATCGACAGGAATATAAGCCACAGCCCTGTTGAACTGGTACACTGAGGTGAACGTTGGGTCCATCACACCATGTTTCTTTGTGCTTACCACCATTGGGTAAACTTCCAGCCCCGCTTGTTTCAACAGGTGATATAAAATGAGGTTTATCTCGGCGGAATTGCCCGATTTGTTTACCCAGGCGCGGTATGTTCCGTCGTCTGTAGCCCAATTATCAATTCCATTCCATTTCATTGCATTTTTTACCTCGTTAAAAATGAAGGCAATCTTTTCATCATCCGTTTTAAGTGTTTTAGCTTTGTTTAATATTACATCCTCATTTGTTAAGGACCGCTTAAGCTGACCACCGAAATTTTCGTCTTCGGAAAGAATCCCACCTACCCTTGCCCAGGAATCGGAACCTTTACGTGTAAACCCTCCAAGTGGCCTCACCGAAACAAGATGAAGGCGCAGCGACTGCGCATTATCACGAAAAGAGGACATAAACGGCTCGTCAGCCAGCGAAGGGATATTAGCCAGGGCCCGGGTTTGAACTTCGAGGTTATATGGGTAAGCTTCACCACCATCCAGCAAGGTCCTGCCTAATTCTTCATCGGTGTTTTTTACCAATGGCTGAGTGAGGTGTGAATGTGTCCTGAAATTAAATATCTCCGGAATCGAAGTTTTGAACTCACTATATCTAACGGGTATTTTTTCCTGGCAATCCCAATCAGGCATTCCTCCAAATGAATTAGTAGTCCAGATAAATTTGTATTCAATTACACAGCCTGGTTTAACATTGGGCATTGTAAATGTGATTTCGTTTCTAATTTTATCAATAACTTTATCGTAAACCAGCTTTTTATCAAGTTTGGTAATTTCAACATTTCCATTAACCAAATTGATGGTTTCTGCTTGTAACCCGGTTATATATTCGAGCCGGTATCCGCCATAATATGGTATGTGAATATCGGCCTCCGATTTACCGTTATCATTAAAAATCTTTATTCGGCGATGGATTTCTGTAATTGTGCTTAATAGGTCGGCACCGAAATAAACATTGTTTTTATCAAACAACACCTCGGCGTTCGCATCCTTTTCAAAATCACAAGCCTTCATTTCAAGATCGGCTTTGTCAATTTTGCCAAATGGTTGCGTTGTTGGGATAGATTCTGTTTGAGCAGTTACAGATAGCGCGAATGTGGTAAGTGTAATTAGGGTAAAGAGTTTAATCATTGTCATCAGGTTTAATCCATCGAATATAATAATAAAATTATCATATACTATGTGAACCGTTGAAAGTTATATCCCCGACAAAAAATGCTGGAAACTTATTGTTTTTTAAACACAACCTGCTCATTCATCATTTCATTCATTTTTTTAAAGAATTCGTGGAGATCAGGGTAGTCTTCCTTAAAGTATATAGATTTTTTATAGTCTACTAAATAAGCTATTAGTATCATGCCGTCCTGTTCATCAACCAGGCGTTTAAAACTGATGCTTTTATCCGGCGTTGTCATGCTTATGTTTTTTGGCAGCGCATCAATTTTATACCCCGCGGGCTCTCTGTAAGTTCCGTTGGAGGAAATATTTGCGCGATAGCCAAAATCTATATCAGTGTAGCGTTGTTCGTTTAAAAAGGGATTGTCATGCTGTGACATAAACAGATTTGGGTTAAAATAAATATAAGTATCGTCCGACCCTACCAAATCCATTTTAAAATCGATATTTTGAATTAAGGGCAGGGTATCAACTTCCATGTTTTCAAATTTTACCCCCGATATTTTTAAATTGTTATCCCCATTTTGCAGGTAATCGATATATTTCTTCTCTCCATCTGTTTTATATTTTTTTATTGCGTCGATTTTGTAATAGTCGAAACTGTTTAGCTGAACGGTCCCGCTTAATTTGCCGCCGGGCTTAATTTCACCATTAATTAAAGTTAGTTGCCTTACCGGGGTTGTTTTTTGTAATAAAACAAGATCATAGTTTTTATTCTCTTCATCGATGCTTAGCCCAAATCTGTTCAATAATGCATCAGGAGTTTCATTATACAAATTATATTTGCTGGTGGCGTCTAAAGCATAGTATTTATTACTGTCGACAGGGATATAGGCTACCGTTTTGTTAAACTGGTAAGCACTGGTAAAGGTAGGATTAACCTTTCCGTGTTGCTTCGTGCTTACCAGCAGTGGGTAGGCTTTTAACCCTGCTTTTTTAAGCAAATGAAATAATATCAAATTAATTTCGGTAGAGTTTCCTGTCTTTTTCGACCAGGCTTCTTTTGTGCCATCGTTGGTATAACGTTCATCCTCATCATTCCATTTCATGTTGTTCTTTACTTCGTTGAAGATATAGGCTATCTTATCATCGTCCGTTTTTAAGGTTTTTGCTTTATTAATTATGGCTTCTTCCCCCTCGCATTTTCTTTTAAACTGACCGCCGAAATCATCAGCCCCAATTTCATTAGCAGCTACCTTTCGCCAGGTATCTGAAAATGAATGGGAAATTCCGTCTATGCTAGCACTGCTTAATTGAAATGAAACCTGATCTAAATTGTCTTTCCTTGAAGTCATAAAGGGTTCGGCCCGAAACGAGGGTATATTTGCCATTGCCATTAACTTAGGGTTACTATTTAGTAAAGGATGGTTGATTGATGCCAGCTGTTTATAAAATAGAATTGGGGGTATTAACGTTTTAAGTTCGCTGTATCTTGTCGGGATGTCGGCTTGAAAAAACCAATCAGGGAAATTGCCAATAGCTTGTGTGGTTAACGCGTACCTAAATTCAACTACTGAACCTGGCTTTACGTTAGGGAATGAAAAGGTGATGGCAGTACGTATCTTATCTACGTTTTGTTTAAAAATCGATTTTTTATCAACTTTTGTAATTTCAACCTTGCCATTATTAAGGTTGATGGTTTCGGCTTCCAAATTTGTTACGTATTCTAACTGGTTTCCCCCGTAGAATTCTATACGAACGTTTGCTTCACCATTGCCTTTGTCATTAAATATCTTAGTTCTTAAATGCCGCTCAAAAATCAGTTCGTACTGGTCTGAAAAGTAAACAGATCCTTTATCAAACAAAACCTCGGCGTTTGCGTCTTTTTCGAAATCACAAGCTGTCATTTCAAGATCGGCTTTGTCAATTTTGCCAAAAGGTTGGGTTGTAGGTAAGATGGAAGGCGCTTGCCCACTAACGGATAAAGTTAACGCAGAAAGTGTGATAAGACTAAGGAGTTTAATCATGACAGTTAGGTTTAATCGACCGAATATAACAAAAAAATATAGGTGCAGTGCGCTAAACTATTGTCTTTTAAACACGATTTGCTCATTTAGTAACTCGTGCATTTTTCTAAAAAACTCATGCAAATCAGGGTAATCTTCTTTAGGGTATGATGACTTTTTATAGTCGAGCAAGTACCTGACCGTTAATAATCCGTCGTCTTCTGCAACCAACCGTTTAAAACTAATACTTTTATCAGCAGTAGTTATAGTAATATTAGCCGGCTGTGCATTGAGTTTGTAGCCGGCAGGTTCTTTATAAATTCCGCTGGACGAAATATTTCCACGATATCCAAAATCAATATCTGTAACCCGTTGCGCACTTAAAAATGGGTTATCAGGCTTTAAAACAAACAAGTTTGGGTTAAAATAAATGTAAGTGCCATCCGATCCCGCTAAATCCAGTTTGAAATCGATAATTTGAGTGAGTGGTAACGTATCCACTTCCATATTATTAAATTTAACCGCCGAAATTTTTAGATTGTTGTCTCCATTTGCCAGGTAATTGATATACTTTTTTTCGCCTTCCGTTTCATATTTATCAATTGCGTTTGCCCGGTAATAATCAAAACTGGTTAATTGCACTGTTCCATTTAGTTTTCCATCCGGCTCAATTTCACCATTTATTAACGCAACCTGCCTTACAGGGCTGGTTCTTTTTAAGAAAACAAGATCAAATCTCCCATTTTCTTTGTCGATGCAAAGACCAAAATTGTTTAGTAATGAGCCGGGCGTTTGGTTATATGCATTGTACCTGCTCGTTGCATCCAAAATGTAATACTTGTCGCTATCGACGGGAATGAAAGCCACGGTTTTGTTAAATTGGTAGCGGCATGGAAAAGCAGGATTAACTTTTCCGTGGTCCCTGGTACTTACCAGCATCGGGTAAACATTAAGCCCGGCTTTTTGAAGTAAATGATACAAAATCAAATTAATTTCGGTGCAGTTTCCGGTTTTATCTACCCACGCTTCTTTGGTCCCTTTATTGGTATAAATCACGTCGTGCCCGTTCCATTTCATATTATTTTTAACTTCATTGAAGATATAAGCTATCTTCTCAGCATCAGTTTTAAAGGTTTTAGCTTTATTAAGTATACCTTCTTCTCCTTCCAGTTTGCGTTTAAATTGTCCTCCAAAATCTTCATCGTTCGCCTCATTTTCGCTAACCTTTGCCCAGGAATCGGAGAAATCTAAAGAAAGCCCGGGCGCATTAACATAGCTTAAATCAAATAAAACGCGCTCCAAATTATCTCTTCGCGAAGTCATAAATGGTTCATCATGGAATGATGGCACATTGGCCATCGACATAAAATTATCTGTTCGTTTTATAAATGGATGGCTTGTCATCACCAATTGTTTGTAGAATAAAACAGGAGGTATGGTGCTGGTGAACTCGCTGTACCGCGTTGGAATATCGGTCTGGAAAAACCAATTCGGGAAATTACTGATGAACCTTGTTGTGAGTTTATATTTAAATTCTATTACGGACCCGGGCTTCACCCTGGGAAAAGAGAAACTGATAACGCTGCGCAATTTGTCAACCTGTTGTTTATAGATTGATTTTTTATCAACCGTTGTCAGTTCAATTTTACCGTTATTAAGATTAATCGTTTCCGCTTCAAGGTTCGTTATATCTCCTAAATTGCTGCCTTCATAGAATTCTATACGAACGTTGGCTTCGGAGTTGCCGTTCTCATTAAATATCTTTGTCCTTATATGGCGTTCAAAAACAAGTTCATATTTATTGGATAGTTCATACTGATTCGTAAAATAAACAGTTCCTTTATCAAACAACACTTCTGCGTTCGCGTCTTTTTCGAAATCACAAACTGTCATTTCAAGATCGGCTTTGTCAATTTTGCCGAAAGGTTGTGTTGTTGGGATGGTGGAAGGCGCTTGCGCGTTGACAAATAAAGTGGATGCACAAAGTGTGATGACGGTAAAGAATTTAGTCATTGTAATAAGGTTAATCCATCTAATATAACAAGAAAGCGGATATTCACATCAGTAACGTTATCGTTTTTTTAATACAATTTGCTCATTAAGCATTTCATACATTTTTGCATAGAATTCATGCAGCGGCGGGTACTCGTCCTTCGAAAAGCTTGATTTTGTTAAATTGATTATATAGTACGTTATAATTACTCCGTTCTGTTCAGCAAGAATTCGTTTGAATTTTATGCTTTTGTCGTGCATAATCAATGTAATGGATTTTGGTAAAACAGAAACTTTATAACCGGGGGGAATTGAATATCGTGCATCAATATAATAATCGAACAGACCACCTATTTCGATGTCAGAAATTCGGGTTTCGCTTAAAAAAGGATTGTTCCCAAAACCAGTAAACTTGTTTGGGTTAAAATAAAGGTAATCGTTATCCGGCTCGGCTAAGGTGCAATTGAACTCAATCATCTGATTTAATGGTAATGTGTCCTTTGCTAAATTTTCCAACTTAAGCGAAGTAATTTTTAAACCCATATTTTCTCTCTCCAACTGGTTTATATACTGCTTTTCTCCCAGTTCCTTATATTCCCTACTATGTTTTTCCCTGTTGTAGTTGGTACTGCTAATTTGAAGTTTGCCTTTTAATTTCCCCTGTGCATCAATATTTCCTTCTATAGTCACCGCTTCTTTTGTTGTTCCCCCTTTCAAAACCAGCAGGCGACTCGTTTTACTTTCAGGATCAATGTATAATACATTTAAGCCATTGAACGGAGCCGGGATGTTATTAAAGGAGTTGTATGGATTGGAAGCATCCAAAATGTAATATCCGGGAGTGTCAATAGGACAGTAAACGACAGTTTTATTCAAACCTTCGAAAGTGGGATAGTTAGAAACCATTCTTCCGTTTCTACGGTTTTTCAATACTGCTAAAGATGTGTTTATGCCGGCCTCCTTTAAGAGATGGTATAGAATCAGGTTTATTTCCGTTGAGTTTCCTGTCTTTTTGCTCCAGGCCTTTTTTACGCCATCAACCGTAAACCACCGATCCTTTTTGTTCCAGCTCATCGACCTTTTAACGGTGTCAAAAATGAAAGCTACTTTTTCGTTTAATGATTTTAGCCTGTTTGCCTTGTTAATAATGCTGTCTTCGGCACTTAATTTAATGTTTAATTGTCCGCCGAAATCTTCATCCTGCAAGATTTCATTTCCTATGAATGCCCATAGCGGATATCTGCTAAGCGGGCCTCTGAACTCTATACGCTGCAAATAATCTTTGGGGTAATCGATATAAGGCTCTTCTTTATAAGTCCGGATATTTGACATAGCCCAGAGATATCTGAAGCCTTTAGGGTTGGTTTTTTTTCCGATAAGCATTAACGTATCCTTCAACATCGGCTGGTATATGGTTTTTAAGATATCCAATCTATACTCACTGCTAAAGTTTGCATCAAGTTCGCTATAGCGTGTTGGTACTTCACTTTCAAAATACCAATCAGGAAAATTATAAGGATAAGGGGTGCTAAATGTATATCTAAATTCCACCACTGAACCTGCCTTTACCTTTGGGAAGGTAAACACAAATGCTTTTCTATCTTTGTCAACTTCTTCTTTATATATCTGGGTTTTATCAACGGCAGTATATTCAACTGATTTCCCATTTAAGTTGATGGTTTGTGCAACGATATCGGTTATCGTTTCATTTCTATGCCCCCCATAAAATTCGATGCGAATGTTCGCTTCGTCTTTGCCATTATCATTGAATATTTTGATCCTTTTGTAACGATGCATTACTATGGTAGCATAATGATAACTGGCCTCTGCCTTATCGAAGAGAATCATGGCGTTAGCATTGCGTTCAAAATCGCAGGATGTTAATTTGAGATCGGCGGTATCAATTTTGTCAAATGCAGTTGTTTGTGCTTTTACCTGAATTGTTACCAATATAACGAGCGAAAGGAATAGTATTTTCAAGTGACCGGATTTTAGTCATCTAAAATACAAAATTTAGGCAGCAATTGGTGTTAAACCATTGGACGATAATATTGTCAAAACACCCGATGAACAATAGCAGGCAGTTAAGGCATTTGTGGGCACGGGCAGGCTTTGGAATGCGTTTTGAAGATTTGGCAAATCTTCAAAACGTATCGATAAGTCATGCTGTAAAAAGTGTGTTTAAAGAAGGCACCAACGATGGGCCAATCGATATTGTTAAGGGCGATACGGATTACAGCGCGATTATGAAAGGTGACATGCTTGCCCGCAAAATGTTTTTGCAGGAGCAGCGCCAGCAGGAGAAGGATTTGAACATAGCCTGGATAAACCGGATGAGCAGCACTAATGCCCCGCTGCAGGAGAAAATGACGTTGTTTTGGCATAATCATTTTGCCTGCCGGAGCAATAACGCATTGTTTGCACAGCAACTAAACAACATCCATCGTGCAAACGCCCTGGGCAATTTCCGTACGTTATTGTTCCAGGTTGCGGAGTCGCCGGCGATGCTTCAATTTTTAAACAATCAGCAAAACCAAAAAGGGCACCCGAACGAAAATTTTGCCCGAGAATTAATGGAGCTGTTTACTATTGGTCGGGGCAATTATACCGAGCAGGATGTTAAGGAATCTGCCCGTGCTTTTACGGGATATGGCTTTAATAAATCCGGCGAATTTGTAACCCGTAAGTTTTTGCATGACGATGGCTCAAAAACCTTTATGGGCAAAACCGGCAACTTTACCGGCGAAGACATTATGAATGCCCTATTGGAAAGTCGGGAAACCGCCCGTTTTATCAGCAATAAGCTATATAAATACCTGGTGAACGAAATTCCTGATCCTGCACATGTAGATGCTATGGCCGACGTATTTTATAATGCCAGCTATGAAATTAAACCGCTGCTTGAATTTGTTTTTAAAGCCGATTGGTTTTATGATGATAAAAATACCGGGAACCTGGTAAAGGCCCCCGTTGAGTTTTTAGTAGGATTAAACCGGCAGTTTTATATTACCTACCAGCGCCCCGAAGTTTTATTACAGTTTCAGCGGGTATTGGGCCAGGTTTTATTCTATCCGCCAAATGTAGCGGGCTGGCCGGGAGGAAGAAACTGGATAGACAGCTCCTCGTTAATGTTTCGTATGAAGATACCCTCAACACTTTTAAACGGCGGATTGATAGACTTTAAAGGTAAGGCTGATCCCGAGGATGAGGCTTATATAGCGACGGTGCGTAACCAGCAGCAGTTGGTAAATACACGGGTGCAGTCACAACCCGACTGGGATAAATTTATTTATGACATTCCAAAAGGGATGTCGAAAACAGATATCGGCCAGTTTATGCTGGAGCCAAAAGTTAGCGATGTGTTGGTTAGCCGCTTCAATCGCTCAGCCGATATTAAAGACCTGGTTATTGAATTGGTTTCAACTCCGGAATATCAACTGACGTAGGCCGCCGAAAAGGGATAATATAAGCCCGGTAGTCGGATTATTAAGGCAGGTATACTTTTAGGATAAAGATATTATGATGAAAAGACGGGATTTTTTAAGAAATACAGCGCTGGCATCAGGGGCCTTTCTGATTCCGACGTTTTTAAAGCCATTGGAAGCACTTGCTAAAAATGACCTTACAGGACATAAAAACCTGGTAATTATCCAGCTTTCAGGCGGCAACGATGGGTTAAACACCATTGTTCCCTTTGGGAACGATATTTATTATCAAAAGCGCAAAACTATCGCAATAAGCCCGACTGATATAATCAAACTGAACGATATGCTCGGCTTAAATCCCAACTTGTCGGCTTTAAAAGAGCTGTATGACCAGGGGTTGATGAGCATCATTAATTCGGTAGGTTATCCAAATCCCGATCGTTCTCATTTTCGCTCGATGGATATCTGGCAAACCGCCAGCGACTCAACCCAATTTTTAACTACCGGTTAGATTGGCCGTTATCTCGACGCAAATTGTACCGATTGTAAAAACCCCTACAACGCTATTGAAGTTGATGATACCTTATCGCTGGCGATGAAGGGTGCCAAGATGAAAGGCATTGCTGTTCAGGATCCCTATAAGCTATACCAAACCACCCGCGAGCCTTTCTTTAAAGATATTGAGCGCGACCATGCAAATTTAAGTGAGGACAACCTGGGGTACTTGTATAAAACGATGATCGAAACTTACTCTTCTGCTGATTATATCCAACAAACGTCAAAAACCTATACTGTAAGTGCGCAATACCCCGCAACCGCATTTGGGAATCAGCTGAAAACGGTATCGAAATTTATCAATTCCGGTTTACAAACACGGGTTTACTATGTATCGTTGAGCGGATTCGATACGCACGTTGGGCAGCAGAATCAGCAGGGCAGGCAGTTGAAAATATATGGCGATGCGGTAGCAGCCTTTGTTAAAGACCTGAGGCAAACCGGCAAGCTGGATGACACCCTGGTGATGACGTTCTCGGAATTTGGCCGCCGGGTTGAGCAAAATGCAAGCAACGGCACCGACCATGGCACCGCTAACAACATCTTAGTTTTTGGCGGAAAGCTAAAAAAGGCCGGGATTTATAATGATGTGCCCGATTTGACGCAACTGGATAACGGCGATTTAAAATACCAGGTAGATTTCAGGGATGTTTATGCCACCCTGCTTGATAAATGGTTGAATGTAAATAACAGCCAGGTATTGAATAAGAATTTTGCAGGATTGAATTTTGTGTAAAACCGTTTTTATTTCTCTGATAAAAACATAAATCCGAAATAGAACATCCGACATCCGAAATCTACTTCGGCATTCTCCTCATCATGTTAGCCATAGCGGCAGGATTGCTCATTTGCTTCATTACCTTGCGCATATCCTCAAACTGTTTAATAAGGCGGTTAACTTCGGGCAGGTCGGTTCCTGAGCCTTTGGCTATCCGGTTGCGGCGGCTTTGGTTAATACTGTCGGGGTTGCTTTTTTCGTAAGGGGTCATCGATTGTATGATGGCTTCTATCGCTTTAAAGGCATCATCACTTACTTCAACATCTTTCATCATTTTGCCAACGCCGGGTATCATGCCCATCAGATCTTTCATGTTACCCATTTTTTTGATCTGTTGTATCTGGCTGTAAAAGTCGTTGAAATCAAATTTATTCTTGCGGATTTTCTTTTGCAGCTCTGCGGCTTCTTTTTCGTCAAACTGCTGCTGGGCGCGTTCAACCAGCGAAACCACATCGCCCATGCCTAAAATACGCGAAGCCATACGGTCGGGGTGAAAAACGTCAAGCGCTTCCATTTTTTCGCCCGTCCCAATAAATTTTATCGGCTTATTAACTACCGATTTTATAGAAAGGGCCGCACCGCCGCGGGTATCTCCGTCCAGTTTGGTTAGCACAACGCCGGTAAAGTCCAAACGGTCATTAAATACCTTGGCCGTATTCACCGCATCCTGGCCGGTCATGGCATCTACCACAAACAGGATTTCGTGAGGCTTTACCGCATCTTTCACCTGTTCAATTTCAACCATCATGGCCTCGTCGATCGACAAGCGGCCCGCGGTATCAATAATCACTACGTTATTGCCATTCTGCTTGGCTTGCGCGATACCCTCACGGGCGATTGCAATAGGATCTTTCGATTCAAGATTGGCATAAACCGCTACATTTATCTGCCCGCCCAAAACCTGCAATTGTTCAATCGCCGCTGGACGGTAAATGTCGCCCGCAACTAATAATGGCTTTTTATTTTTCTGCGTTTTAAGGAAGTTGGCAAGCTTACCGGTAAATGTGGTTTTGCCCGCACCGTTTAGGCCAGCAATCAGGATAATGGTTGGCGAGGCGGTAAGATTTAAATCTGCAGTGCTGCCACCCATTAAAGCGGTCAGCTCATCATTCATTATTTTGGTGAGGAGCTGGCCGGGCGAAACAGCTGTAAGCACGTTTTGGCCAATTGCTTTTTGCCTTACGTCGTCGGTAAAGGCTTTAGCAGTTTTATAATTAACGTCGGCATCAAGGAGCGCTTTACGTATCTCCTTCATGGTTTCAGCCACGTTTATCTCAGTAATCGTCCCCTGTCCTTTCAGGACTTTAAACGCTCTGTCGAGTTTATCCGAAAGATTTTCAAACATTATAACTTACCCTTCAATTTTTAAGAACCGCAAAGTTATGATTTTGACGCAATTTGCAGAATGGATTTGTGAATGATGACAATTTATATGAGATGCCCTGATAGAGGAACCAAGAAACGAACGGATGGATGCATTAAATAAATTCGCTTGTGACCGTACCTGGTTTTTAAAGAGTGGGATTAGTAAGATTCGCTAAAGGAGGGTACACCCTTATGCTCCGGGGTTTCCTCATCGTTTTTCCGATTAAAAAGGTTTTTTATCTTATCCCAGATGCCTGTAACCGCGTCTTCCGTTATAAAATGCGAAGCTTTTTGCGAAACCAGGCCTACCAGTGTTTTAACCAGGAAATTGGAGTTTCTAAACAACGTCTTATTTAAAGTAAAAGGTAAAATAAAACGGGACAGCAGGGCCACTATATCCTGATCGAAAATGCTGGTTTTCTCGCCTGTAGCGCCGAAGTGGCTTGAAAACAATGAAAAGATGGTCGAAAAAATAGCCGAAGGGCTGCTGAAACGTTGGCCTATGGCAATACTTTGTTCCCGCTCTATTCCGCGAAGCCGCTCAATCTCTGATCTCAGATCATTAATATTTCTTACCTGTACGTCCATTCGTTTAGTTTTTAAAGATCTTTTGAATAAAAGTATTCGCTATTGGTTTTTCGAGGCTTTTCTTGTTGAGTTTTAACGCAACCGAGATTAATAAATATATAATGGCAACACATCCAAACCCTTTCCAGTTAGCCCCAAGCACATCGGCAAGATAGAAGGCAAGGGTGAAGCTGGCGAATATAAAAGCCAGTACCATACTGCCTATAGCTACACCATCAGCAATCAGGCTCGCAATAACCGTGGAGCCTCCTTCAATAGCCTGATATTTCGCCAGCTTAACACGCGTTTCGGCGTATTCCTTCAGCTGATCGATAATTGGTGGCGGAGTTTCTTTGTTAGGTTCCATATAATGTATTTATTAATCCCGTATGAGCGTTGATGGTTTCCCGTACGGGCAAAGGTCAGGCGTGTTCCAGGTCGTCTTCGTATTCCAGTTCGGCGCCTTTAATTTTAGTTTTAATGTTTTCAACCACTTTATCTTTTAAGCCCATCAAATTATCCAGTTCTGCAGTAGCCGTTTCTTTAATAGAGTCGCCCAGATTTTTCAATGATTCTGCTAACTTATCACGTGTTTCATTGCCTTTATCGGGCGCAAATAATATTCCTAATGCTGCTCCTGCCGCAAGCCCTACAAGCAATGCGACAAATACTTTTGAGTTATCGTTCATATACTAATTAATTTTAAAGTTTAGACCTTTGTTTTTATTGTGCTTAAATATCTTGCCAAAAATCATCAATCAGACTATTTGTCCTTTTTACGTTATAATTTTATTTTTTTGATGTCGGTTAGTTGTTCCGCTGTTCATAAAAGTAATCACTTGTCAGGTCAGGCATCGGGCCCGCTTCTTATCCGTTGTAGTCTGTCTGCTGCCATCCGGTTTGTTTCATATATCTCCAATAATAATAAAAAATAAGATAGCAACAATGGGCCGAATACCAAACCTACAATTCCGAAAAGTGGAATCCCTATAAAAACACCTATAACGGTTATTATTGGATGTGTATTGCCTATCCTTTTATTAATAATCATCCTCAAAAAATTATCAATATTTCCGATTACTAACAATCCATAAGCTATCAGCAAAATTCCCTTTAATGTGTGCCCCTCGGCAATCAGGATTATGCCCGCCGGGATAGTAAGTGTGGGCGCGCCTACTACGGGTAAAAAGGATATAAATATCCCAATTACGCCCCAAAAAATAGCATCGGGTATTTCAAAAGCGTAAAACCCGATAGCCAATAAAGTACCCTGTATAACCGCTATAATTCCCTGCCCCAGCACGTTTGAATAGGTGGAATTCCGTAGCGCGACGGCGAATTTGATGGCATGCTGTTCGCGAAAGGGGGCATATTTCAGCAGTGAGGCTTCAAACTCCCGTATCTGCGTAAACATAAAATAAATTAAAAAATACATAACCAGCAGTGTTATGAAAACGTTGGCGGCGCTTCCTAAAATGGAAGGGAATAAGTCAGTTGCATAAGCGCCCAATTTCTGCATTGTGTTTTCGGCCAGGTGAGGCTGGTTAAAATTATATCCCGCATAATCGTCAATCTTATCAATCCATTCCTTAAGGTTGAAGGTTTCTTTATTGATGCTCGATATTTTGTTTACAACCATAATGCTCAACGACATTAGCGGAATCACAATTACAATGAGCGATGAAAATATGATAAGTAAGGCAACCAGCGATTTATTCCATCCCCGGTTATCAACCAGGTACAAATAAACAGGTCTGAAAATGGTAAATAATACAATTGCGCCGAGTATGGAGCTGAATAATCCGCTCAAAGCGAAAATAAGGAAACAGCCTAAAACAACGATTGATACGAGTACAATGTTGTTGCGCTGCTTGTAATTAAAAATTGACATCCCGGCTTTATTATACAGCAATAAAGCAAAAATATATCAAAAAGTTTTAATGTCGGCTACATTAATTAAGCAGGATCGATAGACAAGGTTATTCGTTCCTGGAAAGCATAGCATTTATTTTTGCAGCGCTTGTCGCTATAGAATCTAAATAAAACTGGCAGTCGGCATTAACATCAGGCAACTCGTATCTGAGCTGCTCAATTGCAAGGTAAATATTTGAAAGCTGATTTTTTATATCATGGCGTAACGCCCGAAGAGTTTCAAGATCGGTTTCCTTGTTTTCCGGAACGTTATCTTTTACCATTACTATAATTTACTTAATGTTGATGGCCTTCATCTTATTGTAAAGTGTTTTCCGGTCGATATTTAAAACTTCTGCAGCTTTAGTTTTATTGAAATTAACTTCCCTTAATACCTTCAAAATAGTTTCGTACTCGGCTTCGAGTGCAGCATTTTTCAGGTCGTGCCTGTTTTCCTTTATTTCCTGCGGTTGTTCGGCGACATAGGAATAGGAGTTTTCGTATGCAGGCATTTTAAAGTTCGAAATTTCGAGCGGCAGGGCTTTCATACTTATTTCGTCGCCTTCGGTTAATAATGTTGCCCGGCGAACCACATTTTTCATCTCGCGGATATTTCCCTGCCAGCGATAATTCATAAAGCATTCTACCACTTCGGGCGAAAACGAAATAACATTACGACCGAGCTCGTGATTTGCAAGCCTTAAAAAGTGATCGGCCAGCAACATAATATCGGTTCCGCGTTCGCGCAACGGCGGAATAAAGATACTAAACTCGTTAAAACGATGGTATAAATCTTCCCTGAATTTACCTTTAAGTATACCTTCCTGCAGGTTTTCATTGGTAGCTATAATGATGCGTACATCCAGGCTGATCTCCTTTGTGCTTCCTATTCTTTTTACTTTTCTTTCCTGAACTGTCCTGAGTAGGGCTGCCTGAATTTCGTAAGATAAATTACCTACTTCGTCAAGAAACAAAGTGCCGCCGTTAGCAAGTTCAAAATGCCCTATTTTAGTATATAAAGCGCCTGTAAATGACCCTTTTTCGTGACCAAAAAATTCGCTTGCAGCTAGTTCTTTTGTTAGCGAACCGCAGTCCATTGCAACAAATGGCTGGTCGTGCCTTGGGCTGTTAAGATGTATGCTTTTGGCTACCGATTCTTTTCCGGTGCCACTTTCGCCTAATATGATTACACTATAATTTGTTGGTGCTACCAATTCGATTTGCCTGGCCAATTCTTTAGAGACGCGGCTGGTGCCTGTTACAAATTCGTTTGCAAAAGCCTGTTTTTTATTTTCTTTGCTGGTGCTGGGTTTATCGTTTGCAGGCCTTTCCCCCTGATCCTCAACCAAAGCGTAATGTGTTTCAATGGCTTTAGTGATTGTATTTAATATTTCGTCGGGATACAGCGGTTTAGTGATATAATCATAAGCGCCCATTTTTATCAACTCAACGGCCATTTTAATATCCGAATAGCCGGTAATGATAATTACACCTGTTTTAGGATATTGGGTTTTTATGTTCTTCAGCATTTCTCGGCCATCAGTATCTTCCAGCCTGAAATCGCATAGCACGAGGTCGAAATTGCCGCCTTTAAGGTATTCCATGCCAATGGTTCCGGTTGATGCTGTAACTACATCAAAACCATTACGCGTTAAAAACTTCGAAAGCAGTAACGCAACATTAACTTCATCATCAATGATGAGTATCTTTTTCATATCAGATTTTACCGTTTACAGCAGATTTATGAAGTCCATTCATGCCAATCTGCTAATTTATAAGATTTAATCCAATGATACGTTTTTGAGCCACTAAAAGTTATATTATATTAACGGTTTAGACAAAAAAAGATGCCTATTCGCCTTTAAAACCGGGCTTTCGCCGTTGTAAAAAAGCGGAAACGCCTTCCTGGAAATCTTTCGAACCAAAGCACTTTGCAAAATGATCAATTTCAATCTCAAATCCATTTACGCCAAACTGTGAAGCGGCGTTTACTGCTGTAATTGCTGAGGCTATAGCTAAAGGCCCACGCAATAATATTTTGTTTAGTATTTCGGTGGCTTTGGCCAATAAGTCCTCCTGGCTTGCCACATGATTTATCAACCCAAACTGGTGCGCTTCCTCTGCCGCGATCATGTCGGCAGTCATAATAAGTTCAAGTGCTTTGCCGTGGCCGATAAGGCGCGTTAAACGCTGCGTGCCGCCATACCCAGGTATTAATCCTAACGTTACTTCCGGCAATCCCATTTTGGCTGAATCGGCCGCGATACGGATATGACAGGCCATAGCCAGTTCAAGCCCGCCGCCCAGTGCGAAACCGTTAATAGCCGCAATTACAGGTTTGGCTGCGTTTTCAATTAAATCGAATACGAGCGTTTTTCCGCGACGCGCCATTTCGCGTGCCGCATCAATGTCCATATTTTCAAATTCAGCGATATCGGCGCCCGCGGCAAAGGCTTTTTGCCCTGCGCCCGTAATAATTATTCCCCCTATTTCCGGGTTGTGAAAGGCCTCATGTAAAGCGGTGTGCAGTTCAGACAGGGTTGCCTTATTAAGCGCATTTAGCTTGCTTTCGCGATTAATGGTAATTTGCTGTATGCGGTCGTTCTGCTCAATTAATAAATTTTCGAATGGCATAATTCGCGGGGGTTAAAAATTTCGGTGCTGGTGTACCCAATCAGTTATGTATTTAACAATATCGGATGTGTTGGTGCCCGGAGGGAACAGCTCGCCCACGCCAAGTTTTTTTAACGACACCATATCATCCTGCGGTATTATGCCGCCGCCGGTGACCAGCACATCATCCATGCCTTTCTCTTTTATCAGGTTAATGATTTTAGGGAAAACAGTCATGTGTGCGCCCGATAGGATGGAAATACCAATGGCATCCACGTCTTCCTGTAGGGCGGTATTAACCACCATTTCGGGCGTTTGCCGTAAGCCTGTATAAATTACTTCCATACCGGCATCGCGAAGCGAAGTAGCTATAATGCGGGCGCCGCGGTCGTGCCCGTCGAGGCCCACTTTAGCTACCAAAACACGAATAGGGCGGTTAAACGTATTGCTCATAATTTATTTGAAGCTAAATTACAACAATTCCTCCAGCAACTACATCGTTTATTTGGGGGAAGCGCGTGTAATAAACCAATGTGAATTTATTACTTTTGCCCCACACAGATATCATGAGCGAAGAAAGATCATTAAATTTTTTAGAAGAGATAGTAGAGGAAGATATAAACGCCGGTACAAACGGAGGCAGGGTTTTAACCCGTTTCCCGCCTGAACCTAACGGATATTTGCACATTGGGCACGCTAAATCTATTTGTTTAAATTTTGGGCTGGCACTCAAATATAACGGTAAAACCAATCTCCGCTTTGACGATACCAATCCTGCCAAAGAGGAAACCGAGTACGTCGATAGCATTAAAACCGATATAAAATGGCTTGGTTTTGAATGGGCCAACGAGTTGTATGCCTCTGATTATTTTGACCAGCTTTATGATTTTGCAGTTACCCTGATTAAAAAGGAACTAGCCTATGTTGATGACAGCACAGCCGAAGAAATTGCCGCTCAAAAGGGCACACCTACTGAACCGGGAACTCCGAATCAATATCGCAGCCGGGGCGTGGACGAAAACCTGCAGTTATTTGCAGAGATGAAAGCGGGCAAATACCCCGACGGCGCCAAAGTGCTGCGGGCAAAGGTTGATCTTGCATCGCCGAATATGCACCTGCGCGATCCGCTAATGTACCGGATAAAACATACGCACCACCACCGTACCGGCGACAATTGGTGTATTTATCCAATGTACGATTTTGCACACGGACAATCTGACGCTATTGAAAAAATCACACATTCCATTTGTACGCTGGAGTTTATTCCGCACCGTGCTTTGTATGATTGGTTTATCGAGCAGCTTAATATTTTCCCATCAAAACAATACGAATTTGCCCGGCTTAATCTCAACTATACGGTGATGAGCAAGCGCAAGCTGTTGCAACTGGTTGAAGAAGGACACGTAGAAGACTGGGACGACCCCCGCATGCCCACCATTAGCGGGTTGCGCAGGCGGGGTTACACGCCGGCATCCATCCGAGACTTTTGTGAACGTATTGGCGTAGCCAAGCGTGAAAATATGATTGACGTAAGCCTGCTGGAGTTTTGCATCCGCGAGGACCTGAACAAAACAGCATGGCGCCGTATGGTAGTGCTCGATCCCATAAAAATGGTGATCACCAATTACCCGGAAGGGGAGACCGAAAACCATTTCAGTGAAAACAATCCCGAAGCTGAAGGCGGCGAAGGTGGGCGCGAATTGCCGTTCAGCAATGAGCTATGGATAGAGCGGGAGGATTTTATGGAAGAGCCTTCTAAAAAGTTTTTCCGCCTCGGCGTGGGGCTGATGGTGCGCCTGAAAAGTGCCTATATCGTAAAATGCGATAGCTTTGTAAAAGATACCAATGGCAACGTAACCGAAGTTCACTGCACCTATATTCCCGAATCAAGGTCGGGAAATGATACCAGTGGCATTAATGTAAAGGGTACTATTCATTGGGTGAGTGTACCGCATGCTAAAACCGCCGAAGTTCGCTTGTACGATCGCCTTTTCCAGGTTGAGGATCCCTCCAACGAGGAAGGCGATTTTAAGGACTACATCAATCCTAACAGCCTGCATATTATCCCAAAAGCCTATATCGAAGCTGACCTGGCCAACGCCGAATTCGGCAAAGGCTACCAGTTTATCCGCAAAGGATACTTTACACTGGATAAGCACTCAACGCCTGATAAATTAGTTTTCAACCGCACGGTGACATTGAAGGATGGGTGGGTGAAAAGGTGACCCCATCTGCGGATATGCATCTTTAATACTATTCGTTTGAGTTTGATTCATGTATCACTAAAATTGGTTTAGAATACATAACTTTCACCAACTTATTTTTAATTGATTAAACCAAGTCGCATGAAGAAAATTCTGTTTCAATATTTACTGTTGTTATTACCTGTTTTTGCCGTCGCGCAAAACGACCCTCCAGTTTATAAGGATTTTATTACACACGCAAGGGAACTAGTCAATTCATTTAAATTGAATGATCATGTTTGGGTGATAGAAACACGTATTAGTAAGGAAAGCTCAGAAATTACTGCGGTCGATGATCATATGCAGGTTTTGTGGCGAACCACAATCGATGGATATTCGGTAGGCGCAGGGAGATTTATGGGTCATATTCTGGCGTTATCAGCGTCGGATTATATTGGAATGAAAAACAGAATTTTAGGGCCTTATACCGCATACCTGATCGACGAAAAAACAGGCAAACAAATTTCGAAAAAGGTCTTTTTTGATCGCAAATCTGATAAGATCGAATTCCCGAGCGTATATTTCAACGAAGATGGATCCAATTTTACTTTTGTGATCAGGCAATCAAAACAAGGCACACAAATGTTTGGCTATGCAACAAAACTCAGTACTATTGAGGATTTAACAGTGATAAAACTGGATGATAAACTTAATCCGACTATCTCAAACCCAAAGTTTCCTGATGAAGAGTTTGTTAATATGGATTGTAATTACAACGGCGACATATTTCTTCTTACCCATGCTAAGAGCGAAAAGAATATAAAAGTGACAAAGTACGAGTCACAAAAATTTGAATCGAAGGAGCTAATCACATTGGGGATGAATGTGCATGATGAATCGGATTTGAATGACCGACACGGTGAGATTTTCGCTTCGGAAGAAGATAGAAATATTGTTTATTTCGCTGTAATTCACCGCAATCCTGAAAAGGACGACGAACTATCGGTAAGCAAAATTAATTTTGGCGACCACACAGCTAAGTCCGTGAACGAGCCATTAACGAGGTCGCACATCAAAGAAATAGAAAAGGCGTATGTACCCTTTGATAAAAATCAGGATAAGCCGGACATTGGACCGAGGGGATTGAGAGAAAAATACATAACCGAATCGAATGGTACACTCGTAGTTGTGATATCAAATCAGAATGCTGACATTGGGCAGTATTCCTCATCAGGTTTCGTAGAATCATCGTTGATCATTAAGGGATATGACGCTAATCTTGCCTCAAAATTCCAGCAATTGATGCCGTCTTTCTATCGTTCGAATCTTTATTTCCCGCTTGTGACGCATCGATATAATAACACTCTCTTTATGCTTGCCGCTACGGGAGGGGGTAATAAATTAGTAGACTATTATGGTCAATTGGACCTTGTAAATGGCAACTGGTTAAAAATGACCCAATTGCCCAAAAAAGGCATGAAAGGTGTACCCAGCCCACAAGTAATGTGGTTTGCCGATGGATTTATAATACCTTATCAGGAATTTAGCACATTTAGAGACGATATAAGCCTGCAATTAAATTCTTATTAAAAGTATTGCTAGGGTAATCAATATTTCTGATATACATTATACAGCACATTCAAATCAAGCTGCGTCAACTGCGGACTTATATCCGTTTGCACAAAGTGCCGCTTGAAGGCTACTGTCGCTGCTTTAATGTCAGAAGTGTCGTAACCTATGAGTCGCAGGGCAATAGCGTAATCAAATCCTTCGGGGGCAAGTTCCAGTATATCATCACTCCAATAGCCAAAACCGTGCTGTGCCAGCTTTTTCCAGGGGAACAGCGGACCCGGGTCCGGTTTGCGTTTCGGGGCGAAGTCCTGGTGGCCAATGAAGTTGGCCTGTGGGATATTGTAGGTGGTTTTTAATTGTGCCAGCAGTGCCAGCAAACTGCTGATCTGGCCATCGGTAAAAGGCTCACTGCCGTTATTG
>Ga0163162_10001573_pt1 | contig 21327 bp, 16 predicted proteins | sample S55metaG_FD_115310 | JGI IMG/M metagenome (GOLD analysis project Ga0163162, IMG submission 115310) | Switchgrass rhizosphere microbial communities from Kellogg Biological Station, Michigan, USA - S5-5 metaG | ecosystem: Host-associated > Plants > Roots > Rhizosphere > Soil | place: USA...
CTGCAATTAGTCGGTAAACCCTTTCAGGGTTGCCGCATGATTTTGGAGCTGGCTTCTTTCCCAGGGTTTCAAAGCAAACCCTGGGCTCGAGTTAGCGAACACCTTCGGTGTAAGGGAACAAAGACCAAAGGCCAAAGATCGAAGGCCGAGTGCCAATGCCCCGATCTCAAGACGAATACTTGATCAACGATCTCACATCATAGCCGGCCAACCTTTCGCGACCGGGCAAGAATTCCAGCTCGACGACGAATACCAGACCGACAACTACACCGCCTAGCTGCTCAACCAAGTCCACCACGGCTCGAGCAGTTCCACCAGTCGCGAGTAGATCGTCGGCGATGATCACGCGATGGCCATCACCAACGGCGTCGCGATGAATCTCCAGCGTGTCCTGACCGTACTCAAGATCATACGAGATTGAAGCGCACTCTGCCGGAAGTTTCCTGGGCTTGCGAACTGGGACGAACCCGGCTTTCAAGTTATAGGCCAGCGCGGGTGCAAAAATAAAACCACGTGCCTCAACTCCAATCACGGAATCGATCTCTTCGACGTCGAACTCGTGAGCCAAAGCGTCGACAGTAGCGCGTAATCCCTCAGGGTTCTTCAAGAGAGTGGTGATGTCATAAAAATTGATGCCGGGCTTCGGAAAGTCCGGCACTTCACGAATCAGATCTTTGAGATGATCCATCTTTATTAAGTAGTGTCCTTTGTTTTGGGATCTAGTTCCTTCGAACGTTGAAACTTTGGGCCTTGGTTAGGCAACGCTTAACCTAAAACAACAAAGCACCAAATTCAAACTATCATTTTTCAATTCTAAAGCCTGAGTAACGACCGGTTGGGTCGATATTCAATTCTTCGAGCTGGGTGACGACAGACCATTGAGGACCCGTCGCCAGATCGTGCTTAAAGGCTTCGACACTGTTAGGCGGTCCTTCCACCAAAGCTTCGACGCTACCATCCGGGCAGTTACGCACATAACCTACTACCTGATGCCGAGCAGCCGCTCTCAGGGCAAAGAACCGATATCCAACTCCTTGTACTTCTCCACGAACCACGAATTTTCTGGCTACTCTACTCATCACCTATTGACATTTGAAAAGCTTGCCAGCTTTACCTTTGTTTTTCATACGGTGTCGCATTGTATCGTTTTTTGCTGTGCTATGCCTCGTGGGGTTGTTTGAAGTCGTCAAGAATACAATCCACAGATTGCGCCGATTAGACAGACTCTTTGTTGGAACGCATTTGTGCCGTGGATTTCCTTCTGAAGAAATCTCCGCAATCGGCATAATCTGTGGATTGTATTCTTGAGGAAACCTTCTCGCGAGGTGTCTCGTAATAACGCCATCTTCGGATGAGCGTCGGGGTTTCGTGTGTTCGATCCAACCCTCATCCAAATCTGCGTAGCTCAAATCTTGTTTTTCGAATTAGGTTCGTTGCTAATGATGAGCCACACGCGATCGCGTAGCGGTACTGACGTTGATTATCTTGCGAGCAATTCCGGTTTCAAAGTGAGGACTCTTAATTATGAGACTACTAGCCGTTAGATCTATGGTGCTGACTCTCCTGCTGACTTCGTGCCTGTCGATTACATCAGCGAAGCCACTAAATGTTCCGGTGGTCTATTACAAGCTTCCCAATGGTCTGAAAGTGGTCATCTCTGAAGATCACATCGCACCTGTTGTTACCGTCGCTGTGTATTACAACGTCGGCTTTCGACTGGAACCAAAGGGTCGAACCGGTTTTGCACATCTCTTCGAGCACATGATGTTTCAGGGATCAGCAAATGTGAAGAAATTTGAGCACGCTAAGTTTATTGAGGCTAACGGTGGCAGTCTGAATGGACACACCGATTTCGACTATACGAATTACTATCAGACCTTGCCGAGCAATCGAGTCGAAACTGCCTTGTGGCTTGAGTCCGATCGCATGCGTTCGTTGGACATCAGCGATGAGAATCTTAAGAACCAGCAGAACGTGGTCAGTGAAGAGGTTCGCGTAAACGTACTGAATCAGCCTTACCAGTTTTTCGAGTGGATCGAACTCTGGAAAAACGCCTTCACCAACTGGAATAACTCTCACAACGGGTATGGGGAGTTAGACGAGATAAACGCCGCCACCATCGAAGACGTCAGAAGCTTTTTCAAGACCTACTACGCTCCAAACAATGCAGTGCTTACTATTGTCGGCGACATCGACGCCAACAATATTAAGAGGATGGTAGAAAAACATTTCGGCAATATCGCCTCGCAACCGATGCCCGCTCGAGCGGACCTGGCCGAGCCAGCCCAAACTAAGGAAAAAAGAGTTTCGCAAACCGACAAGCTGGCTAATTTGCCGGCGCTTGCTACCGGCTATCACATTCCGGCCCAGAATTCGCCGGACTTTCCTGCGATGGCCCTGCTGGTCCAAATACTGCAAGGTGATGACAGCTCACGCTGGTACCAACGTCTGGTAAAAGATAAAGAATTGACGCTCGATCTCACGGGCGGCTTAAATTACTTCGGAAACGAGTTTGACTACAGTGGTCCAATGGTGATGACGACGCGCACCACCTACAAGCCTGGCCATTCGGCTGATGAAGTGTTACGCGAAATGGACGCTGTAATCGCTGAAATTACTGCGAAAGGCATCACTGATAAGGAATTGGCTGACGCTAAAATCCGTTACCGGTCGAATTTCTACTCGCAGGTGGAATCCGGTTACGGCAAATCACACATGCTCGCGGTATTAGCGCTCTTTCGTGACGATCCGGGCCAGATTAATTCCCTTTTGACGCCATTCGAAAACGTGACTGCCGCTCAAGTGAAAGCTGCGGCCGCAAAGTATCTGGTAGCCAGTAATCGAACTGTCGTAGACCGAGTTCCTGAAGCTAAAACTCAAACCGGTCAATAGCGCCATTTACTTGTGAGGCAAACCCTTTGACGAGGTTCCATATGAAAGGCACGCAAATGAGATTTCTTTTATCTGCCGTCTTACTATCGATAGTAGCGACTGCAAGCTTGGGCCAACAGAAGACTCCGCCCGCACCAGAACCAGCTCGACCTCTGAATCTTCCCAAGATCACAGAGAAGAAGCTAGCTAACGGTTTAACCGTAGTGCTGGCTCCACTGCCGAACGTGCCCAAGGTTTCAGCGATCCTTACTTTTCGTGCGGCTACAAATGCGACAGATCGCGCTGAGCACCCAGGGATTGCACAAATAGCCGCCGGAGTCGCAAACGAAGGAACCACCTCGAGAACCAGTAAACAGATCAAGGAAGACTTGCGATCGATTGGTGGTTCACTTGGCCTTGGTAGCGACGCCGACTCGACAACGATGACTGCTACGTCATTATCGGAATTCTCGACCCGGATGTTCGATCTGATGAGCGACGTGGCCCAACACGCCTCGTTTCCTGACAGCGAAGTTAAATTGGCCCAGGAAAATACGATTCAACAGATCAGGGCCGGCCGTGCCAATCCCGGCTTTCTGGTTAACGAGAGATTTCAGAAAGCAGTATTTGGCAATCATCCTTACGGATTTGTAGTCCCGGATGAGAAGTCGATTAACGCGTTGACTAGCGCCGACCTGCGCTCATTTGTGGCAAAGTACTACATACCAAATACTTCGCATCTGATCGTTGTAGGCGACATAGATCCCGACAAAACTTTCGCTGAAATCGAAAAGGCCTTTAGCAGCTGGAAGAGTGGTACTGTTCCTCCCGACGAGAATCCGCCATTACCGACAAGGGACAAACGACAAATCTATTTTGTAAATCGGCCCGGCTCGATCCAGTCAGCGATCTACATCGGCAACGTGAGCATTCCGAGGAACAACCCCGACTACTTTGCAATCCGGACCGCCGACACCATTTACGGGGGATCATTCTATTCGCGGCTGACACGAAATATCCGCGAAAGCAAGGGGTACACATACTCTCCGTTCAGTGCATCCAACACCCAGCTCAAGACGGGATCAGTTGTTAGTGGAGCTTTCGTGCGCAACGAGGTGACTGGTCCAACACTGCTGGAGATCTTTTATGAGTTAGACCGGATGCGTGTATTGCCTGTGACCAGTGAAGAGCTGGACGCGGCCAAACAGTTCAGCACCGGTAACTTTTCGGTGGAGCTTGCCAGTCAACTCGGGCTTGCGGGACGAATAAATACGATCTACACCTACGGACTGGACAAGAACTTCATCAACGACTTCCGTCCGAAAATCGAAGCGCTCACACCAGCTGACATTCAACGGGCGGCTGCTAAATACTACGACACCTATCGTGCCGCTATTGTGATTGTCGGCGATTGGGAGAAAGTGAAGGACCAGGTAACGCCGTTTGGTGATGTAACGATGTACGACTCGGACGGTAATGTTATAACGAAGTAGATTGCTAGTTAAATTTATTGGCCATTGGTTATTGATCAATTTTCATTTGTCATCTTGAGTATCGGGATTGAATTCGACTCAAAAGTTCCGACGACAAATTGAAACCTGATCGAGACCAATGGCCAATAATTGTTTTCCGCTGGAAGATCTCATTCTTGATGTTACGAAAACAGTTGGATGAGATAGGTATTCGCGTCATTCAGCCAGATCCCAAAGTCTCTCATGGCGCTGGTCACAATCAACACAAGTTGGTCCCCCAAAATGAGCGGGGTAAGTGCCAACATAATTGATGACGCCAGTAACAGGTTTGACGTGGCGTCAGAGAATTCAATTCGTTTCATCATTTCCGAAGTCCTCTCGAGCATGATTAAGAACTACAGCAGAGGTGTCTTTCCCGAGTTGAACACGAAATAGCAGTTCAGCAGCACGGAACCTTGGGGCATGAGAGGAGAATCCATCAGCGGCGCAACGGCCGCGCATGGTCCATGCTGGCAAGCACTGTGCCCACCTTCCGCCCTCTCCCACTGTTAACAGCTAAGTCTCATAGATACTTAAGTTAGCCTTCTTAGCTCTAGCTTTGTCCAGGAGACTTTAATCGGTCAAAGCAGTCATAGTGGTAATTCAATTTAGCCAAGTTGACTGCACATTCTAGTGGCATCTCTTCTCCGGGAACTCACGCTGTTCCCACTCAAACCCATGGAGTCAACCCTCGACAACGGACGCCCTGTGCGGTCACTTGCGAATCTAAGCAGTTAGCGTTAAAGATAATTAATACCGGTGAGCAATTTCGCCGGTGTTTATTTTTGACAAGGGGCAATATGGAAAACACATTTCAAACGCAGCTCGATTCGGCTGCAGCTTTTCTTAGCAGCAATATCGAGTCTGATCAAAATCAGTATTCACAAGAAACAAACACACACGATTACGAATTATTTGACGCTTACTCGCGCGCAGTAATTGAAGCTGCAGAAAAAGTAAGTCCGTCCGTTGTTTACATCGAAGTAAATCGCAACCTTGAGGAGTCACGGTCGAATGGTCGTCGCCCAACGCGTCAGGCCGGTGGTAGTGGCTCGGGATTTATCTTTACTCCTGACGGCTTCATCCTGACTAATAGTCACGTCGTAGGCGGCGCAAAGAAAATTGAAGTGGCGCTAACCGACGGACGACGGACAGACGCTCAGCTAATCGGTGACGATCCTCACACCGATCTGGCTGTAATCAGGATCAGCGCGCCTAATGTCGTTCCCGCGCAACTGGGCAGCTCGCAGACAATCCGGGTTGGACAATTAGCAATCGCAATCGGTAATCCGTATGGCTTTCAGTATTCCGTGACTGCTGGAGTGGTTAGCGCGCTTGGAAGATCATTGCGCGCCCAATCGGGACGGCTGATGGATGGAGTCATTCAGACAGACGCTGCTCTCAATCCGGGCAATTCTGGTGGGCCGCTGTTGAACTCGCGTAGCGAGGTAATAGGCGTAAACACTGCGATGATTCTTCCCGCACAAGGTCTCTGCTTTGCGACTTCGATAGATACCGCCAAGTTTGTGGCTGGACGACTAATCAGAGATGGCCGCGTCAGTCGCAGCTATATTGGGGTAGCAGGTCAGAACGTGCCACTACCAAGGCGCATAGTCCGTTACTATCACCTACCGGTCGAAACCGGCGTGCTGGTAGTTTCGCAGGAAAGTAACAATAGTGATGCGAAAGTCCAAAATGCGAATCCCGCCGTTGAGGCGGGACTGTTCCCTGGCGATGTCGTCATCGGCTTCGATAACCAACCAATTCGCAGTATCGATGATTTACACAAACTCCTGACTGACGAACGAATTGGCCGCAAGACTCCAATACTGGTAATCCGCGGCACCCAGAAACTCGAACTTGAGATTGTTCCGCGTGAGAGTGTCTAAAGTTTGGGGACTATAGGTTGAGAACCAGCGGTCAGAACGTTAGTCGTTCTGGCCGCTTTGCACAAAGAGTGCTTTTAGACCCCCTCCTTAAGCACTTTTTTGTGCAAGGCTGTTCTGGCCCTTTGTTTTTAAGGCTCAAATAACAAGTCTTTGCTCGGAAGGCACCATGTTTAGGCCGGAAACTACCGTGAACAAAGCACTACCGTCCTTCTGCCAATTACTCCTCCTCCTCCAAAATTGCTGGAGTCAAAACGTTAAAAATGGTATAAGCAGGCTACACACTATCGCCGAACTCCCTGCCGGATTCGTAGCTTTTTACGTTTCTGGTTCCCCCAACTGTCCTTAGAACTCCGGACTGCACCGCGCCGTTCCGGATTTAATTTTCCCCCGGGGGTCTTATGAATAAGCATCTGCTTCCCACCATGGTTATCGTTGGTGCCCTTTTTACGACGGCACCTGCCCAAGGCCCAACAAGCACGAAAAGTGAACAATTAGCTGCCAAGCCCCAGGTGGATGGGCTCACCGATTCAGGAACTGCACCTCGCCAACCGGTTTCGGCTGAAGCCGTGGCTGAAGCCAAGCGACTCTACAAAATTGGTGCCCAATACGGTCGAGCTGGTCTTTACAAGCAAGCTGCTGAAGTTCTCGAACGCGTCATCAAGCTTAACCCAACCCATCCCGACGCCTATTACAGTCTGGGTCACGCATATTTCGACCTCGGTGAGTGGAGTAAGGCGGTCGAGAATCTACAGCACGCTATCGAGCAGGATCCGAAGGATAAGGAAGCTCGCGATCGTTTGAGTTACGCCTCGATGATGGCGCAACGCGAGCCCGCTCAAACCAGAGAACGTGTCGCCAAAACGGACGACGCGCAACCCTCGCCGATTGCTACGGAAACTTCATTGCGAACTGCGACACCGTCAGCGCTGGCAACCAAGATCTCAAATCCCGAACTAGAGCTAACAAAACTGTACAAAGTTGGACCAGGCGACGTACTGGACGTACGAGTCGGAGACGATCCTTCTCCAAGATCCTCGTTATTCACTATCACGCCCGCCGGATATCTCGAATATCCCAGCATTCCTCAGCCACTACAGGTGACCGGGCTGACTGTCGAGGAAGTTGGAACGCGGATTACAGATGAATTGAAGCGTCGCTCTCTTGCTCCTGAAGGGAATGTTGCAGTCGGCGTGAGAGATTATGTAAGTCATACGATCCTCGTCAGTGGTCTCGTTAAAGAGCCCGGCACGAAGATCCTTCGCCGTGAAGCAATCCCGCTCTACGTAGTGGTGGCCGACGCACAACCGCAACCAGAAGCTGCAAGGCTTACTCTGGTGCGAAATGAGTCGGCCGAAGTTTTCAACATTGACCTGGCCCGACCAGAAGACATGAATCTACTGGTTCATCCAGGTGATGTAGTGACACTACTGGCAGGAGCGACTCAGTTTTTCTATATCAGTGGCGAAGTGAAATCGCCGGGCGAGAAAAGCTATCGACGTGGATTGACACTGACACAGGCAATCATCGCGGCCGGTGGCCTGACACCAAAATCAAAAGAGGCCCGCTTAGCGCGTGACGACGGCAAAGGGTTTCTTATTGTTACCAAGTACAAACTGAAAGACATCGACTCTGGCAAACTACCTGACCCAATAATTCAGCCTGGAGACAGAGTTACCATTGTCGATTAAAAGCAGGCAGGTGTTACAAACATGTCAGTACCAGGCAGAGCAATAATTAGAACAAATGCCAGTACCGAACTGCTCTGGCAAATTGCGGAAAGCGGCGAACTATCAGAACTCGATGCCATTCTGAAAAAAGGCGCCGATATCAACGGATGTAACCGCAACGGAGTAAGCGCCTTGATGCGTGCTGCGGCCGCAGGTCGGCACGAAATGGTCCAAAGCCTGCTGGAGCATGGAGCCGACGTCGACGCTCATCGTGACGATGGTTTCACTGCACTATTGCTGGCTACTTTTTTCGGTCATCTTGAAACTGTCCAGATACTTGTCGAGCATGGCGCCAAGCTGGACCAGACAACTCGCTGCGGAACCTCCGCCGCAGATTGGGCCAGGGCGAGGGCCTGGAGAGAAATCGCCGAATATCTGCACGACCCACCTCGCATTCGCAGAACGCCAACTCCTGCGCCTTTTAAATCAAATAGTGATAGGGCTGTGACAAAACCGGTGGTTGTCGAAGGAGTGTTTTCAGATCAGGCGAGGAAACCCAGCCCGGAACCTGCTGTTATCGCAGCCGAACCTGAAGTCGAGGAATCGGAAATCAGACTCCCGGAAGTCAGAACGTTAAAGGATCCTCCGGAGATCTGGGAGTTGGTCCATTCAGCGACGCCTGAATTTAATCCGGGAACCGCTTTTATTTCACGAGCGACAGCGAATTGGACCAACCGCATCTTGTTTGGGTTGTTACTCTGTGTAGTTGCCGTAGGTAGCGCGTATGCGATTATGAGATTTCGCGCAGCGCCAAAGTCGATCACTTCCGTTGAAACCGCGAAAACTGTTCCGGGTAAAACTAACGCTCAGCCTCCTCATTCGACGACGAGTGCGAGCGAACAATCGCAGTCTACGTCTGTCTCTACGCAGCCAAACCCTCAGCCAGTTTTGGCACCAACTGAGCAAAATATTTCAAACGTGCCGGTTGGACGTGCTTATACCAACGGACGAGCTCGAGGTAGAAGCACCAAAGTGCCCGAACCAACCGACAATCAAAACGTGGACAACGCAGTCAAGAGTGTCAGCGAAGCACAACCAATTTCACCAAAGCCGGAGCGTCCAGCTGGAACGCCAGCCGAAACGCAGGCTGGCAAGAAAGCGACACCGGGCGGCTTGAGTCCACAACTCATTGGACCAGCAACACCCGGTGGTACTCCTAAGCCAAAGGTTATTCAATGGCCTTAACCCCAGCTATGAGCATTATTACTTTTTAGTCGCCTCCCAGTTAGCGACAAAACCTTCGGTGCGAAACTCACCCGACAACTTGTCGCCTTTCAACTCTCCGTTGATTGCAATCGATTCGTGTTTTTGAAACTCGAGCGTGAAGCTTAGCTTTCCCTTTTCAAACTTTCCGTCACGGACCGTTCCCAAACCCGTATGGTCCGAGTTTGCGGTACCGGTAACCTTGTTTCCATCAAGTTCAAGGACAAATGAAGCTGGCGTGCTGTGGCCATTCACAAAGAACGAGACGTTCCACTCGCCGGATATTGGGTCGTCGTCTGTTGCTTTGGCGTGCGAGGAGAAATGGCTAGTCATCAGCCGGTCGTGATGCTGGGCAATTGCCGAGCAGGCAGAAAGCAAAAAGATCGAGAGAATTAAACTGCAGAGCGTAAGCAAGATTCTCATGGAATAACTTCTCCTGTGGGTGATTTCTTAGCGCGGTACACTTTACGGCAAATACCCACAGCTTGTTTTAAGGATTTTTGGTCACACAAGAGTTCTTGAACAAAAGGGTATCGTATGTTCAGAAACACTTTCAGTGAACGTTCCGGCGAACCACAACGAGCGACATATCGTCGACGACGGGACGTGTTGCGGCAAAATCCTGAACGGCTCCCAGCACTGAAAAGACTGCTGATTCAGCAGACTCTGACTGATTCCGTCGCAACTCTTCCTCAAGCCGGACAGCGCCGAACTCTTCTTCAGCACTGTTGATTGATTCCAAGACTCCATCAGAGTAACCAAGTAAGACGTCGCCCTGACCAAGTTTCACGGAGCCTCGAACGTATGGTGCGTTCGGTATCACACCCAGCAACAAACCACCGTCAGACAGGCGCTCCATCGCTCCATCCTTCCGCAGTAAGAGCGCAGGAGGATGCCCGGCGCTACAGTATTCAAACTTACCTGTAACCGAGTCGAGCCGGGCAACAAAAAGACTAGCGAGTGGAACCATCGAAGCCAGCAAACAGACGTCACGATTTACACCAGCAACAATGAACTCTGGTTCAGAAGATACCGCCGCGCGCGCACCCACAAGACCTACCAGATGCGTGGTCCACATCCCTGCTGCCAGTCCTTTACCACACACATCTCCCAGTGCGAGGATGATGCCATTGCGAGTCTCCTTGATCGTAAAGAAGTCGCCGGCGAGGTGGCGGACAGCAAAGATCTCGCTCGCGATATCAAAATCTCCGTAGCGCACGAGACGTGGCGCACAAAGACGCCGATGGACCTGCGCCGCCTCAAAGATAGCCGTGTGCAGTTCGGCGTAATCCTTTTGCAGCGCCGATAACTTAGTCTCGAGCTCGTTTACTCGGGTTCTTCTGAATGCTCTGCGTTGCGATGTTGACGTTCGAAGATCAAGCGCACGTCGAGCGCCTAATGCACCATTGTATACAGCTTGACTCATGGGAGATTAACCTCATCCAACAAACTTATAGCCACTACCGTGAATGGTAAGAATGAACCTTGGCTCTTCAGGATTGGGTTCGAGTTTTTGTCGTAAATGCACAATATGCGTATCAACTGTTCGCGTGTTTGGATAGTTTTCGTAGCCCCAGACGGCATCGAGCAACTTGTCGCGGGTCAACGTCTCTGCCGGGTGGGCTACAAAGTAAGCGAGCAAAGCGAACTCTTTCGCTGAGAGTTCAACCTGGCGTCCACCTCTTAAAACCTGATTGCTACGAACGTTCACCTCAACATCGCTGAACCGATAGACCTCTGACACCGGTGTATGGGGAGTGGCACGTCGCAGGACAGCCTTTGCACGAGCCATCAATTCTCTGATCGAGAAGGGCTTTGTGACGTAATCATCTGCTCCCAGCTCAAGGCCAACCACTTTGTCTATCTCCTGGCCACGAGCAGTTAACATGATGATCGGAATCGCCGGCCGTCTACTTTTCAGCTGTTTACAAACATCCAGGCCACTCATGCGCGGCATCATCACATCGAGCACAACCAGATCCGGCTGATCATTGATTGCTTTTTCAAGCCCTTCAACTCCGTCGCTGGCACTGATGACTTCGTATCCCTCGTATTCAAAGTTGTCTCTCAGACCTGCCACCATTGCCGGTTCGTCCTCGACAATCAAAATTCGAGTTTTGGAAACCTGTGTTTCCTTGCCTGGTGATCCTCCGGCCAATTGTTCGCCACCATTTCCATTTGAGTTGAAGTTTGATTTTGTTTTCATTGACGTTACTCCACTTGGAGTGCGGCGGCCCGGCGCCGTTTTGTTATCCCTAAATACTTGTTTATCACTATTCACTACCAACGAGGTCGCTTTAAAGCGCCGCCGGGCCGGCGCACTCCAAAATTAAGCAGTTGCCAAGGGTAATGAAAGGATAAACCTACTTCCCTTACCCGGCGTGCTCTCGACCGCGATATCTCCACCATGAGCCTGACTAATGTGTCGCACCAGCGACAACCCGAGTCCACTTCCCTTTGTATTATGAACGAGCGGGTCGCCCGCTCGATAAAATTTTTCAAAAATCTTCGTCAGATCGCGACGCGCGATGCCAATACCGTGATCCGCCACTTCTAATTTCACAACTCTATCCTCGCGATAGAGTTTCACACCGAGAAACTTGTCATCACTCGAGTATTTCAAGGCATTATTGACGAGGTTCACTAACGCTCTCGCAATCGCTTCACGATCGACTTTCACCACGGGTAGGTTCGAATCGATGTTCTCTTCCAAAGCAAAGCCCTGTTGCTCAATCTGATAGCGATATGATTCAAGAGTATTACGGACCAACTCGGCAATGTCAGTCTCGCGAAATTCATATTCTTTTCGGCCCGCCTCGATACGCGAGAAATCAAGAATGTTATTGATGAGCGCAGTTAAGCGCTCGCTCTCTTTGCGTATTATCCGGTAATACTGTTCCTTCTTTTCGGCTGTGTTAATACGTCCAAGCTCAAGCGTCTCTGCATATAACCTGATTAGAGCTAATGGCGTGCGTAGTTCGTGCGAGACGTTAGAAACGAAGTCCGACTTTAATCTGGCCAGGGCCATCTCTTTACTGACAACATGTTTGGTAAGAAGAAGGCCACCAACAGTCATTAAGGAAAGAATTCCTAAGATCACCAAACTTCTATGCAGCCAGGTCTTTCCCAGTTCTTCAACGCTGGTGCCCTGGTACTTGATACCCAATGCCAGACCGCGAAACATATCGTCCAACTTTCGCGATACTTCTGGTTTTCCTTCATTCCAACCGGAACTCTTAGCAAGCGGGCGAGCTTCATACCCGCCATCCATCTCAGACGGATAAAGGACCATGGCGATCGGATAACCACCCTGGTCAGTCGGTTTTTTCGTAGCAAATTCCTCAAGTACCTCAGGAAAAAATTCCTTCTTGAGATAATAAGGATCAAACATGATTCCACCCAGCACGTTTTTGTCAGGTATCGCAGGAAAGACAAAAAGAGCGCTGGTGCTGAACTTCTCACCATCCATCCGTTTGGTTTGTAATGAGGGCATGAAGGAGATGGTCCGCGATCTCTTGTGCAATGATTCGGCCATCTTGTCCATCCTGAACCACTCGGGGAAGCTTTCTGCCATCATGTCGTGTTCTTCATGAACATACCGATCCGCCATCATTTGCGTCGGCTGCGTGCGAAGTACAAAATTCTTTCCGTCATACAAGAAAGCATGCGTGATCCAGGGTTTCTTCGACAGGATTGCATCCAACTGTTTTTCAACGTCTGTTTCACTGCAGTATGGATCGGGAAATTGATCTCTGACTTCGTCAACCATCGCGTACGCTTTTTTATCCATGCGCTTTTCGGTTAGCGCGAGCGTTTCCTGAAACTCCCGGTGAATCGCCGCCTCCAGAACCTTGTCACGTTCGAAAGCTCTGAGCTGGCTAAAATTTAGGAAGATAAGCCCTGCCGCAGGTAGAAGAACGGCAACTCCGAGAGTAAGGATGAGCCGGTAGCGATTGAAGCCCCCTGGAACCTTTTGTCTATGCAATTTCATCTTCGACCTCAAAAGGAATCGCGAATATCGGCGCTGAGCATACGCGCACCCGCGTTAAGACTGGTTAAGACGACGTAAAAAGATGTTAAGAATTGTGAACTTCGTCAAGCGGAGCTGAGGCCAAGTTGCGCTTAGCTGAACCTTCTCTGTGTAACAAATAAGCAACTTCTTGTTTTCTTTACAAGATTCTGAACTAGGTAGAGTGCCTTCACTCCGGAGGAGTGGAATATTTATGGTACTACGCACCCTAGAGTTTTTTCGCTCCGTTAGGAGCGACATATACGCGACCTACCGCCACTACCACATGGCAATATGGCACTCCTAAAAGGAGTGCGTCACATTCAGCTTGCGCGAGCTATAAACTTTTCACTCCTCTGGAGTGAGGAGCAAATCCGACGGAGTAAGCAAAGTTAGGACAAAGCAAAAGGAAAGCAGGGGATCAACGGCCAAAGCTCTAAAATCAATGCATTGCGACAGGGCCTTTTTTGGCACGGACCCGCTTAAACAGGAGGACAGCCGGCACGCAGATAAAGCAGAGGAATGCCAACATGCGGAAGTTATCTATATAAGACAGCACCATTGCCTGTCTTGCAACCATACCATAGAGTCCGGCATAGGCTTGTTGTGCTTGATGCGAGGCAGCACCGCCGGGAAAAGATCCAGTCATTTCGTGAAGTTTTTGCTGGACAAGCGGATTGTAAGGATTGATATGTTGGACCAGCGGTACTTGATGTATTTGACCACCGCGCGACAACATGGTCGTCATTGCTGCAATTCCCAAGCTACCTCCGGTATTTCGCATTAGGTTGAAAACGCCTGAGGCATTACCCATTTGTTGATTCGCGAGCGTTCCCATCGCCATCGTCGTCAACGGCACAAAAACAAATCCCATTGCAAAGCCGCTAATGATATTGGGCCAGGTGATACTAGCGCTCGACACTGACAGGTTAATGTCGCTAAACATAAACGTCGCGTAGCCTAAAACCAGAAAGCCAAACATTACCAGAAAGCGTCCATCGATCTTCCCGATCAAGCGACCCACGAGAATCATTGAAGCAATTGAACCGAAACCACGAGGACTGACCGCCATGCCGCTCGCGACTGCCGGGTAACCCATTAGCGTTTGCAAGAAAAGCGGGAGTAACGCAATCGTTCCGTACAAAACAATTCCCATCGCAGTCATCAATAATGTTCCCACTGCGAAATTGCGATTTTTTAGTATGCGCAGATCGACAATCGGCTCCTTAGCTCTTAGTTCCCAGATGACGAAGGTGACTAACGCCACCGCTGAAAGAATCGCTGTCCAGATAATCAGATTGGACGAAAACCAGTCCTCTTCCTGGCCCTTACCCAAGACAAGTTGCAAAGTTCCGAGGCCGAGAGCCATGAAAGCAAAACCGAAGTAGTCGATCTTGCCCGGACGCTGATCGCGAATGTAGGGAGGATCCTCGATAAACATGTTGGCCATCAAAATTGCCACTATTCCAATTGGCACGTTGATGTAAAAGATCCAACGCCATGAGTAGTTATCAGTTATCCATCCGCCCAGTGTTGGCCCAATGATTGGAGCTACTACGACTCCCATACCGAAAACAGCCATCGCTGAGCCACGCTTGTCCGGAGGAAAGCTCTCCATCAAAACAGCCTGCGCGATGGGCTGCAGAGCACCGCCGCCTGCTCCCTGAAGGATTCGAGCAACAATCAGGAAGCCAAGACTGCCGGCGGCACCGCAAAGTGCGGACGATAAAGTAAAAATGATTATGCAAATAACCAGGAAACGCTTGCGGCCGAAAAATCTGCCTAACCAATTGGTGGCAGGGAGGATGATGGCATTTGATACGAGATAACTCGTCAGAACCCACGTGGATTCTTCGGTCGTGGCGGAAAGATTGCCCGCGATATGAGGCAAAGCGACATTAGCGACAGAAGTGTCGAGTACTTCCATAAACGTCGCTAACATCACCGACGCTGCTATTAACCACGGGCTGAAACTGGGAGTCCAAACTGCGGGATCGGCGTTCGGGTCAGGATTGCGTCTGGCAAAACGCGCTTGAAACGAACTTCTGGCGCTCACCGAATCTTAACCTCTGGTTCGACTGACATTCCGGGAGCCAACATGTGCTTTGGGTCCGGCGGCTCGTCAAACACAATCTTAACCGGCACGCGCTGGACCACCTTCACATAATTTCCGGTGGCATTTTCCGGTGGCAGCAAACTAAAACGCGCTCCGGTTCCCGGCTGAATGCTATCGACATGACCTTTGAAAGTCTTGTCGGGATAGGCGTCGACTAAGATTTCAACCGGCTGGCCGGGTTGCATTCGACCTATTTGATTTTCTTTGAAGTTCGCAGTTACCCACACATCACCTGGAACGATTGCGAGCAACGGTTGTCCAGCTTGAACGAGTGCGCCTTCTTCAACTGACTTGTTCGCCACTCGCCCTGAATCGGGCGCATAGATCTTTGTGTAGGAGAGTTCCAGTTCCGCCTGGTCCAGAGCTGCCTGTAATTGCTCCATTGAGGCGTCCGCGGTTTGGGCCTGAGCCTGGCTGACAGCCACTTGTTGCTGTCCCGTATTGGCCTGAGCTAAGCGACCCAACGCTTCCTTTACCTGAGCTTCAGCTGATCCGACCTGCGATTGCGCTCGACGCGCATTCTCAGTCGCAGTGGTTTGTGACGATTGCATCTCGTGAACCTGCGATTCTGCGGCAGCAACTTTGTTTTGCGCCGCTTGAACCTGGGCCTCCGCCGTTTTTGCGGTGGCTATTGCCTGGTCCAATCGTTGGTGAGATATTTCATCCTTTGTATACAACTGCTGATAGCGGGCGATATCCGCTTGTGCGCGAACGAGCTCCGCTTGAGCAGCAGTGACCTGTGCTCGCGCTTGCTCAAGGTTTGCGCGAGCCGTTTCGATCGTCGCACCCGCTTGATTGACTCGGGATCGCTCCGCAGCCGCCGACGCGGTTGAGGAAGAGACTCCGGAACGTGCCTGCTGGATTGAAGCCGAAGCCTGCTGAACATTGGCTCTTGTGCTTGCTCGGGCCAGATCGACACCCGATCGCGCCTCTTTCAAACGAGCCTGTCCAGCGTTTAGAGCAGCTTTCGCCTGGTCCACTTTTGCCTGGTAATCGCGCGGATCGATCTCGGCGATGAGATCTCCCTTATTAACCTGTTGATTAGAGTCTACGTACAGTTTGATTACATGACCTGAGACTTTAGGGCTGATCTGGACAACGTGAGCTTCAATAAATGCGTCATCGGTATACTCGTGACTTCGCGCGTAAAGCCAGTAACGAATGCCTAGAATTGCAGCGATGACCAGAATGATTCCAGCTACGAGCAAGAACGCCGGACGACGAAACAAAGGGCGCTTCCGGACTTCCTCCTCGTGATGTGCTCTTTCCAGAAGAGGTGCACCGTCCGCGTCAACCACAACGCGATCTCCCGGCTCCTTCTCCTTTTCAGTTTTAACTTCTTCGTCTACGACACTACTCATATGATTTCAACCGCTTATATGACTAACAATAAACTACCACCTAAATGTTTCCGCTCGACCTAATGACGAAGCGAGATTCAAACGCGCCGCATTGTAAGCGGCCAACGCCTCAACCTGATCCGCTCTGGCGTTTGCCAGAGAGGTTTGGGCCGAGATAACTTCTAGATTGTCTGCTACACCGGCGCGAAAACGGTCGCGCGACATTTCCAGTTCGCGCTGTGCCAAACGAAAAGCTTCATCAGCAGCTCGCACGCGTTCTACAGTGGTACGAAGACCAGATAGCGCCAGTCGAACATCTTCCTCAACCTGGCCCTTAACACTATTCAACTGTAGTTCAGCCTGATGCTCACGACTTGAAGCAACAGCTAGACGACCCTGTGTTAAGCCACCATTAAAGATGGGCACGTTTAATTGCACCGCAACTCTTCGAGTGGGCAATGCCGTGTCTGTCGGCGTAATTCCGCTGATGCCGTAATCAGCAACAAATTGCAACGACGGAAGAAGTTCACCCTTCACAGACTTTCGCTGTAGATCCGATAAGTCAACTTGCGACTGCGAAATCAAAACCTCGTTTCGGTTCGTTAAAGCTTGTGCGACCGCAGCGTCCGCAGCCGGCGGAGCCTCATCTAGAAATCTCAGTGGGTCCGTAAGTACGAGCGGTGAACCCAACGGCACGCCAATCACACGTTGCAAGTTAAGTCGAGCTTGCTCAGAAGCGGTATTAGCTTGAGCGAGACCTACTCGCTCCTGAGCAAGGCGAGTTTCGGCACGCGTCACATCGACGCCGGTAGCAACGCCGGCATTGCGTTGGTCTTGGGCCAGGGTCAGCAACGCTGTTGCAAGTTCGACGTTGGCCTGCGCTGCCGCTACGTTTCTTTCTGTACGCAACGCTTCCAGATAAGTCAGCGCTGTTGCCTCCGAAACCTGTTCGCGTGCCAGTCGTTGCCTGTATTCGGCGATTCGTTCTCCAGTTTTGCTCGACTGATAATTGCGGATAATACTCAGGTCAAAAATGTTCTGGACCAGACGAGCCCGGGCATCGAAGTTATTAAAGGGACCAATAAAAGTCTGCGTAAACCCTGGGAAGGTTCCGGACTGAAAACCGAGCGCAGCGAGATTCTCGGTGATACTTGCCTGGTATGAATTTGCGTCGATATTTGGAAGCAATCCGGACCGCGCTTCCTGCCTGATCCCGGATGCCTCTCGTCGTTGTTCCTGAGCTAGCAACGTTGCGAGATTGTTTGAGAGTGCCAGATCGATGGCCGCACTCAAAGAGAGTTGCGCCGGCGCTGGAGTAATCCTTGCTGCTCCCGGAAGTTGAGTCTGGGGTTGACTGAGAGTACTACCTGTGAGAGATGTATCGCCCCTAACTGAGGTTGTGCGAGTAGGTGTATCGGCGCGCGGTTGAATCTGCGCATCTGCTATCGATACAAAGGCTAAACAACAGATAGAAAGCTTACAAAATAGAAAAGGCAACCTGGTAAGGTTGCGCTGGCGTACCGTCGTCCGGCCCATCCTAACTATTCCCCTTCAGTCCCGTTTCAAACGTAAATCCGATATTTGTCAAAAGTGTCGCTTCAGGGGACTGAACTGACAACTGGCAAACCACACACTGGGAGGCGTAATTTCTAACTTAAGTTGCCAGATTAAATCATGGCGGTCCAAGTTTCAAATCCGACGTAGTTTCTACACCGAAGGTGTTGGCCAATTCCAGCGTTCTTCGGCACTAATTACCACACCTCGCAGCGTTGTTCAGGCGATCTCACCATTGCATCCCCGGTCTTGCATTGAAACGCCTGCTGAAATTCTGTCAGGTTAGAGAGCGGACCGATGACCCGGTATTTTGCAATCGGATGCGGATCTCCTTGAACCATTAGTCTGGCGAACGCCGGTCGAACTGCGTCACCGCGAAATTGACCCCATGCAATGAAGAATTGCTGATCCGGCGTAAACCCATCGATGGTAGGCAATGGAGCCTTACCCTTTTGCGATAATTGAAAGGCTCGATAGGCAATCTTGGCGCCCGCGAGATCGCCAATGCTTTCTCCCAAAACCAGTTTGCCATTGTGATGCAGTCCGGGTTCGACAAAATAGTTGTCAAACTGGTTCACGACACAGGAAGTCTTGGCCTGGAATTTTGTTAGGTCCTCAGGTGTCCACCAATTCTTCAACCGACCCTGCGCATCGTATTGAGCACCCTGATCGTCAAACCCGTGGCTTATCTCGTGACCGATAACAACACCAATTGCTCCGTAATTAACGGCATCATTAGCAGTGACGTCGAAAGCAGGCGGCTGCAAAATCCCTGCTGGAAAAACGATTTCATTAAGAGAGGGATTGTAGTAAGCGTCTGAGGTGGGCGGAGTCATTCCCCACAGGCCGCGGTCAACTGGTTTGCCTATGCGCGACAGATTGTCACGCACAGCGAACTGTCTGGCCGCCAGATTATCAACCCAAAACGAATCTCGATTGATCGAGATACTACTGTAGTTTTTCCATTTGTCTGGATAACCAATTTTAGGGTTGAAAGTTGAAAGCTTTTCGAGCGCTCGCTTCTTGGTTTCCGGACTCATCCAATCAAGACCGTTGATGGTATCAGCCATCGCGAGCCTTAGATTCTTCACCATCTCCTGCATACGCGCTTTCGCTTCAGGAGGAAAATATTTTTCGACATACTTCTTGCCGAGCGCTTCACCCAGCAAGTTATCTGTAACCTCAACACAGCGTTTCCAGCGCGGCTTCATCTCTTTAGCTCCACTCAAAAAGGAGCCGAATGAGAAATTTTCCGTCACGAAAGGAGTGGATAACCAGTTGGCCGCTGAGGTGATCAATTGCCACTTTAAATAGATCTTCCAATCGTCCAAAGGCGTGTTGACGAGTTGGCGATTAAATTCTTCGAGAAACTTCGGTTCATTTACGTTGAGTGCGGCAGGCTGAAGGTCGAGCGCCTTGTAATAACTCGACCAGTTAAAGTCAGCGGTCAGTTTTTGCAGCTCTGCAAACGCCATTTTGTGATCGGTAGCTTGAGGGTCGCGCAATGCAACATTATCGAGCGACTGTTCGGCAAACTGCTTTTCAATCTTCATCACCGTTTGCGCGGAAGTTGTAGCCTGGTCCTGACTATACCCAGCCAGCACGAACATTTTGGCTACATGGTCGAGAAATTTCTCGCGTGCATCTTGAAAACGCTTCTCGTCCTTCGTGTAGTAATCTCTATCGGGAAGGCTTAGACCACTGGCGTAGATCGTCGCGATCACATCATTAGGCTCATGATTATCGGAGCCACCGAAGATGCCGAACGGTACGGGGATAGCGATTGAATGAAAGCGTGCGATCGTTTTTTCCAGATCCTCACGTGATTTCATTTGATCGATCTCCGTCAACATCGGCTCAAGGGGCTTGATGCCAAGAGCATTGGCCCGCGATTCATCCATACACGAGCTGTAAAAATCACCCGTTAGCTGTTCGACGCTTCCTTTAGGTGCGTTCCTGGTTGCCGCTACTTGCTCCAGGATATCGTGGAGCTTGTCCTTCGTAATCTCACCTGACTGCCAACGCCGACTCCAACGCGGCATAGAATCCGGTATCGGGTTAGCCGCTCGCCATCCTCCATTAGCGAATTCGTAAAAATCATCACAGGCTGAAACTTTTTGGTTTAAGTCGGCCACCTGAATTCCTCTAAGCGCTGGTTTCTGTACAAACACAGCCGTAACCACCACGGTAATCAATATCAGGAGTCGAACAGGAGTCATTGGCCCACGCCTTTCGCAACAAGATTATGGAGACTGATCCAGTTTGCAGAATTCTTCGAACAGCCGATTGGTCAAAGAGATATTGTTACGTATGCGAGAGTTTTTTGTTTTCGCTTCGCAACTGCATCACTCTGTTTTGCACAAAGAGTAAAGACTCGACCCGTACAGTACCGCGAGCGAAGCGACCGGATGCCACACTCAACAAAGCGATCGTAATAATCACAGCGGAAAATTGAGTGTGGCATCCGGTCGCTTCGCTCGCGGTACTGCATTCGAGGTCCGAAGTTCCACAATTGCGATGCCACCAGGCGCCAACCTCAGTCGCACAGACGACCCCTGACTGATGGGAGTTACATCCAGGGTCGCAGTGGAGACCCAGTCGTTAGCCGCGACTATCTTCTGACCGCTCAAGTTCAACGAGACATCAACGTATGCACTGCGATCTACCTTTGCCATTCCCTGCTGCTCTTTGAACACTCCATTGTTGTTGATCAACGTGACGACCCAGCCAGAGTCAGTAGCATTGATCAAGTGTTCCACATCGCCGACGACATTCACCGGACTCACATTCGCGAAAATGTGAGCAAGCAGGTGGGCGGCAAACGGAGTGATCCGTTCATCGATGCCTAATAAGTCAGGCAACGTACAATAAACAACAGTGCCTTTACCAACTCGATTGACTGTGACGAGCGGATCGCCGTCAGGCGTAGTGATAAGGTTGGAGGCTCCTTTGACTTGCACTTTATCGTAGCGGAATCGTTGGCCCCGCAAATCCTGTTCAGTTTCACCGGCAAGACACTTGGCGGTGTCTGCTTCGCCAGTGCTGTTAGTAAACTGAACACCCAAAAAAGACTCAGGTAGTCCGCGAGCCTGCGCCGCATTTATGAC
>Ga0163162_10001575_pt1 | contig 21320 bp, 37 predicted proteins | sample S55metaG_FD_115310 | JGI IMG/M metagenome (GOLD analysis project Ga0163162, IMG submission 115310) | Switchgrass rhizosphere microbial communities from Kellogg Biological Station, Michigan, USA - S5-5 metaG | ecosystem: Host-associated > Plants > Roots > Rhizosphere > Soil | place: USA...
CAATTCAAGAATCAACATGCAGCTCCGTTCACAAGAAAAGTTTGTTCTGGCCGGCGGCCAGGAATTTGGTGACCGCGTCCTGGTAGGCTTCAAATGCGCTGCGAACGCTGCTCTTGAAGCTGGTATTCTCGAGCCGCCGGTTGCATTCGCCACATACCAGCCAGGTTTCGCCGGGCCCATTGCGATGACGTCCGTACCAATGATCGAACTCAGAGCCCGTGGCCTTGCCGTCCGCCGAGCACACCTGGATCTGCTGGCAGCAAGGACAGTATCCGTTTCGGCGCAGCAGGGTGACGCGCACGTGCAGCGCCTTCGCCCAATCGGGAATCGGGCGTCGCTGCACGGGTAAGCTTTCAAGGATCGTTACTACGGTTTCCGAAACGAACTGCAGATCACGGCGCAGACGGACCAGTTCGTCATCCGCCGGCTGAATCAAGGGAGCGAGATCAAATTGACGTTGGGTGGACATGGGCGGCAGTATGCGAAAAAAGGCCAACCCATTACAAGCGCGGGCGACGTATCTTACTGCAACGGCGCGACTTGACCCTACGCGGTTTGACATAGGCTTTCCGAGAGTTCGTCCACCGTGGCCGAGGCCTCCCGCGCGATCTCCAGCGCGTTCAAAACGCCGTTGCGCAGCGCCACGGCTTCGCGCTCGAAGCGCAATCCTTCGAGTAGCAATACCTGATTGACGATGCGCTCGCTCGAATGAAAGCGCCCGGCGAGAATGGCGGAGTGCTCGCGCTGTTCCCCCGACGCGATCAAATCGCAGGCGGCTTCCCAGATCTGCCGGCGAACCGGTGCAAGAGGCAGCGCGCCCCGACGGGAGGCGGTAGCTTTCGACGGTTGCTTTCGCTGTGCCATGGGGGAGGCAATGGGCGATCCGAACAACGGCGGTCATTTCAACGCGAGTCCGATCGGACAGCTTCAGTGGATCCATGCTGCAGGCGCTCACGCCATGCCGCGCGCTCCCGGAGCAGCTGCAGGATCATCGCGCATGTTTCCGCGCTCGGTGGCTTACCGCGCGCAATTAGTGCGAGCGCATTCCACTGGCCGCTGGTGAAAGCGTCTACGGCGTCGATCGCAATCCCGCCGCCCTCGATGATGTCGGCGTAGAGAATCGCTTTCCGCAAGCGAAAGAGATCCTCGCGCGGTTGAGTCGTAGCGGGCCAGGTCCAGCCAGGCGCAGCCGGCGCGGTGCGGGTTGCGTTACGAAGCATAGGGCGTCTCCGGTTCCGGTTGCCGTGCCGGGAACATCAATAGCTTGGGGCGACCCGCCGGAATCGCGAGGCTCTTCTCGGCCTGTTCCAGGCGCTTCACCAAGCGACCGTACTCATCCGCCTTGACCACGAGAAGATCATCGTGGTGGAGGGCGATTGAAGTTTCAAAGGCGCTCGCCAGTGCGACTCCTTTGACGTCTCTGCCCATGGCGTTTTCCGAGTAGCGGGTCAGGATCTCAGTGAGCAGCGCTTTGTCGCTTGGATTCAGGTAGTGCAGCGACACGCGGAAGGATTCGCGGAGCTCACGATCAACGCGGCGATCGCGCGCCGCGGCGGCGTTCGTTGTGAGCTTACGCGGCATGGCTCGCCGCCTTTCGTGCTTTCCGTCCGGACGCGCCTACCGCGGCCAGGCACGCGTTGTACTGCTCTTGAGTGAGCTCGATCGTCCAGGCCACGACTGAAACCCACTTACCGGCGTGCGGACGCCACGGGCCACGCATCTTCTCATGCATGGCCAGTGAAAATGTAACCGCGGGCTGATACTGGGGAGGCTTCGATCCGGCTTTTCTAGGCATGACCGGCCTTCTTTCGCCCTGCCACATTGTGGGCCCGGAGCGGACTCTCAGCCGGAGCGATCTCAAGACCGAACAGGGTATTGTATTTGGTCTCGACGAACTGGAGGGGGTCATTCAGCGAGATGCACTCCAACGCGCCGGCCTCGACAGACGCACCCGCCTTCATGCGCCGCCTGATCTCCAGAACGGTTTTCTCGACTGCGGTGTACGCGGCTATGACGTTCGCGAGCTCCGCCTGGGTGACGGTTGCAGGCTTAGGCATGGACCCTCCTTCGCCGCGGGCGGGCGTGCCGCGCGTGTCCGAAGGCGATTACGAAGGCGGCTGCGATCAGCACCACGGCAACGGTGAGCAGGACGTGTCCGAATTCAAGCATGGCGGCCCTGCTTTCGCGGCTTGCGCGTGCGCTGTGCGTTCGCCGGTTGCACGGTTGCGGGTTGGGCCGGTTCCGGCGCTGTGGCTGGCTCTGGCGTTGCTGGCAGGGGGAACAATTCCGGGTGTTTGGTGACGTGTGTCCGCGCCGTGTCGACGTTGTCCCACCAGTCGAAGAGATCATACGCGATATCTGCCAACACATCGCGGGGATTGCGCTCCATGGCCTTTCCCGGACCCTCACACAGCACCTCGCCGAGAAGACCGTTGACTGTTTCGAGCATCCAGGAGTCGCCGTACTCGATCAGGTCCAAGAACGAAATCACGAGCGCGAGTTGTCGAGTATCGAGGCCTGCGAGCATCGAGAGATGCGTTTTAAGGGTGCCTGCATTCTCCTCCACCGTGCGGGAACGCCGGATGCGGGCGTCCACTTGATCGCGCGAAAGAGGCGGCCGCGGTCCCACCGAATTCGCTTCACTCGCTACTCCCGCATACCAAAGAAGTCTTTCGGCCTGGTCCTTTTCGAGTTCCAAGTGACGGGTTTGTCCGTCGCAATAGACGGTGATTCCGTTATCGAGCATGGGTGGCCTCCGCTCGCACAGAGTAGCCGCGCATCTTTGCTAACTGGTCTTTCAAGACGATGTATTCATCGCGCGAAAGTCCGATTTCCTGGATAACCGTGTTAGCGTCCCACATTTCCAATTTGTAGGGATCCGCGACGGTTTCTTCTGGGGTTTGATTCAACCAATCCGGCCGCTCGGCCGCGGGTTTGGTCTTGGGTTGCTTGGGCGCGGAGGTGCGCCGGGGTAAAGTGTTCTTAGGCATTGAAGGCTCCTCTAAAGCTTTCTGTGTTCAGGGCCTGGCGTCGGGTTCCAGCCGACGTCCGGCCCGTTGCACATCGCTGTGCATTACAATCATACACACCGCTGTGCATCTTGTCAATTGCTTTTTCACAGCGCTGTGCATATACTTACCTTGATGGCTAAGAAAAAGAATCCAGCTGCAGTTGCCCTCGGCCGGAAGGGCGGCAAAAACAGTCGAATCAACCTGACACCGGAAGAGCGCAAAATATTGGCCCAGAAGGCTGCCACCGCCCGGTGGGGGCAATCCAAACTGAAGGATGGTTCGCTAAAGGTGCACGGCGATCCCCTGGAACCTCCGAAGAAGGCGCCGGCGAAGAAAAGGAAGTGAAAATGGACATTGTCAAGAATACACACGCGGCAATCGTCGTCTCCTCTCAGTGGAGACACTTCGGTGCGGTTAAGCTTTTCATTGGTCCACCGGATAATCCGACCGCAGTCGGTGATGGAAGTAGCCTGCTTGAGGCGCAAATTCTTGACGCGGTCGATCCGCGTGGACTTTGGATCGAACTAAACAGCGGGCAGAAGAAATGGCCAGATCGTCCCGCCCAAAAACTGATGGTGCCATGGAACTTCGTTCTCGCTATCGTGCTCCAACCGGATTTGGAGCCATCGGCGAAAAAGGTTGGCTACGAAACCAGCGAACCAATTCCGCAATAAGATGAGCACTCCGCCGTCGGGCGCGGAAAACAAGAGAGAAGGTATCGCCCACCGGTGGCATGCCGACTCCGCTCTGGGAGGATAGCGATTGAGATGCTGAGCGCGGACAACGTTATCGCGATAATAAAGCGGCGCCAGGCCAAGTTCCAGGCGCAGAGTAAATCAAGTCCTCGTCAAGATGTTGATGAAACCGCTGTGGTGATCGTCGGCGAATACGACGCATTACTCGCAGAGATTGAGCAGGCTCTAGCTCTTCAGCCCGAGGCAGAACGGCAAAACAAAGAAGCTGAGGCCGAGATCCTCGGAGATCAGGGGCAGTCGGGTGGATAAAGCAGAACCAGAGGAGAAGCGAATGCCGAAGAAAAAAGAGACCACCGAAACGCCCGAAGAGGGTGCCAAGCCTGAACCGGCAAAGTCGGAACCGGCCAAATCTCAGAAAGTTCCGAAGCTATCGAAAAAGAACAAAGTCAAATTGCCTCGCCGGGAAAAGAAGGCTGCGAAGAAAAGCTCGAAATGAGCACACCCCAAGAGCCGTCAGACCTCTTTCCTGGACCGCCTTTGCCGGGTCCCGGGGAAACGGAACCAGACGACGACAATCTTCCGCCAGCGCCAATCCCGTCTTCGTCCGCGAGCGATCCACCAAAAGAGCCAGAGCCGAACTTTCCGGATCCAGATCCCGACCCGGAGAAAGGCCCCCCTGGCGTGTCACCGGTTCCGACGCGCGAGCCCGAGGAGCCTGGTCCGGACGTCATTGATCCGGGCTTAGAGCCATTGCCGGCGTGAGGGTAAAGATGGGAATCGTTAACAAGAACGCCTCCGCCAAGGTTCGGAGCTCCTCCGCGAAGACGAACCGGAAGGACAATTAGAGACATGCTGACGCGCCGTCTGGTGCCGCCACTCTTATTCGGCCTCACTTTTTTGTCGCTGGGTCAGACAAAAAACTCGTCTGAGTCTGCGGACATGGAGCGCAAAAAGCTTGAACTAGAAATCCGGGACCTATCAAAGCCGTGGTTCCTCAGACCCGAATATTTGTCAGCCATTCTCCCGACCTTAATTGGGGCTGGCACCGTCTGGGTGCTCTTTAACCGAGGCTACTTCGATGCCCAAAAAGAGCGGCATCAAGCAGAAGCCATACGGTTGGAGAACCAAAGAACCCAGCTTAAGAAGGATATCGAGCAATTTGAAAATCAGAAAGGCGAACTGGTAAGACAAATCAGCGATAAGGAAGCGGCTTTGGATTCCCTCGGGAAAAAATCTGCTGAAGCCGAACTGGGTTTTCACCTGGAGCGTCTGGTCCGAGTCATGGTGCCTAACAATGCTCGGGGGATTCAGCTCGCAACTAACAGAGTTCTCGGCACAGCACCCAACGAGGTTGAGTTAATCCAGCCTTCGCTCGAAGCCGCTCGCGGACTCATCACCAGGGATGATGATCTCGCTCCTACGCGCTTAGCTATCGTCCGCAGTTATCTTGAAAAGGAAACCACGCCTAGAGAGATGAAGGAGGCCCTGAGGGCTATCCTTGAGGGCAAAACATAGTGGGCTTGATCCACAGCCAAGCGCGCTAAAATCTGATCGTGTCCGAAGGCATCCCAGAAACCACCATCTTCTATGATCCGGCAGCTGGCTGTTACGGCTTTTCGACGCGCTTCCCTGGCCGTCCCCAACATCACTCGATAGCGACGTTCAACTCGGTCGATGACGTGTTGGCCTGGTGCGATCCGCACCGGGAACGCATTTGGGAGGAAGCCAGCGACGCCGACGAAACCAAACTGCTCTCGCGCGATTACAAACAGGGAACGGTCGGATGGCGGATGGCGCATTTGACGCTCGCCGAGTTGTCGAGCCGTTAAGGCGTGGAGGAAACGCAGAGGCGCCAGAAGGCGGGAAAGGAGAAAGGCGCGGCGAGGACGCTGTCGACGTCCCCGCCGCTGTGCAGTTGAAACAACGTTCTCTTGGTTCGATCGTTCTGTGGGATAGAGCCGCCGGAGAGCGCAAAGTTTCAAAAAAATTGAGAAAGGACCCGGGCTGGTGCAGTGCCACCCCGGCGAAAGATGCTGGGATATTTCGGGTTAGCCCGCACGCGCAACCATTGACAGATTCGACTTTTCGGCACCACAGCGCGCGCAGATGCCGTCGATCCAATTATGGAGGCTGAGGCACTGCTTAGTCGTGGGTTGGCTCGTTTGATATTTCCAGGATCGCTTTCTGCTAGTTGTCGGCTTGTCTGCCGTTTCTTGGGTCTTGGACTGAGCGCATTGTGCCATGTTGAGCGCTCCGATCTGCGTGGGCGTTAACAGGCCACAGGCGGGAGACCATGGGCAACGCCAATGGTCTTGTAGGGTTCCATGGTAGTACATGCATCACCGCAGCACCAGTGGTGCTTAGACGGTATATGCTGGCTTCCCGCATGGAGCCAGCCGCAGTGTTAGACCCCAACCGATTTCCTAGGTTACGGGAAGGCTCTGTTATCGTAACCCAGAAACAGCATTTAACCAGTGCTAGGAATTGCGTCGAGGCCAGAATTCGCCCACACGCTGAGAGGGTGATCGACGATAGAATGGGAATGTTCACCACGGCCCCGTTCCCGTCTCCGTCCAGGAAGGCAGGATACGGGGTCTTCGAGTTTTTGCCTACCGTCCGGCGAACTGGGAACAGCAGGCTACGACCGGTATTTTCAACAACACAGAAGCACCTCTCGAATGTAAGTGTGCGCTAAGTGCTTCTGCGTCACCACGGCACCTTTCTGCGTTTAGCTGCGTTTTGGCTGCGTTTCTCTTATAACTATCTCTCGATTCAAAAGTTTAGAGAAAACACGCCCATACTTTCGGCGGCTCCGGCGGCTCGGGTTGGACTGGCCCCGAATGTGTCGCGATACATTCGTTGGATCGATCTCAACTTCCTCCGCAAGTTCTTCGACCGTGAAGTCACACTCCTGGCGTAGCCGTTCGATTTGGGCGCCGATGGTGGATTTAGTCTGGCCGCCGGTATCCGACGTCGGCGGCATCACACGAGTCCCATCTTCTCGTTGCCTTAATCTGGCCAGGGTCCTTTCGTAATGGAGCTGAGCTTGCGCCCGAGACTCAGCATCGAACATCATCTGATTCCCGCGCACCACTGGAGATGGGTGCAGCGATGCCGATGGGACGAATTGTTCAGTCCTAAGCGTGCTTGCGCGGCCTGCCACCACCGCGCGCGGAAATGGTCCAAACCCAACTCGCACGCCGTGGTGGATCCGCTGCTTGGCCCCGCTCAAGAGCCTACTACTCTCACGCAATGATACGATTCCACCATGGGACTCTATCTCGAAGAATCTTCGATGATTGACACCCCCACGGCGGCTTTGCTTGACCAGGGGCCGCGCGCGGATGTGGATCAGATGGCTGCCGCCGGGAAAAAGCGGCGCCGCGCCGGCCCTCGCGCGAGCAAGTTTTTTCGCCACGCCACGGCACATCCCAACGATGCGATTCCACCCGGCACATGCACCCAGTGCGGATGCGTCGGGAATCACCCAACGCTTGAGGATTGTGTCGACGCATTGCGGGATTGGGTTGCGGAACTCACATGCGCGGAGGTGCGAGTCGGGAAGCCGAGGCGCCGTGGAAGAACATAGACAGCTTCAGTCGGACGATACGACCGCAGCAATCTTCGAACGTGAGGCGGAACCCACGCTGGCCACTGTCGCGACTAGGTTCGGAGAGTGTGCGAAGAACTTCGGTGCTGCAATTGGCCCAAATGGTTGGGCGCGCTCCGGCGACGTCCCTGCCGAAGCACTTGCTGGCTGCCTAGATCCGATAATCGTTCGCCTGGCTGCTCGCCGCATCTCGAGCCACCGAATATTCAATGAACTCCAGGACGCGATCGAGCGCACTCGGCCGCCCGCGTGTTTCCCATTCATGCCTTGCGAGCTGTTCGAAACTTCCAGCCCGGTCCGCAGCGTGATCCTCGTGCGGATCCGGCAGGCAACAGGCCAATCACAGCCATCCTTGGCCACCGCAATCGAGACTTCGCGGAAATCGCCGTCTCAGAGGTTGATCGAGTACAAGATCCTCAAGAAGATTAGAACGCATGAGCTTGTAGCAGACGACCTCGGTTTGGAGCGAAGCGTCTACTTTGACTTGAAGCGAGGGCGCAAAGTCAGTGATGAAACGTACACTAGAGCGGCCCTCAAGTTGGACTGCCGTCCTGAGGATTTAAAGCGTTAACCGACGAATTCCGACTAATTCCTACTCCCTCCGACTCTCTCCTACTGTATTTGGCGAATTCACGTGATTTGATGGAATCACGGAATACGTGTATGCAAGCGAAAGTTTCAGAACTCGCCGTTCGATACCGCTTTAGCCGGGATGCGATTTACGCTTGGGTGCGCTCCGGCCTGATACCGGCGAGCTGTATCGCCCGTCTCGGGAGCAGCATTCGAATCGATGCGGATGAATTCGACCGTCTAATGCGCGCGGGCAAACTCTACAAGCCGGCCAAGAGCCGCGGACAGCGATCGGGCAGCGCTTCAGGAATCGCATCGTCCGAGGATAACCACACCGTTAAGGGCGGGGCCGGCGGCGCATTCAGGCCGCACTGCGAGCACCGATTCATGGACGAAGCCGGCACTGTCGCCGAAGATCATCCGTACTCGCCCAAGATGCAGGCCTCGACCCGCTGAAAGGACCCACTGCAAGTGTCTGGAAGAATCTACAACACATCAGCTCTCGCGATCGCGGCACAGGCGCCGGAGGAAACTCGTGCGGCTGTCGCGACCAAGTTCGCGGACTGCGCAAGGGCCTTCGGTGCTGAAGCGGGCTCAAATGGTTGGGCGAGCTGCAGCGACGTGCCGGCTGACGCGCTGGCCGCCTGCCTCGATCCGATCATCGTCACCCTGGCTGCTAAGGAGGCCTCGGTGCCTCGCATATTCAACCAGGTTCGCCACATGGTAGAGCGAACTCAGCTGCCCGCTTGCTTCCCGTTCATGCCTTGCGAGTTGTTCGATACTTGCAGCCCGGTCCGCGGCCTGATCGTTGAACGGATCCGGCAGGTGGTGAAGGACGCCCAAAACCATCCGCACGCGCAAGAGCTGCAAACCGCCATTCGATGAAAAAAGGAGAAAGACCAATGTTCGGAAAATCACAGAGTAAACCCGCCCCCGAAACCGCCCCCACGATCGCCGCGTGGGCGCCGGGGCCAGAGGTTCCAGATCTCGAGGAACGCCGAGCCGCATGCCAGGCCGAGGTTGATACTGCCCAAAAACGGCTAGACGAAACGGATCAGGTCGTCCGTGATCTGCAGGCTGAGGTCTCAAAGAACGCTCGCATGGGCCATCCGATGAACAGTTCTGAGCCGCGGGCGATCGCGCTTAAGGAGGCCCGGGAGCACGCTAAGGAATTACTAGCAGCGCGGAATGAAAAAGCTGCCGAGCTCGACGTGATCGTCAGACAAATTCGCAATGAGGCTTGCGCGCCGCTAATGCAAGAGCTTCACGTTCACGTGCGCAAGGCCGCTGCTCTGTTTGCTCAAGCCTTGGAGCCGAACGCCCGCGCGCACGCTTGCGTCCAGCAGCTTCAGGAGCTCGGCGCCGAAATCCCCGAAGTATTCATCCGGGGCCTGTCCGTCGCGACTGTTGCGCCGACCGACTACAGTAAGTTTTGCGATGCGTGCGCTCAGGCAGGCATCGAAATCGAAACTGCGGACGATGTCCCTTCAATTCCTCCTCCTGCATCGTTCTATTTCCGGCAGCATGACGACGCCAGTCACGCGATGAGACTGGCCTCCAATGTGGCTGGCAGCGGATTCGACGCCGGCTACCGGCAAGGTTATCTGACTCGCGCTCGCAACTTCTCCTAGGTTTCTCGATCTTGGCCGGAGGGATTGACTCCGCCTAGCGCGGTGCTTGCTCCGCACCGTGAACACTTGGGCGCCGTGTTCACCGGCGCCCCTTTTTCTCATGTGATCCTCAGGCCTGGCGCGCGCCGGGCCTATTTTTCTCGCCTTCCTAAGTTGCGGTAACCGAGTGTTATCAGCGCCGAGAAATGGGAACGACTCGCGTTCAACCAAAAGGAATTCTATGAAACTCACGCTTGAACTCAAACGCGAACCCGCATTTGGACCATTCACGATGGCCTCGGGCATACGGTATCGCATATGGAAGGGCACCACCGACAGTGGCGTCGTTGTCGAGGCTCTGATCACGCATATTGTGCCGCTGCCCAACCAGGATGAGTCGTCCCTGGAGGAGCTCGCCCTCTACCCGGATGACTGGCAACACGCCTTTCAAAATCAAGAAGTTTTGTACACGGCGGACTGCAGCGCTGAGAAGACCACTCGTGTCTGACGACGTTGTGAACAGCACTGCGTCGCAGCCTCATGCCCTCACGCCCGCGAATGGCCTCGAATTAGAGCGCCGTCGTCTCGCACTCCTGGCGGCCGCCGGCGAAGACGCCCGATGTGTGACGCATGCTGAGAAGGAAATAAAACGCCTCAGCGCAGTGCTGGATAAAGGCACCGCCGCCGGGAAAAACAACCCGGGCTTCGCGGCGTTGTACGCTCAAAACGAAAACGTGCAGAAGATTAAAGCCCGCATCGCGGACTTCCAGCGCCAGGTTAGCGAAGCCCGGGCCTCATCAAGGGCGAGACGTAAAGAGCTCGAAGAACTTCACGAGCTCGAAAGACGAGTGTCGCCCTAGCGCAAGGTGAAACAGAATGCCTCTTACATTTCCGATCACACCGACGTGGATTGACCGCGTCAGCGGCAACATCCCCTTAGCTTTTTCTTATACTCAGCAACGCTGGTCGCAACGAATCGTCCAGATTGGCTCGGTGTTGCTCGTGAATTTAGTCCCGAGCGCGGGCCTCGGTGGCGTTCCGAACAACTATCGGAGCAACGATGGCGGGAACACCTGGACGCTTCCCACTCCCGTCTCATCATTGACTGGGGTACAAGCCACTGGGCGGGCGTTCGTCTTTAATGGCTTAATGTATGTGGCAACCTCAGGCCTCGGTGGCCCTGGCGAGATGGCTTCGTACGATCCAAGCACGGACGGCTGGACGTCGCCCACTGCGGTGGATTTTACAAATAACGCCGCGTTCCCGACGAACGAGCGTAAAATTTGGGTTTGCATTCGACCGGATAGCTCCAAGGTAAGTGTTTTCTCGGAAGGCGACGCTACGTTCGGGCGAACCTCAATTCAGATTTCGGTCGATTCTGGCGGCGGCTGGTCGCGGGTCGGAGTGTTCCTCGGAACCACGCCCGGGTCCAGTTGGCGTTTCCCCTACTCGATCTTTATGGACGTAGACGGGACGATTCACATTATCGCCATTGGATCCGATGATCCAACCAGCGGCGGCGCAACGCAGCAGATTTACCACATGGCCGTCGACCCGAGCAATACGCTTTCCTCGGAGCAAATGCTGGATACGGTCGAGATCAATTTCGACGGCTTCCCCGATCTTCGTCCCAGTTTCGCGCAGGACATCAGCGGCACGACGCTGGGCTTCGCCTACCCTTGGCAGATTGAAACCTGGCAGTCTGGCGACGGCACTCCGGCTATCAAAGCCGTGATCGGAGACTTGACTAATCCAATGAGTCCAACGTGGCTCGTGGAAACGATCACGACAGACACGGCTAAGATGCCGAATTCCAATAGACCTGGCCAGCAGGTGAAGTGCATGTTCAACGGTTCCGGGCAACTCGAAGCCTATTGGACCGCCCGCATTCCTGGATTAACCTACAACACGCAATTGTGGCAGAGCGTCCGCACAGCGCCGAACACTTGGTCGACGCCGGCGCTGGCATATCAGGGGCCGCTCGATCCAGACCTGGGCAGCGACTACTATGCAATTGCTGGATTTGATCTATTACTCGTTGCTGGGACGGTCCGAATCATGATCGACATCAGCACCGACGGCGATTTTACTTCCCCACATTACTTCGGTGTCGGCTATAGCGCTGCTGCCGTTGTCCCTCGCTCCTATGCCTACGCCTACACCCGCGGCTGTCACGCATTCAGCGCTCACGGCCGCGCTATTACTTGACATTCGCCACGGCTAGCAAGGATACACAGCTTGAAATCCGTCCCAGCGCTCTCTCGCCGATTGCCCCGCTACCTGGATATTGCTCGAGTGGAGTTCTTGCAGATCACAAATATCTCCGCCGCAAGTTCGGACAGTTCGGTCAGCGTTGACGGCTTGGTCCTATGGAGCCCGGCAAGCCTAATGTCGAGGAAGAATAAGTCTCGGGCAATTCGATTTGTCATGCTCCGAGCCTCTGGTGACTTCGCGAGTGCAGGTCATGCCAGCAGAGGTGTCCACCTCGGGAGATTTGCCCCATTTCCCACCGTTCCAACAGAGCGTCCGATAAACCCAGGGCTGATGTTTTCCGTGCTCAATATGTATTCGCTGAAAGACGTCGACGCCCCATCTGATCTCGCCATCGCATGCGGGGAAATCACAAACCTGACAAAGAAATCGTCCATTTTCTTCCCATATTCCGTAAACCGTAGCGCAATCGCTATTGAAGCCCCACACTACTCCAGCGAAGCCGGACCCAGTGATGGCACCGCCGGTCTGCAATATCGGACCCCTGCAGATGCGATCATAAACAACCTCTTGTCCTGATGACATTACGCAGACGACATCATTGTTTTCGCCCCCACGATAGACTTCAAATCCATGACTATCAAGTAATAATGTTTTATTTGGTTCGTCTTCCCAAGGCATTTGTCGGCGTCCCCTTTGAAATTCGTTAGGAAGGGGAAGTATATCAGGTGCGGTCCGGCCGCGCCCGGGAACGCCTTGCGTCCATTCTCCCCGTCGAAATTTGCGAGGCCATGACGTCGATAGTTCTGGAGGCGCCCGCAAAGTTCATTCGGCATATGCTGCCGTTTTTCGGTGGCTGTCGACGATGAAGGACCAAGCCGAAGCCCTGCAAGCTGCGATCGCGGGCGCCCGGAATGCGCATCTGAACTGAGGGAAGCGTGGGGACCCCTCCCAGTTACTTCCTCATTTGGCGCCTAGCGAGGAGAGCTTCTGCGCGGCGGAATCGAAGAGCCCGCGAAGGCTTTGCATGTCGGCGGCGCTAACGAATGCGGTCGCTCCGACCAGGCGGCCGGCTTTGATCGAATAGCTAATCGCGCCCGCCGTCGTATTGAAGGCAGTCAGCACCAGCTGGCCGCGTGTAGTGTAGCGAACCTCGAACTGCTTGAACTTCGTCGGGTTCTCCTTAACCTCCAGAAGCGAGTCGACGCCCTTAAGCAACTCGGGAATTTCGTCGGCATCGACGAAGGACGACTCGTTGCGATATTGTGATTCTGTTATATCGACCAGAAGGCCGCGAACGCTCGCTCCCTTCGTGTCGCGCAATTCGCGAACGTCAACCGAGATTCGGCCAGCTATCTTGCCCAAATTGTCGTACCCGAACGTGACCACCGATCCCGCGCTCGGCTTGAATGCCTCCATCTTTGTCGCTGGGGCTTGCGCGGTCGCCGCTTGAGCCTGTTGCACGGCGGCGGTCTGTGATTGGGCGTATCCCGCCGAAAGCAAGATCGTCACTAGCAGTCCATTCCTCATTTAAAGCCTCTTTCCACGCGTCGGTTTAGGGGGGACTTGAATACTATCACTTCCCGTTTCCGAAATGAACTGACGCGCAAAGGGCCGATCCGAAGACAACCGGCCCACGAAAGGCATTTGAGTCGTGATAATCCTCCACTTATCGCAACCCATGAAAGCCGGCTCCTTAAACGCTCGATCATCTATGGCGCGCCCGGGCCTCCACGACTTCAGTTACAGTATTTCCGGCGCTTCCTCGTCGCGTTCTTCAGCCCACATGTTAGCCCGGTCCATTGATTCGGCCAGACGTCGAAACCGAATCTGAATGGGATCAAGGTGCTGTGCGCCCAGCGGCTTCTGAAACAGCACGTCAAGAAACTTACGATGTTCAGCTTCCGGACTTTCAAAATATTGTTCTGCGGCGTTTCGAAATTCCCAGGCGAGCATGTCGGCAGCGCCCAAGGCATGATGGTCGCACTTCGCAAGGAACGTGCGTCCGCTGTAATACCGGTATTTGTGGCGTAGATACCTGCTCGCCTCTATTTTCGCTAGCCTAACTTCAAGGTCAGCCTTATCTGAGTCCCCATCTTCAAATGCGTAAGCTATATCGCCCTTAAGATCGGCTCTTCCCAAATGTTCCGCGAGAGCCGCCATGCACCAGAAATTACACATGACGAAAGGGCTTCCTAGCACGGCTTTCTGGTCGGCGCCAGCGGCTTCGATTTCATAGTCCACCTTCCGAACGCTTGTAACGACACCATGCTCCATATGTTTATGGGCGGAATCGATCAGATCCCGCTGAAGAGCATCGCGCGCTCCCTCACCCAAATACGCGTATGGGTGCTTTCTGGTGAAGAAATCGTGCATGTGAAAATGCTGCTTATTCCTTGGCTCGTTCTTCAGGATCGGATGCAGTATAGTCGCCCATTCTCGATTGAGAGCGTCGGCATCATCCTTCTTAAAAAGAAAACTTGCAACGCTCACGATCGGCCCATTCATACCGCCAGCATCGGCGTAGGCTTGGAAAACCACGATAAAGCCTCCCCTCGGCAGAAGGACGTCCCATAGCTGGTGAGCGCAATACTCGTCTATCTCCAGGCGCACAGCGGCGCACCCATCCCCTTCCGCCGCGGCAGTGATACACTACGGCTGGAAGACGTCAACGCTGCTTTCACCGGCCAAGGTTACCAGCGTCGAACGGCTCACCAAAACATTTTCCAACTCTGCCGTTAGGCAGAGTGTATCATCGCCTCGGTTGCCCAATTTGTGGCGCCACTCTTCGGTGAACCAGTGCTATGCTGCGGCCAGGCGGTAAGCGGCGGGTTCTGATATGTACATTCTGGATTTTCTCGGACAAGGTGGACCTAGCATCGCCGGAGTGGCGGTCGAGCATCGTCTGCTTTGTAGTGGGGAGCTTTTGAATGCGCGAGTGCTTGCGGCTGACTGGCGCAAGAGCGATGTCACACGAGTTCTCTCCGGGGCACCATTCGAACTATTCGTGATCAGCCGCCCCTTCGACGCATACCCGCAGGAGCTATCTCTTCGGTTCAGCCTCAACTATGAGATCGAAAAGGCTGAGACCGAGCGTGCGTCATTCAGCCGCATACTCTTGCCCGACGAGGAGATCGTGGAGGACCTTTGCTCGGTGCTTACATTGTTGGCGCGGCGACTTATTGTACCGGCCGGCAAAACGCGCGAGCAGTACGGAAATGATCATCCTGAATTGGGGTCTTTTGGCAGGGATCTCCCACTTCCGTTGACTGATGTCCGTCCGACAATATGGAAACCCCGTCAGTCGGTCATGGTGATAAAGGGGCCAGACGAGCAGGAGGTCATCAGTTTTCAGCCGCCACCGGTAGAAGTATTCCCAGATCTTCTGAATACGTTTCTAACGAAATTGCCCTCGCTCCCGGAGGCCCAGCGAATCGTACGGGCAGCCCGGTTGTACCGTGAGGCCATGGAATTGATCGAAACACGACCTGACTCTACTTACCAACTGCTGATCTCCATGGCCGAGACAATATCCAATACCGCGCTTCCCGACTTTCGACCGACGCGCGAAGAGATTCTCAAAGCGGAGCGCTCGGTTCTCAACCGGGCTTTAGAATTCGGATTGAATGACGAGCAAGCCGAGGAGCTTGCCCTGGAGGCGGCGCGCGGCAACCCATGGACCAAACGAAAGTTCACGGCTTTCCTGTCCGGCAGGATGAAGCCCAAAGATCTGTTACGGAAGGATACAGTCTTTCAGCCGGTTGAGCAGTTCTGTCCCGCGCCCACGAAATTCTCGAAGGCGCTGGGAAATATCTACGACCTCCGGTCCGGCAGTCTGCATGAGGGAAAATCTTTGCCGCGAGCGACCCGGATCGGCATCGGCTCGATGGTCAGCGCTCGCGATCTTCCCCTGAATCCGCTCGACGCACCGGAAGTCCCCCCTGTCGTGTGGTTCGAGCGCGTCGTATCGCTTGCGGTCCGAAGGTTCCTTCTGGAATACGTGAATCTGCCGGCGAGTCCGTTTGGGGATCCAGATCTATCGAACGCAGCCCAGGCTCCAGTGGGAGGCTAAAACCCATGCCACCGAAGAAGCGAATTGAACAGTTCGTAATCTACCCGCCGGGGTTCACTTTGGGACGCCCTCTGTTCCCCAAGCTTTTAAATTCGGCTCGTCATCTGCTAAAGCTTGCGGCGATCGAAGATCGGGACAAAAATGGAGATCCCAGAATTCACGATTTTACGACTAACGGACCCGCGGCAATTGCGCTGGTGGTCACCAGCTTCGATTTGTGGCTAGCCAATGTGGCCCTCGCGCTGATGAAAGATACGAAGGACATGCAATCGCTGTTGGACAAGAACATTCTCAAGCGATATCAGGAGTTATACGGGAGGGCGCATCCCGGGAAGGCGAAGCCGGACACCGCCGACCTAGAAATCGCCGTAGAAGTTCGGCACGAAATCACTCACCACTTCCAGCGGCCGAGCCCTCGACATCTGCCGGAGTGGCTGCCGACACTCGAAGAGCGCAAGCTAGTGCCAGTCTCCCAGCATATTCCGGCAACCGATTGGTTTCTGACCGACAAGCTTTCTTCGTATGCCCTCGCGTACTGGGTGTTCGGAATTACGGAGCGAATGGTGATATCGCTTTTAAGGAACGGGAAGCGCGGGCGTTTGCAAATGGAAGATTACGCCATCGCGGAGTTCAGCGCCTATCACAAAGATATTGGAGATTTGAAGCCGCGGCCAATGCGAATGTCTTAAATCAAGGAACCAACAAAGTGCGGCACGCGGCGGTGGAACGATCGCTAGCCATCTGTTTCGTTGTTACGTAAGCATCTTTCCCATTCACACGGTCGCTTTCGCGATCTGGGAGTGTTCGGCGAATTCCCGCGCCGATGCAATTACCGGTCTAAGCATGTCGGCAACGTAGTCAAGATAGCGCTGCAGCATTTCTTGATCAAATATCGGGCTCTCGGAGGCGCCCGGAATATGCCATTTTTCCTCGTACCAGTTCGTGTGCACACCGTCTAGTTCCAATGTTGAGGAAGCCCGGATGCTCCGTCTACCGCTGAGGCGATGGGCCAGAATGTTGCGGAGCTCGTCCAACTGTCTGAACCTTTCTTCGGTAGCCAATCCTGCCAGCGCCGATGTAATCGCCGCTTCCGGAAACGCCGCTTTGAAAGCCTGGGCCGTACGCCACTGAGTGATCTTGCGGGGCGTGGCGGCACAGGGGAAAGCCGCCGGCTGCAGCGAGTGACCGAGGAAATAGAGGCAGTAAGCGAAACTGTCGAAAACCGAAAAGGCACTCAGGAAAAAAGTGTAGATGCAGTGTTCCAGCTTGTAGGTGAATTCCTCATCGCCCAGGCCGGCCACCCACGTCTCGCTGGGATTCGCGAGTAACGCCCTAAATTCTTCACTGGCTTCCGCGGCGCTCCGATAGCGATATCGAACAGCCTGCCACGACCAGTCAAAATTGGTTCTACGGTGAAGTGAATCGCTCAAGTCCTCACTGCTGAGAACGGGGGGGAAAAATGGCCGGGTCGCCAGACCGAACGCCCGAAACTCGTCCATCGGGAAAGAGGCGGGCATCGAAATATCCATGCTTTTACAATAGCGTTCAAAAAGCTAGCAGGCCGCGCCGACCAGTTATCACAACCCAGATGACGCGTCTATTAGGCCCTGTGGATGAGCTGTGGATATTTTTCAGTTGCAATGTTTTAAACACGTAAGGTAGATTCCGTAGTAGCCACCCTCTGGGACTGATCCCCCGGCGACGAGCGGAACCCCTTCCGCGGTGGCTCTCCCTCTGGGAGTGAAGGGGGATCGTGCAGAAGGGGAGCGATATGCAAAGGCACACTAAGCGCCAACTCAGGCTGTTGAAAAATCCTGACGGCTCGTGGATGCACTCCGTGACGCTCGAGGTTGCCGCAGCATTCCTTGCGTTAACCGTGCAACAAATTCGAAACCTCGTACGTAATGATAGGTTGGCGAGTGAAGGATCTCATCGGCAAAGACGCATCTTGGTCAGTTCGTTATTAGCGTTTGAGCCTTACGGTCCGAAACAGCGTAGCGCAAACACCAAGGCGCAGAGGGCCAAGCTCACTCCAGAAGAATCCTTTGCCTTGGCCCAGAAGGGCGGCAAGGCCGCCCAGGCCAACATCCCTCCGGAAGAGCGGTCGAGGCAGGCCAGGGAACGATCTGGCAGGATACCTCCGAAACAACGGTTAGAAAATGCCCAGAAGGCCGGCAAGGCGCGATGGGCCAACATCCCTCCGGAAGAGCGGTCGAGGCAGGCCAGGGAGGCAAATGCCAAGCTCGGTGCCGAAAAACGTCGCGAGCGTGCTAGGAAGGGCGCTGCAAAGATCCCGCGCGAAAAGCGCAGAGAGTGGGGCAAGAAGGCCAATGAAGCGAAGATGGCCAAGTACACGAAGGAGGATCTCCGCGTCATAGCGAAGAAAGGCGCCAAGAAACGGGCGGAGAAGATGACGCCGGAAAAGCGAAACCAGATTGCCGCGAAATTGCGCGCGTACAACGCCGATTTGAAAGCGTCGAAAGAAGAGCTGCTGCGCCTTAAGGCCATCGAGAACGGCGCCGCTGTCGTCGGCACGACAAGTACGATTCAGAGCGAGAAGCCTTCGATTTCCGTGCCGGAGCGGCTCCTCGCGGCCCGCAAGGCTGCTGGGCTTTCCCGAGCAAAAGTCGCGAAGGAACTTGATCGACGCGGCGCCGGCGTGAGCGTTGACGCAATCATAAACCATGAGCGCAAGAGCGAGAAGGCGAATTTACCTCGCCCAAAGCTCAGAACGGCGTACGCCGCCATTTACGGAAAGTCCGAAAGTGAACTTTTTGGCTGAAACTACAACTTTTTCGATCGAAACTACAAGTAGTTTCCAATTCTCCCTCTAGACGCATCGGCTGATTTGGCCCCAGGCTGGGAGCATGCAGTTCCAGCAGCAAGAGGGGCCGGCCGCATGACCGGGCCACCGGCCACAAGGCCGGCTTCCACCGTCCCGGCGCAGATATCCCGGGCGCAACAAATCGCCGCGCTGAGGTTCTGCTCCGAGTTCGTCGACGTCCGCGACGAAAACGGCCGGCGCCTCGATGTGATCAGCCAGGCGGCCGCTCGCCAGTTCCTGACAATCGGCGGCTACGAGGCGAAGGGAAACGGCACGGTGAAGTACCTGCGACGCGAGCCGCGGATCGAGCTGCCTATCGATGGTCCGAAACGCAACGCACCCCCGCGGGCCGCCGCGAATTTCACCACCACCAGGCGCGGGAACGAACACTCGCATCGGTTCCCATCGCATAACCATCCGTGGTGATTGAACAGGGATCACCATGGCGCGCCTTTCCAATCTCCCGAACAGGAGACAAGCAGAGTGCGTTCCGATTAAAACAAAACCTTCGAATGGTGTCCCGCTTTCGGATATGGATATAATCCGCAGCATCCTCGACAGGAGCGGGGACGTCATGCCGGGACAACGATTTCAGGATCCAAAAATTCAGACGCGAAAAGACGTGAAGCGTCACTTCTACTACATTCGCCCCTACGTTCCAAAGATTATTGCCGGCCGCCTGGAGCGAAGGAAGCAAAATATTTCTCTAGGTTTTTGCGATGAGGTCAGCATGCGGGAGGCGAAGGCCGCCAAGCAGAGGATCATGACCACGATCAACGCTGGAAAGTTTATGATCCAGTCGCAGATTCCCTTCGGAGAAGTCTGTAAGGAGTTCGAAAAACGCCATTTCCCAACGCTCGGATCGGCGGCCCGCGAGCGTTATCCGCTTCAAATTCAAAATCACATCCTTCCGGCGTTTCGCGACTTGAGTCTGTGCGAGATCACCACGCCGCTGATCGAGGAATGGTTGCGCGAGAAAGCTGGCCCGCACGAATGGACGCGCAAAAACAAGAACGGGGAAGAGATCAGCGTCATGCGAGAGGGATTGGGCTGGTGGGCCCGTTCCGATCTTCGCGGAATCTTGTCGTGCATCTTTACCAAGGCTCGCGAGTGGAAACTTTGGGATGGGGTCAATCCGTGTGAGGGCGTAGACATCGGCAAAAAGAAATCCAAGCGCCTGAGGCGGATCCCGGACGGCGCGGACCTGATGAAGTTCCTTGAGGCAATCCCGGATACAGTGATCATCAGTGGTGATGGTGCGCGGTTAATCGTGATCACGGCATGCGCGGCCGGACTGAGAATTTCCGAAGTGCTGGCGCTGACGCCCGCGGACATCGATTTCAACAAAGAGACATTACGTGTTGATCGACGCTGGCGGCGTGGCGACGAAGACGAGCCAAAAAGCGAAGATTCGAAGCGTAAGCGCCAGATCGGGGGGCTGGCCGGCCTTCTGCAATCATACGCGGGAGGAAAAGCCGCGCACGAATACATCTTCACGCGCGCCGATGGAACGGCGCTCGACGATCGAGACCTGCAGCGCGACGTCTTCCGGCCTACCGCGGAGACCGTTGGCATCTACCACGAAGGTTTCGGGATGCACGTGTTCCGCCGGTTGAATGTCACCTGGCGTCAGCAGGAAGGAGCCACCCCGGTCGAGGCTCAGAAGGCCGCCGGCCATTCATCGCTCGATATGACGATGCTCTATACGCAGACGGAAGACGAGCGCGAGCGCGACCACGTCGGAAGGATTCTAGAGCGGCTCGGAGTGGTGAAAAAGAAACCGCTCCAGGAGGATTTGAACGCCATGAAAGCCAGCGCTGGAGTTCACTGAACCACGCTGAATGGGCCCGGTTTGGGCCCGGGGTGATTTTATTGATAAACGCTAAATGCTTTGGAATGATGGTGGACCTGGACGGGTTCGAACCGTCGACCTCTTCCATGCCATGGAAGCGCGCTCCCAACTGCGCCACAGGCCCACTGGATTCAACGGCTTAAAGATAGCCGCAGTTGCGTTTAAGCGCTGTTCTTGGTTGCGCTCACAGCAAACTTGAGTATAGCACCGACGCCAGGGGATTGACGCGCTCAATCGCCTTTCACATTGATGAGACCGGGGCGTAGGCGAGCCACTACCCTGCCATCGCCGCGTGCCTGGGCGTCAGGTTTTACGAAGGACCGCGCGCCGATTACCGCTGACGCGAGGCGGCTGCGGGTCCCAGATCCCGAAGCTGTGCTTGGGCGTTGCGGCCCAGGCTATGGGTGGGGAAGCGCGCCAGGAAATCCTTGAACTCGGCGGCCGCTTCGGCCTTGTGGCCGCCCAGCGCCAGCGCGTCGGCCTTGCCGTAGAGGGCCTCGGGCGTTTTGGGATTATCCGGGTAGCGCTCCAGCACGGCGTCGAAGGCCTTCACGGCGTCGTCGAACATCTTCGCCCGTTTGTATAGCTGCCCGACATAAAACTGCGCCGAAGCGGCATTCTCGGCGGTTGGGAAGTACTTCAGATAATCGTTGAACTCCATCATCGCGAGTTCGTCTTTTCCGCTTGAATAATCGCGAAAGGCGTTCAGCCACAGGCTCTCCGCGGAAGTGCCGGCGGGAGGAATCGGAGCGCCTCCGGCAGCGGGCGGGCCTCCGCTGGCGGGTGGAGGAGGCGCGGCCTGAGGCTGGCTCAGCGTGCGCACCGCGCTCGATATATCCGACAACTTGTTATCCAGATTCGCAAC
>Ga0163162_10001578_pt1 | contig 21306 bp, 23 predicted proteins | sample S55metaG_FD_115310 | JGI IMG/M metagenome (GOLD analysis project Ga0163162, IMG submission 115310) | Switchgrass rhizosphere microbial communities from Kellogg Biological Station, Michigan, USA - S5-5 metaG | ecosystem: Host-associated > Plants > Roots > Rhizosphere > Soil | place: USA...
CTCAGGCCAGGTAATGCCGGCTTCACGTGCTTGGATAACCCAGGTTGTCCGCTGTGCCAGGTCATCACGTAGCTGTGCAAGGGAACGCATAGCGGCCGATCCGGTGGACGCCGTGCGCATGTCCACACCCTGTGGCTTCATGTCTTGCATGAAGTCGGACCATGTCATACGCGGGTTAGCGTCGAACCATTCCCGCGCGTCTTCCGTGATGAGTGTTGCCCAGTGATGCCAAGGGCCGGCGAATATGTCCTCTGCCCTCTTACCTCTGGCCCGTGCTGCATCGGTTAGGACGTCGCCGCCGCGGCAATGGTTGCCTAGCTGCTCTAGGGCATTGTCACGGTAGCTCTCCCATGTCATGCGTAGATCGGCGCGCTCTGCTGATTCCATTCTCTTACTCATGTAAACATTCTATACCATCACACATGTAAAGCCTAACCAATAAGCCTATGTGTGAGTAACGCATGAACGTATCGAACGTGCACGACTGGACATGTGCAGAGCCGGCCACCATGCGAGCCCAGGACGCGCGCAAATGAAGCCAACCCTGGGGGATGACCCCCCGGCCGCCCCGCCGCGGGGACGCGCCCGGGAGGGCCGAAAAACCGCAAGTGAGTTCAAAGGGTCCAAAAACCCCGATTTCCGAACATATATTCGAACGATTTGCCTCGAGACTCGAGGCCCCCGGATGGAGTGATTCCAACGGGTTCTGTCTGAGGAAGTGATTTCTGATGGCGCGTGGTGGACCGAGGGCCCGTAGCGGGCCGCAACCTGACCTTGATGCCTTTGCCCGGGAGTTCGACAAGGGCGATTGGGCGCTGCTGCCGGCGCAGTGGGATTACCCCGCGCCGGATTGGCCGCTGACGTCATCGTTCGGCATGACTGTGGGCAAGGGCGAGGATGCGGAGTTCATCCAACTGCATGAGCGGGAGTTGTACTTCTGGAATAACCTCTGGTCCCAGGGCCAGGCGCCTATGTGGCTCATCAACAAGCAGATCATGAACGTGGCGCTGTACTGCCGGGCGTTTGCGATGGCCGAAGCGTCTCTGGCACCGTCGTCATCCGGCCTACTGGGAGAGCTCAGGCAGGCCCGCGAGGACCTTGGACTGTCCACGGCTGGTCTTGCCCGGAATAAGTGGCGCTTCGCCCGTCAGGATGAGATTTCGGTGGCTGCCGCTGAGAAGGCGCCGGCACCGGCCGCCCGCGGCAAGAAGAAGCCCGACAACGTGACCGACTTGTTTGCTGGGGTGACTGTCCGTGCTGGCACATGAGGGCAGCATCCCGCAGGTGACGCTAGGCCGGCTGGCCGCGTCTTGGATGCACGCGCACCTTGTCATCCCGGATGGGGACATGGCCGGGCAGCCGTTCCGGCCGACACTGGACCACATCGTTTACCTGTGCAACTTCTACGAGGTCCGACCGACCGCCAAGCCTGGGGAGCGAAATGTTGCATTCCGATACCGTACGGCGCTGTGGATGGCAGCACAGAAGGTGGGCAAGTCCCCTGGAATTGCTGCTGAGGCGTGTTTTGAGTTTGTCGGCCCTGCTGTCTTTGACGGCTTTGCGACTTTCGGACAGACATACCGCTGCCGCGATCATGGCTGCCCGTGCGGGTGGGAGTACGAGTATGCCGCGGGTGAGCCGATGGGCCGGCCGTGGAGCACGCCGCGAATCCAAATCGCCGCCGTTGTTGAAGACCAGGTAGAGAACACCTGGGGCGCGCTGGTGCCGATGATCGACAATGGCCCGCTGGCGAACCTGCTGCGGACTGGTGAGGCGTTCATCAAGCACCCGAACAAGAACCGCGACTCCCGCATTGAGACTGTGACGTCGAAGGCTGACGGCAGGCTCGGTGCGCGTATCTCCCGCGGCCTCTGTGACGAGATTGGCCTCTGGACTGACTCCAACAAGATGAAGAAGTTCTGGCGGACCCTGGCGCGTGGCGCCGCGGGTATGGGCGGCCGGCTGGGTAACTCCACCAACTGCTACGACCCCGCGGAAGATTCGCAGGCGCAGGCGTTGCACGAGTCGCGGCAGAAGGACGTCTACAAGCACTACTACCCGCCGCCGACGTCGCTGGACTTCCGGTTGAAAGCTGACCGGAAGAAAATCTTCGCGTTCAACTACCGATTCTCTCCATGGGTGGACATCCGTTCCATCGAGTCGGAAGCGAGTTCGGTGATGGAGCAGAACCCGGCCGAGGCTGAGCGCTTCTTCGGGAACCGGATTGTTGCCGGCTCGAGGACTTGGCTGCAGCCGGCGCAGTGGGAGCAGCGGAAGGCGCTGTTCACGGTGAAGCCGCGCACGAAGGTCTGTGCAGGCTTTGACGGTTCGGAGACGAACGACATCACCGGCATCCGCTTGGAGACGCTGGACTTCCAGCAGTTCACCCCAACCTATTTCGACGGCAAGCGCCTGACGATTTGGGATCCGCGCGAGTGGGACGGCCGCGTGCCGCGCCCCGAGGTGCACCGGGCGTGGGAGGACATCAACAACCAGTTCGAGATTGTCCGCGCATACTGTGACCCGTTCAAGTTTGAGACTGAGCTTGACGAGTGGAAAGCCGAGTACGGCGAAGACACCTTCTTTGAGTGGCGCACGAACCGCATCTCACAGATGCACGCCTCCCTCGAGCGGATGAAGACGGACATCATCGAGCCGGATTCCAAGTTCACGCACGACGGGTGCGACACCACGGCCATCCACATGCGCAACGCGGTGGAGCGGGCCCGGCCCGGCCAGAAATACATCCTGGGCAAAGCCACGGACTCCCAAAAGATCGACCTTGCTATGTCGTCAGTGCTCGCGCACGAGGCGGCGGCCGACGCGGTAGCCAACGGCGATCGCAACATCACTGACGAAACTACATACGCCTGGTTCTAGGCGAGATTGGAGACGGACATGGACGCAATAGAGGCGCTGCGTCTTGTGAACCGGATCCATTCGAGGATCGTGGGACGCCGGGCGGAAATCGAGAAGAACGAGCGGTACTACCTGGGGGATCAGAACCTCACGTATGCGACCGCGGAGTGGTTGAAGTCGAACGCTGCCCGGTACTCGCAGTTCTCCGACAACTGGTGCGCTCCGGTGTCCAACGCGATCGGGGAACGCATCGAGGTCACTGGCCTCAAGTTCCGCGACAATGCGACGTCGGCAAACGAGTTGTGGGATGACTGGCTGCGGAATGAGATGGAGATGCAGTCTTCGCAGGGCTTCTTGACGTCGTTCAACACGAAGCGGTCTTTCGTGATCGTGTGGGGCTCCGAGGACAACGTGCCTGTCGTGTCGTGGGAGCACCCGTCGAACGTCGAAATTGAGTACGAGTGGGGGATGCTGGGCCGGCGCCGGAAGGCGGCCTTGAAGACGTGGGTGGATGAGAAGACCGAGTACGCCACGCTCTACACCCCGCATTACGTCTTCAAGTACTCCCGGAAGCTGGGCCTGACCCCGGACGAGCGCATGGCGCAGTCGTTGCAGGCTAAGGGTGACAACGTGGACGGCGGCTGGCTGCCGATCGAGCCGTCCTACACGGGCGATTACGTGTGGCCGCTGGCGAACCCGCTGGGCGTTGTCCCTGTAGTGGAGGTCCCGAACCGTCCTATCCTGGGCGGCGAGCCCGTTTCCGAGGTTGCGCAGGTCATTCCGCTGCAGGACGCCATCAACATCCTGTGGGCGTATGCGATGTACGCCGGCGACTACGCTTCCATGCCGGCCCGTGTGCTGCTGAACGTGAACCCTCCCATGCGGAAGGTGCTCGACAAGAACGGCAAGCACGTCGGGGACGCTCCGGTGACGATGAAGGAGCTCAACGAGTCCCGCTTCGCAGTCTTCAACGGTGGCGCGGCCTCGAAGGACGCGAAGATCGACTCGTGGCCCGCGGCGAAACTGGACGTCTTCACGGACGTCATCGAAATCGCTGTCGGTCATATCGCCGCGCAGACCCGCACGCCCCCGCATTACCTTGTGTCGAACAAGGGCCTGTCGAACCTGGCGGCTGACGCGCTCAAGGCAGCGGAAATCGGCCTCGTGAAGAAGGCGCAGGAGTTCCAGAAGTTCGCCACGCCGGCGATTCGGGAAGTTTTCCGCCTCATGGCGCTGGTGAAGAACGAGAACGGGCAAGCAGAACAGGTCCGTTTGGCGACTATTGCCTGGCAGAACCCGGAAATGCGCTCTGAGGCGCAGATGGCTGACGCTCTGGTGAAGAAGAAGACCATCGGCTACCCGTTCCAGTACCTCATGGAGTTGGACGGCATCGCGCCGACCGAAATTGACCGGATCAACAAGATGGTCGATGCCGAGGAAGCGAAGGCGCAGGCGGACGCGGAGAGGGCGGTGGCTGATTTTGAGCAATCTGGCGGAAATAGCGGCGGAACACCAACTCTCCCGGCTGTCCCTAGCGAATAAGCTCACGGCGGGGCTGGCGGCGCAGTGGCGGCGGGTGGATTACGCGAACATCGCGGCGTCTGTCGCCTCGCTGGCGGCCCCGATGGCTTATCTGGTGGTGAGTGCCCAGGAGACGGCCGCGAAGCAGTCTGTGGACTACATGGGCGCCGTGGATGACTACTACGGCGTTACGTCGCAGGCGCGGATCAACCCCGGAGCGTTCGCCGGCATGGATGTGGCCGGGAAAAGCGTCGATGCGGCGATCATGTTCTCCACGAACGTCATGTTTGAGGCGCTGACGGCCGGGCTCGCCCAGGACAAGGTGCTGGCGGCCGGCTACAACTTCACGTCGAACGCGGCGCGCACGGCAGTGATGGACATGGGCCGGCAAGCGGACAGGGTGCAGATGTTCGCCCGGCCGGAGTACAAGCAGTGGGTACGGCAGATCGGGCCTGGCGCCTGTTCTCGATGTATCCAGCTAGCGGGTATCGAGTCGTGGCGGAAGGCGTTTCTGAGGCACCCGAACTGCCATTGTGTCGCTGTGCCGGCCACGGAGTCGTTCGACGGCGCGATTGAGACGTCCCCGAAGGCGTATTTCGATCAGTTGTCGAAGGCCGAGCAGGACCGGCGCTTCACGAAGGCCGGCGCGGAAGTCATCCGCGAGGGCGCCGACCTCGCCCGCGTGGTCAATGCGCGCCGCGGCGCCGCGGGCATCAAGTACGGGCCCCGGATCCTGCCAGGAACAACCCCACGGAACCTTGGCAGCATCGGCCGGACCATGACACCCCGGAACATCGGCACGCAGCAGCAACCGATCTGGGTGTACGAAACGGTGGAGCTCACCGGCAAGCGCGCGCGGCGGGCCACGAAGTACGGCTCACTGGACCGGCGCCTGCCGCAGGGCACGCGCCTGATGCCCGAGACGATCTTGAAGATTGCCAAGGGCGACCGGAAGCGACTCAACGAACTACTGCAGCACTACGGCTACTTGGTCTAGGAGGACCCATGTCACAGGCACCTTCCATTGGGCGCGTTGTCCACTATCACTCTTACGGCACCCCGGGCGGCGAGTTTCTGCCGGAACCACGGGCAGCGATCATCACGGGAATCAACGACGCCGAGGAACAGCGCGTGCATCTCGCAGTGCTGAACCCGACCGGGATGTTCTTCAATCTCGACGTCCGATTCTCAGAGACGCCGGCACCGGGGCATTGGTCCTGGCCGCTGCGCGCATGAGGTTCACACTGCGGTCCAACGCACACGGTTCGGAGCCGATCAAGCTGTCCGCCACCACAGAGGGCGGGGCGATCGCTGAGGCTTACGAGCACATCCCGAAGGACCCGGAGCGCTGGCGCAGGCTGACGCAGAACTGGGTGGACTGGGGATGGCCCGGGGAGCCTGTCATCGCGGCGTGGAACGTCACGCCGGACGCCGGAACACATCAAATGTGGATCGAGCGCCACATAAACGTACCCAAGTGACCGCAAGGAGCTTGGGGAACGGCGGCCAAGAATGAATGCCGGTAAACCCTAGGCCGGATGCAACCGCCCAGACAACTGAATAGACAACTGAATAGCCCGCCGGAACATGAGCCGGCGGGCACCTGGAAGTTACCCCAATGGTGGGAAGCCGTCTTGAAAACGGTGGCCGGTGAAACGGTAGCGGGTTCGATTCCTGTGACTTCCGCGGCGGCCCCAGTGCCGCTCCCATGAGTAAGACCGCCCGGAACCTTCCACCCGGGCAGGAGGCGCCAACACGGCAATGCTGACAGTTCGAGTCTGTCCGCCTCCGCTGGCCGGGAAAGCGTATCGACCAACCATCGAGGCAACGCGATCCAGCGAGTACCGGCCCACCTTTTCCCGTCCCTGTTGGGGCGGGTATCGCGGCGTGATGCCGCAATGTCCCACCCAACTAGGAGTGATTCCGCAATGCCTGACATCATCAAGAACGAAAACCCGGCCGGCCCCGACGCCGAGCAGGAACAGCAGCCGGATGGCGTGACGCCCGACGCTGCAAGCACCGAGGACTCTACTGCTGGTGAACAGCAGAAGGAACAGCCCCAGCCGACCGCCGAAGACCTCGCCAACCTGAAAGCGACGCTCACCAAAGTGCGCGCCGAAAACAAGGCGAAGGACAAGGAGCTCGCTACCTGGAAGGCTGAGCGTGAAGCTCAGAACAAGACACCCGAAGAACAGCAGCTTGAAGCTGCGCGCCGCGAAGGTGAGACTGCCGCCGAGAAGCGGGCTAACGAGCGTCTGGTGAAAGCCGAACTCAAGTCCGCCGCGAAGGGCAAGCTCAACAACGTGGCCGACGCGCTGGTGTTCATCGACCTGTCTTCCATCGAGGTAGGCGACGACGGCGAAGTTGATTCGGATGCCCTCGAAACCGCCATCACGAACCTTCTGTCCGAACGGCCCTACCTGGGCGCGGTCGAACCGAAGCGATTCGGAGGCGGGGCAGATCAGGGTGGCCAGAAATCTGGCGCCCCGAAGCAGTTGACCCGGGCCGAGCTCGCCAACATGTCCCCCGAAGCCATTGTGGCCGCGGAGGAAAAAGGCCAGCTCGCCAACATTTACAAGACCGGCAGCTAAGAAAGGCTGAGCCAAAATGGCTATCCAGAATTTCATCCCCGAGGTTTGGTCCGCCAAGCTTCTCCTGGCCCTGCGCCACGCACACGTCTACGCAGCGGGCGGCGTCATCAACCGCGAGTACGAAGGCGAAATCAGCGACTTCGGTGACACTGTGCACATCACGTCGCTGGTGGACCCGACTATCGGTGACTACACCGCGCACACGGACATCACTGTCGAAGACATTGATGACCTGGACCACATCCTGCAGATCACCCAGAGCAAGTACTTTGCTTTCGAGGTTGACGACATCGAGAAGCGCCAGGCCAAGGGCAACGTCCTGACCGCGCAGGCTCAGGCCGCGGCGTGGAAGCTCCGCGACGTCGCTGACAAGTACGTCGCTGGCCTCATGGCTACCGGCGTGGCCGCGGGCAACGTCATCTCCGAATCCACCATCACGAAGCTGGACGCTTACGACGTGCTGGTGGACCTTGGCACGAAGCTGGACGAGTCCGACGTCCCGACCGAGAACCGCTGGGCAGTCATCACGCCCAAGTTCCACGGACTGCTGCAGAAGGACTCCCGCTTCATCGCGGCCGGCGATGCCCAGGGCGCCAGCGTCCGCGCTAACGGCGTCATCGGTGAAGCTGCGGGCTTCTCGCTCCGCAAGTCCAACAACGTCCCGGACGGCCCCGGCGCCGGCGCGGGCAAGCTCATCATCGCTGGCAACAGCATGGCGACCACGTTCGCTGAGCAGATCGCCAAGACCGAAGCCGCTCGCCGTGAGCTCCGGTTCGCTGACATGGTGAAGGGCCTCCACCTCTACGGCGGCAAGGTCATCCGCCCGGAGGCTCTGGCCGCCGCGGACGTCATCATCTAACGAGGCGTCACATATGGCCCGGTTCGCTCCATACGGGGCGGACCGGGCCTGACCATTCCTTCTTCTTGAAAGGTGGACAGACATGTCCGAGCTAGTAGCAGTGACCGGGCCCAACGGGCTCACGTTCCATTTCCCCGCCGAAACCGCCAAGGGCTTGCTGCGGCACCCCGACATCGGTGACGCCAAGGACAACGGCACCCCGATCATCCCGGATCTTCGGAATGACGAGGACGCCAAGCGTGCGGCCAGCACCAGCGGGTTCAAGCCCCGCAGCGACGGCGGCACCGCCGAGGGCAGCGCCGAGACGCTGGACGTCGTAGCCGGCCGCATTCAGGACAAGGCGGACAAGGCGGACGGCAAGCCTGCCGGCAACGCATCGAAGGAAGACTGGCACGCCTACGCGCTCGCCAACGGCAAGACCAGCGCCGACCTTGACGGCCTGGGACAGCGCGAAATCCGCGCACTGTTCACCGAAGCCTAGGAGGTAGTCATGGTTGCTTTCGCCACGCCCGCGAACCTGGGCGTCCGCATGAAGCGGACGTTCACAGTGGATGAGCAGGAATGGGTGGGCACCCTCTTGGAGGATGCCGCCGCCTACCTGCGGGGAGTGATGGGAGCACACGTCTACCCGGTGCAGACGGCCACGTATACGGCCTACCCACTCGGCGGCCGGGCCGATATGCCACAGCCTTACGTTGTGTCGATCGGCCCGGTTGTCCGAACGGACTCCCCCGAGACTCCGGTGAACTTTGTCCGGTTCGAGGACGGGATTTACCTCTACAGCGACGAAATTGTGGACATCACGTTCACCTACGGACTTGCTGAGGCTCCGCAGGATCTTGTGGCGCTGAACTGCGCCATCGTGTCCGGCCAGATCGTCCTTGTGGAGAACGAACTTGGGCTGCAGGTGGGCGGCCTGTCGTCTGTGGCTTTGGATGACTTCAAGATCGCTTTCGCTGACGGCGGCGCCGCGACGGGCTTGGCTCTCCCGGCACCGCAGATCGCGTACTTGGAGAAGCGGTACGGCACGTCCGGCTGGGTCATTGGGACGCAGCGGTGATCGGCCTGGCGATGGGCCAGCGCATGGCTGAGGCCAAGATGAAGGACACGTGCCACATCACGCGGCCGGGCCCGAACGTGTGGGACGAACTGACGATGCTCTACACCCCATCGAGCATCAACGTGTACGAGGGCAAGTGCGGGCTGCTGAACCCCTACCGCGCCCCGACGACGGCAAGCACCCCGGGACAGGCTCAGACAGTCCAGATGGCCCGCCTCTCCCTCCCTGTGGCAACTTCCACCGGGATCCAGGAAGGCGACGTCGTGGAGTACCTGACATCCGCGTCTGACCCGGACCTCCCCGGGCGGAAGTTCAAGGTCATCGGCGGCGCACACCAGTCGGATGCTACGGCGCGGCGCGTCCCTGTCGAGGAAGTGTCGTAGTGCAGATCAAGGTCCGCGGGCTCCAAGCCGTTGTGAAGCGGCTCGAGGGCGTGGACCCACTGATGCGGGAGAACCTACGCAAGGCGGTCGAGATAACGGCCCGGCACATCAAGGACGACGCGAAAGCGAACTTGAAGCCGATCGCCACCCCGGGTGTCTCCCACATCAAGCACCTTCCGGCTGCCATCAAGTACCAGATGGAGGGAAACCGCTACTACGTGGCGGCGAAGATCGGCGCCAAGGGCAAGCAGGCCCGGCTAATCGGCGTGATCGAGTACGGGTCCCCGACGTCGGCCCCGCACCCATTCCTCATGCCGGCCGCACTTTTCAACCGCGCTGACTTCCTCAAGGGTGTCCGCCAAGCAGTGAAGGACTCCATCAAATGAGCGACCCGATTCGTGACCATGTGAGTGCGGTCCTGAACAGGCTCGAAACGGATCCAGCGTTCGCCGGCAAAGTAATCGACACCAATGAGCCGAAGACCGCGGCCCAGCGCCTCCCGCCGTACCTCGTGGTCTATTCCGACACGGGCCAGGTGGTCAACGAGCGCGCGACGTCGGAGGTCCCGAACCGGCTGGACTTCCAGTTCACCATCCACGCGGTAGGCGCCGACGCAGCACAGGCGCGGGCGTGGGCCGGCAAAGTGTTCATGCTCCTGGCAGGTTGGCGGCCGACCGTCGCCGGCTGGAAGCCGCAGGGCATGACGAAGAAGCGACAGCCGCTTCCGCTGCAGTTCGACAAGTCCTACACACCCGAACTTGTGTACTCAGTTGACATTTTCGACCTAGTAACCCGCAAAGGCTGATTGGAGACTGCCGTGGCGCTCGTAAGAGTTCGCAGCAAGAAAACCAGGGAAGAATCCACCGTCGATGAGGCGTGGCTGACCCGATGGCCGGATGACTTCACTGTCGTCAAGCCCGCAAATTCCACGAAGGAAACTACGCCGGCTTCCGGCAACGACAAGAAGGAGAAGGCGTAATGGCCCTTGAAGAAACCCCCGGTTCCGTCGCTACTGACGGCAACCTCACTGTCTGGTTTGTCCCCGATGCACCGGGCGCGAACCCCGCATCCAAGGCAGTTCTCGATGCCAGCACGTCCAAGCGGATCACCTATTCGCTGACCCCGGACGGATGGAACCACACGGTCGATGAGGCCACCATCGAGGACGGCCGCCTCACCCTCAAGCAGGTCTTGCAGGAGGCCGGCACGGTCACGGACAACCTCGAGCTCCACTACGTCTACGGCGCCGACGACGACGTGGCCGACGTCGCTCTCGTTGCGGGCGTCCGCGGCTGGCTCGTGGCCCGCTACGCCATCCCCAACGAGGACGACGTGACCGTGGGCGACCTCGTGGACGTCATCCCCGTCCGGTGCGGCGTGCAGCGCAAGACCGCGCCCGCCCGCAACGCGACCTTCACCAAGCAGCAGAAGATGTTCGTCAAGGGCACCGTTCTGCGTGACCAGGCTGTCGTCGCCTAGTTGAAACACTCCTGCCGCCCGTCTTTCCACCGGGACGGGCGGCAGGTCCAACTTCATCCGGTGGAACGGTGGAAGGAAAATTCTTATGTCGAAGCTCAAGAACAAGACTGACAAGGCAACATTCCGGTACAGGGACGTAACGGTGATGCTGGACGGTGAGAAGGCAGCGGAGCGGGACGCGCTGATCGAGTTGATTTCCGAGGCGCAGGAGCCCGGTGACGCTCGCCTGGGCAAGGACCCGGCAGCGGAGGCGCGGAAGAAGCTGGCGGCCCTCGAGGACGAGATGCGCGAGGCTCTGGTCACTGTTCGGGTGCGGGCGCTCGACACGGACAAGTGGAACGCGCTGACCGCGAAGTTCCCGGCCCGTGAGGGCGTGGCGATTGACGAGCGCAAGCAGTACAACATCGTTGAGGTCACGAAGGCCGCCGTTGAAGCTGGCGGCTTCCTGTTCGAGGATGGCAAGACTGAGCCTGTCGAAGCGGATGAGTGGCCGGCGTTCTGGAAGTCACTGTCCGGTGGCGATTTCGATCGCTTCTGGATCGCGGCCTACACGCTGAACGAGACAGACGGCTGGATGGGTGTTGACTTCCTAAAAAAAGGCTGAGGGATTCCCCCAGCCTTTTGAGGGATGTCCGGCTGGCGCGGGAGTTGGGGATCGCCCCGCGCCGGCTGTGGGGCTGGGAGCCAGTGGAGTCCACAACGCATCACCATGACGGCATCGGGCAGTTGGTGGGATCCACCACAACCCGGGAGCCGGAGTTCGACCAGGAGCAGCGCGAATGGTTCCGGGCGCTGTACGAGCTCGAGGCGGACACCGGCCAGTACGGCGAGTGGATTTCCGAAGCGACAAGCATTGACGCAGACCCGAACAACCGGAACCGGAAGTACCACTACGCTGCGGGCGCCGCTGACGCGCCGAACCTGCCCGCTATCAACTGGGCCGAGTATGCCGTGACGACGGCGCAGGACCGCTATTACAAGCAGTACCCGGACGCGAACCGTGCAGGCCATATGTGGTTCGTGCGGAAGGTCAAAAACTAAACATTGGAGGCGGCCGTGGCTGACGACGAGAAGCTTGAAGTCGAAGTACGGGCGAACATCGCCGGTTTCGATAGGGACATGGCGGCCGCGGCGAAGTCCGTCAAAGGACTTGGGGACGCCTCTGAGGCGGCGGATAAAAAGGCCGCTGCGGCAGCTAAGAAAGCCGCAGCTGAGCGGGCCCGCCAGGTTGAGGATCTAAAACGGGCTTCTACCGACATCGGCAAATACATGCTGGTTGCCGGCGCCGCCGTGGCAGCCGGTGTTGCACTATCTGTGGTGGAGTTCGCCAAGTACGACAAGGCAGCCTCCAACTACCGGGCAGTGTCCGGCGCTACTCGCGCCGAAATGGACCGGCTCAAGAAGTCCTCGATGGACCTGGGCGAGAGGTTCGGCTTCACCGCTGTCGAGGTAACGGACGCCGCGACGGCCCTGAACAAGGCTGGCGTGTCCACCGCTGACGTTCTAGGCGGTGCACTGTCCGGCGCACTGACCTTGGCGGCCACTGACACGATCGAAGTCGCTGACGCGGCCGAAGTCGCCGCTATCGCCATGACCCAGTTCAAGCTTCAAGGCAAGGACGTCCCGCACATCGTTGACTTGCTGGCCGCTGGCGCCGGCAACGCAGTGGGCGACGTGAAAGACCTGTCCTGGGGTCTGCGGCAGTCGGGCCTTGTGGCCTCACAATTCGGTCTCTCCGTGGACGAAACAGTGGGCACCCTGTCCGCATTCGCGTCCGCTGGTTTGATCGGCTCTGACGCCGGTACAAGCTTCAAGCAGATGCTTCTATCCCTCGCTTCCCCGTCCGGCGTTGCGGCGAAGGAAATGGCGAAACTGGGCCTGTCCGCATACGACACCGAGGGTAACTTCATCGGCGTCGAGCGGCTGGCCGGCGAACTGCAGCGCACATTGGGCGGCGTGTCACAGGAGTCCCGCAACGCTTCCCTGTCGATCATCTTCGGCCAGGACGCCATCCGGTCCTCCGCGGTGCTCTACGAGCTCGGCGCGGCCGGCGTTGCGGAGTGGATCGACAAGGTTGACCAGGCTGGCTACGCCTCCCGTGTCGCTGCCGAGAAGCTGAACAACCTGAACGGCGACTGGAAGAAACTCACGGTGTCCGTTCAGAACGGCCTCATCGACATGGGCGGATCTTCGGAAAGCTTCCTCCGGCCCCTGATTCAGTCCGTTACTGGGGCTGTGCAGTCGTTCCGGGACCTCCCGGAGCCGATCAAGGGCGGCATCCTCATGATGGCTGGCCTGACTGCCGGCGCCCTGCTGCTGGGCGGCGCTCTGCTGACGGGGATCCCGAAGGTGGTCGAGTTCAAGGAGTCGTGGGACAAGCTCTCAAACTCGAGCAACAAGCACGCAAGCGCCATGTCGAAGATCGCTGTGGCTGTTGGCTGGGTGACGGCCGCTTACACTGCGGCAACGATCGCGGCCGGGCTCATGGCTGACGCGAAGGCCCGGACTGAAAGCAAGGCCAGTTCATCGCAGATCACGAACGGGATCGCTGGCGCGAGTCAGAACCCGGGCAAGGTCATGCCGGCCCTGGATTCAAGCTTCCGCAACATCACCAACCCGTCTAACAATCAGGGCTTCACGAAGGTCAACGACTTCAAGAGCGCGCTGCAGCGGATTTACAAGCCGACCATTGCTGACACTGGCAACGACCTAGCTGGCAGCGTGTTCGGCAAGGACAGCTCATCCACGAAAGCCCGGGCGGCTTTCTCCGAGGTTGACCGGTCCCTCGCGGACCTGGCAGGAACGGGTGGCACGAAGGACGCTACGGCGGCGTTCGCTGAGATGAAGAAGAAGGCGACCGAAGCCGGCGTCCCCATCGAAGACCTCATCAAACTGGTCCCGAACTACCGGGACGCAATGGTGAACCTCGCCACGCAGAACGGCTTGACGAACCTCACCGAGGAAGAAAAAGCCAAGGTACTCGAGGGCACGTCGCAAAAAATGGACACCGCCTCTGCCTCTGCCGAAGCGATGGCTAAGACCCAGGAAACCAGCAAGATCGAGACTGAGAAGTGGTCGAAGGCGCTGGACGACATCGGCGTCTCGATGCAGGGAGCAATCGTCGGCCTGCAGAAGTTCACGGACTATCTTGTGTCGGCCGGCTTGCTCACGCTTTCATCTCGTGACGCGACGGCTAGCTACCAGGAAGCCCTTGACGGGGTGAAGGCGAAGACCGAAGCGATCATGGCTACCCAGGCGAAGTTCGGCGGGGTGCTGAACAAGACCGCGACGGACTTTGACCTGACAACCAAGGCAGGCAAGGACGCGAATGACGTCTACGCGGAAGTGGCGACGAAGGGTTTCGCTGCGGCTCAGGCGATGGCGAAGAACGGCGACAGCCAGCCCAAAGTCCAAGCACAGCTGACTGACACCTACAACGCGATGGTCAAGACCGCAGAGGGCTTCGACATGGGCAAGACAGAAGCGGAGAAGTTGACCCGCGAAATCCTGCACATTCCCCCGGGCGTCAAGGTCGAGTCGTGGATGGCTGACCAGGCGCGCATCGAGGCTGAGAAGACCAAGGGCGCGATGGACGCGATCAACGGCAAGGTGGTCCACACGTACATCATCAACCACGAATCGACGTTCCGGGACGTCATCGACAACTTCTTCACGGACCCGAAAGCAGCTCCGAAAGCACCTGTCGGCACTGGGACGGTCCTAGCACCACCGGTCAAGAAAGCTGGCGGCGGCGCTGTGGAAGGACCCGGGCCCAAGGGAGTCGATTCAGTCCACGGCCTTTTCGCACCGGGCGAGCACGTCTGGACCGCTGACGAGGTGGACAAGGCTGGCGGGCAGGGCGCGATGTACGCGATGCGCGCCGCAGTGAAGTCCGGCGCCGCCTATTCCGGCAACGGGGCGGCCACTGCGGGCTCCGCAGGTGCACAGGTCACGTTCGCCCCGGTCTTCCACGTCGCGTCGAACGACACGGGCGCCGTGGTGCAGGAAGTAAAGGGTTGGCTCCGATTTGAAGCACAGAAAGCAGGGCTGAGGATTGGTGGCTAAGCAGATCATCTTGGACGGGAAAGTCCTTGAGGGCATCGACCAGTACGGCGAGTGGGGCGTCAAGTCGTTCGAGGGGTGGTGGGATACCCCGGAGGGGAAGGGCGAAGACATCGCCCGCCCGAACACGGACGGCGATTTCGACACGCCCGTCTACTACGGGCCCCGGTATCCGACGCTGACGGGGATCTTCATCGCTGACACAGAGGCGAAGATGTTCGACGGGATGAACAGGTTCAACGGTTTGCTGCGGGCCCCGGGCCGGCTGCAGGTCATTGGGTACGGCAGCCGGGATCAGTGGGCGGACGTGAAGCGCGCGTCCGGCGCCGGCCCGACCATCACGCCGGCCACGGACACTATCTGTCATTGGCAGATCAGGGTCAAGGCGCCGGATTCCCGAAAGTTCGGGCTCGCCAACACCTACACCGTCCCGTCCGGCTCGAGCTACACGACGGTGTTCCACCGCGGCAACGCAGTGGGCTACCCGGTCATCAAGGTGTCCGGGTCCATGCCTGGCGGGTACAGGCTGCAGTCTTCGGGCGGCGCCGAGTATCGGGTCACGACTCCACTCGTGTCCGGTGCACCGCACACGATCGACATGGCGACGGGGTTGCTGCAAATCGCCGGCAACCTCGTCGCGGGCGGCGTCACCTGGGCTGACATCTGGCGCATCCCTGGCGCGTCCACAGACACGGACCTCCGGGTCCAGCCGAACACCTCTGGGTCTGCCACGGCAACCGTGACCCTTTACGACACCTACATCTAAGGAGGCCCTTGTGACGGCACTGGAACGAGTCTGGGTGTGCGACACCATCACCGGGCAGCGATTGAACGTGATCCCGATGAAGGACTTCCCCTGGGCGCGGTGCTTGAATGAGGGCTCGACCGGCCGGGCGACAATCCTGGTCACCGACTCCACGGTGAAAACAGTGAATCTCCGCAACCTGATTGTGGAGCGAACCAACACACTCGTCTACGAAGTCGGCGGGAAAGTGGTGGCCGCAGGCGTCATCATGGACACCGACTACGACAAGGACGCCGGGACGCTCACAATATCCCATGCAGACATCTGGAAGATCCTCGAAGGCCGGCTGCTCATCAAGCATGGGGCGGCGGCCGTCAAGACGGAGAAGCTGGTTTACGGGCCACTGTCGCTCGGGACGATCGCTAAGCGCGTTGTGCAGGAAGCGATCGCCCCGGGCGGCTGGTACGACTTGCAGATTCTTTTCCCTGCCGACGTCGCCGGCACAGAAACCCGCTCCTACTTCGGGTATGCGCTGCAGTCCACCACGGATGTCCTGCAGGAAATCATGGAGTCCGATGGCGGCCCGGACATCGAGTTGGCCCCGCAGTGGAATATCGTCACCGGCAACCTGGAATGGGTCATGCGCTCGGTCAATAACCTCACATCCTCCGGGGTGTGGGAGTTCAACCTAGACGCGCCGAAGCCGGCAGCTTCCAAGGTGACGGCGAAGTCGGACACGTCCCGCTTCTCTAACAACGCCTACGCCACAGGTGAGGGCACGGAAAAGAACATTCTGCTCCGCTCTAACCCGCAGCCGGACCATACCCGGCCTGCGGACGAAAGTGTCACCCCGTTCAAGGGAGTCAAAGACGCCGGCGTGCTGGGCTCGCTGGCGGTGGAACGCTCGAGGGTGCTGTCCGTCCCGACAAGGCAGTACGCCATGTCGATCTTGAAGGACGGCGCGCCTGCCGTTATTGACCTCGCCCTGGGCGACACGGTACGGCTCATCAGCGCCGCGGATCCTTGGCTTCCGACCGGTACGACGTCGCACCGGCTTATCAAGTTCAGCGGCAACCTTGACGGCATGGAAGTCAAGATCGAATTTCAACCGACAGGGGCGTGACATGGGGCTGATTAACAACCTGACACAGCCGATGAACGATAGCCCCCGGCGTCTCCGGGCGGTGGAAACCGGGGCGCCGATGAACAGCGGCGCGGTGGGCAGCGGCGGGTTCGAGGTCTACGACGGCGGTGTAATCACGATCAGCAACGGCGGCCTAGTGGTAACGGGCTCCGCGGAAATAATCGGAGAACTAATCGCGTCCGGCACCATCAGCTTCACGGGCACCCTAACCCAGTCCGGCGAGTCCACTTTCACCGGGCCTACGCACATCGAAGGTGAGACGGACATAACCGGGGACACGACTGTGACTGGCGACCTCAGCGTTGCGGGCTCGGGCAAGATCACCGCGGGGAACACGGTCATCGACCCGTCAGCTTCGAATGGCGGCGTCACGTTCGCATCCGGCGGCGGCGTCGGCGGGAACGGCGGCGCGGTAGCGGTCAGGGGATCCGGTAACGCCGGCCTACTCACGGACGCTACCGCAGCACTGTTCGCCGGCGCGACTCAGATGACAGTTGGGGACGGTTCGGTCAAGATCGACGGGCTGCCCACCATCTCGGGCGTCACCGCGAACCTTTACATGGACCCGTCCACAAAGCAGATCAAGCGCATTACCTAGCGGCAGAGGTACTGCTTCGCAGCGGCGGCAACGGTTAGGTGATCGACGGCTAGCTTCACGTCGGCGTACTGCTTCATGACGCTTTCCCGGTATGCATCCTTGCTCTGAAACACGAGACTCACGCAGGCGCCGTATGCCTCGCTGAGGATGTCGCTGTCGCCCGCCTTGAGTGCTGCCAGGTGCGGGCGTACCGCGCTGAGCATGTCGCTCTGGACGGTGGTGGCCGGCTGCACGACTGCCGCGGCCTCCATGCGTTCCGGCGCAGGCGCGGAACAGCCCGTGAGCGCGAGTGCGGCGATTAGTGCAAGTCCCCCAAGTTTTCCCATGCGCTGAGTGTAGCGAACTGCGCACCAATTTAATTCTCCACGGCCCCACGGGGCCCTTTTTTATGCCCAGGAGGCGTACATGGCGACCTTGACAGGTTCCGCGAAGGACTTCCGGCCGCAGCCGCTCGGGTCAACGGCAGTGGTAATCATCACCCCATTCGGGGCGGCCGCTTCGGTATCAAAGTCGCTGCTGGTGTCCAGGCCGATCCGGGTCATACCGGCGTCGGATGGTTCTTTCAGCGTTGACCTTGCTTCCTACGACGGCACCAACCCCCCGACCGCCTATCACGTCCGCGTTGAGTGGACGGACAGTGCGGGGAACATCACTGGCGGCGAGGACTTCCCGTGGCCGCTGGTGGTCACTGGCAGCGGCAACCTCACGGACATGTTCGCCATCCCCACTGCTACAGGGTTCCTGACCAAGGGCGACAAGGGCGACGACGGCGATTCCGTCATGCAGGCCGCGTTCGATGCTCTCGTGGCGCGGATGCCGAAGCCGGGATCCGATGACCGCTTCCGGGTTATCGACCTGAACGGCAAGACTGCGTTGGAGGTTGACCCTGCGGGGCAGACCATCGTCGGTGACGCCGTGCTCAAAGCGACGGACGGGTTCCGCGTCACTGACAAGGACGGCTTTATCGCTCTCGAGGTCACGCCGGACGGCAAGACCCGCGTCTATGACCCGACGTTCGCCGTTGGCGGCACGGGTTCTGCCGGGGCGACCATCACGACGCTGCACGCTTTCCTGGCGGTGGGCCAGTCGAACATGTCCGGCCGCGGCCTGCCGATCAGTTCGGGCCTTGACCCGAACGACCCGCGCATCTTCCAGTACGGCGCGAACCGGAGGACATTGGAGCCCGCGACGGTCCCGCTGGACATGCACGACACCCCTTCCGGGCTGTCGCCGGCGACGGCCTTCGCTCGTGAGTACCTGAAAACGCAGCCCGCGAACGTCGGCGTCCTCATCATCCCCGCGGCGCACGGCGCTACCGGGTTCACGTCCGCCGCGGACACGCTCACATGGACCGTGGGCGCCGCATCAGCGCCTTCCTACGACCTGCCCGCACTCGCGGTCACACAGACCATCGAAGCACTCACGGCGGCGCAGGCAGGCGGCTACACGGTAACGCTCAAGGCGGCGCTGTGGCACCAGGGCGAGAACAACAGCGCCATGTCCCAAACCACCTACGAAGGGCTGCTGGACACCCTCATCGGCTACTTCCGCACCCAACTGTCCGTCCCGGAGCTACCGTTCGTGGCCGGGCAGATGTGCCCCGAAGGCATGGAAGTGACGCCGGCGAAGTACACCATCGACGGCGCGCACCAGGCAACCCCGGCCCGCGTCACCCACACCGGGTTCGCCAAAGCCACCACGGACGGCCACAACACCGGAGACACCACCCACTTCTCAAGGACCGGCATCGAGTACCTGGGGAAGACGTACCTGTCCGGCTACTGGGAGGCAGTCTTCAACGAAGGCGCCGCCCCGGGCGCGGCGATCAACGTCGCGGCATCAAAGGCGGGAACGACCGTCACAGCCTCATGGGACGCCCCGCCGAAGACCCTCACCCAGGCCACAACCTACGGGTTGTACGGCGGCGGGACTGACTACGTGTGGACCGCGCCGGCATCGCGCATCACCGCATACAAGGTCGAGACGAAGACCGGCACCGGGGCATGGACCGTCGCCACCCGGTCCCGGCCGGCGAACAGGTCCGAAACCGTCACCGTCCCCACCGGAACCACCCTCGTCCGCGTCACTGCCCTCAACGGGGCGACCGCAGCAACCCCCGTAACCGTCACCGCCGTAGGAGCCTAAATGGACATCGTACTGAACACCCGATTCGCTAATTCGCTGCTGCCCAGGGTTCCGCAGCCGGGGTTCTTCGACAACTTCAACCGGACCACGGGCCAGCCGCTCGGGTTCACGTCGGGTGAGAACCGGCCGTGGAAGTTCTTCTCGAGCGGCGGCCCGTCCTCGTGGATCATCACCGCAGGAGGCACCGCGGACCTGAGTGTGGGCGGCGGCATCAACGTGGCCGCTGTGGATGCCCTCGCCAGCAACGGAACGCTTTCAGCGAAGCTCGCCGTGATGGGCGGATCAATCCGTCACGCCGGCCTCGCGTTCCGGGTGCTGGACGCGAACAACCACTTCTTTGTCCACCAGTCGGCCCCGGACATCGGGATCCAGCTTTACAAGCGCGTCAACGGCACCGCGACGTCGATCGCTTCCGGCACGTACATGTACCACGAAGGCGACGTGATAAGCGTCCAGCTCAGTGACGCGAACATCATCGTCCAGGTCAACGGGTCCACGAAGCTCACCGCCACCGACACCACGTTCCAGGGCGAAACCCGGCACGGGCTCTACGCGAACAACGACACTCCCGCGTTCGAGTGGGACGACATCACCTTCACTGCAGCCTAACCACCCCTTCACGAGAGGAGGCCCCACGTGGCCTTGCCATCAAATATCTCTACCGGCCTTGTGGCGGGGCAGTTCCTTGCTTCGGTGATCGACGGCATTGACCCGGACCAGGAGCCGGACGCGCGCCCGGTGCAGGGGTTTGTGACGTTCACGGCGTCTGTCCCGTACCTGCCGGACCCGACCGCTTCCCCGAATCCGGCGACGATCCTGCACACCGCGCTTGTCGCTGTGCTGGACGCTGACGGGTACCTGTGCACCCCGGAGGAAGGCAGCCTGACGCCGGCGTACCGCGGGGTTCGGATGATCGCCACGGATGACCCGGACCTGTCCGTGGCAGGGTGGACGTGGAACGCGACGTACAAGTTCGCCGCGGCCAACGGGACAGCGCTGAGCATCCCCACGCACAGCTTCGCTCTCCCGTCAGATGCCATCGTGGACCTGACGACCGTTGTGAAGGTCCCGTCATCGACGGGGATCGGCACGGAGCAGGCCGAAGCCCTCGCGGCGTCGGCGCAGGCCGCCGCGGTCCAGTCGGCGCAGGACGCAGCAGACGCGGCCCAGTCGGCAGCAGACGCGGCCGGCGCAGCGCAGGTCACGGACTCCAATATCAGCGCCCTTATCGGCAACCCGGCGACGGACACGGCGCAGGCTACCAAGGCTCTGGTGGACGAGGCAGCGGCGACCAAGCTCGAGGCGGACGACGCGGCGCTAACGTATCAGCAGATCAGCACCCTTGACGCGGCACTCGCGGCGCGGGTAGCCACGGATGGGACGAGTACGCAGGAGGCGGTGCAGTCCATCGCCGACACCAGTGCCGCAGCAGCAGCCGCACCAAAGCTTGACGCCGCCACTGCGGCAACGACCTACGCGGCCAAGGGTGTCGAGACGAGCAAGCTGGACGCCTCCCAGAAGGGCGAGGCATCCGGTGTCGCCCCGCTCGACACCGCTTCCAAGCTGCTTTACGGGAACTTCCCGGACCTCAGCCGGCGCACTACCCCGGCATGGGCGCCGACCACCGTCTACGCCGCAGGGCAGGCGGCCCTCAACCCGTCCGGGGATCTCGTCACCGCCAAGATAGCCTTCACGTCCGGGGCGACCTACAACGCAGCGAACTGGGACGCGGTAAATTCCTACGTCCCTTGGGTTGCCGGCCACATCGGAATCGAAAAGTCCAACCCGGTCAACGCCCGCGTCTACATCGGCTCAGGAACCGGCACACTCCTCGACAACGGCAACATGGGCGTCAAGGTC
>Ga0163162_10001580_pt1 | contig 21279 bp, 20 predicted proteins | sample S55metaG_FD_115310 | JGI IMG/M metagenome (GOLD analysis project Ga0163162, IMG submission 115310) | Switchgrass rhizosphere microbial communities from Kellogg Biological Station, Michigan, USA - S5-5 metaG | ecosystem: Host-associated > Plants > Roots > Rhizosphere > Soil | place: USA...
CAGCCTTGAGGAACTGGCCGAGCGCACCCAGCTATCGCGCGCGGATCTGGAGATGTTGATCGACTGCGGCGCAGTGTCGCTGCGCGAACCTCACGCGCTCGAAGTGGCGCGCGTGGCAGCGCGGCTGCGCAGCGACTTCGAAGTCGATCTCAATGGAGTTGCCCTGGCACTGACCCTGTTAAAGCGAATCGCAAAGCTCGAGATTGAATTGGGCGGCCTGCGAGCGCGCCGGCCTGGCGCGTAGGCAAAGACCCCGTACAACCTCTTCAATTACAACTCTACCTCGGTGCTTGTTACAAGATTCGCAAGGAACTCGCTGCCTTCTGCCGCCCGCAATGCCCGCGGCGTGGCGGTGACAGGCCCAGGGCTCCTAGCGCTACTCGCGCTGGTGCTCTCACCAATCTCGCTGGCAGCCGCCCCGGGCGAGTTGGAGCGGCAATACTTACAAGAGGCTGCGCACGGAAACCTGGAGCACGTGCTGCTGTTCCGACACCTGTATGGCTACGTCGCACTGCCACGCACGTTCGTAATGCTCGAGCGGTCGAGTCCGGACGATGTAGTGTTCTTCGTCGAGCCCCATAAAGATGCCACTTTCAAGGAAACCGGTACGGTGATCCCCGGCGTGTATCTGCAGCACAAGGACGGTGTGCGTCGCGACGTGGATACGCAGCACCTGCTGCCTTCCAAGTCACTGCACTCGGAGCACCGCGGCGATCTGACGATCGATTATTTCGAGGCCGAAGCGGATTGGCCGGCCCGCAGCATCATGATCACCAGTGGAGTCTACTATCTGCTGCTGACCGGCTCTGCGGACGGACTGATAAATGACATGACGCGAACCATCATTGCGCTGTCAGGACCGCCAGACATTCTCTCAGCTGGCTGGCGCGAGCCGGAGAAATGGCAGGAACTGCCGTCTTGGGACGAGGCCGTAAAACCGCCGCCCGCCGCTGCGACCAAGCCCTAACCGGCTACCTGGTCAGGGGCGTGGGGCGGGCGCGCTGCGATCACTCGCCGGTGGAATCGGCTCCGCTATTTGCTCGCCGGGTTCTTCTTGAACACCAGCACGAAGCGGTCGGTCTTGCCGAGCATCGGTCCCTTGTACGTAATCTGATCGCGCGCGTCGTCCTTTTGCCGCAGCAGGTCACTGCTCGCCACGACGCTCATGCCGCGCTTGGTGAAGTCCTGTTTTGCAAATTCCTCGTCGATGCGATGCAGGGATGAAGCATCAGCACTGCCGCGCCCCGCCTTGGCCGAATGATCGACCAGCAGCAGCACACCGCCTGGCCTAAGTGCCTTCACCAGCTGATCGAGTACCGCGCTGGTGTCGATCTTTGGCCATAATCCTTTGGTTTCGTTTTCGGTATCGACCCAATACAGGTCGTGGTAGACCTTTACCAGCAGCACGGCATCGAGCGTACCGGCGCCCAGGTTCATTTTCTCAAGGTCGACCACGCGGTATTCGACATTCGGCAGCCGGTTGCCGGCCAGCCGCGGCTGCCGGTCGCCATCCGACCAATGGTCGAATGCCTTGTTGTTGAGCATCAGCACATGTCCGGTCGGGCCCACAAGGTTGCTCAGTAACTCGCTGTAGTAGCCATCGCCAGCCAGCACGTCGGCCACATGCATGCCTGACTTGATGCCTGTCAGTCGCAGGACTTCGGCGGGATGATCAAGAGCGTCGCGTTTCAAGTCGCCCGCCGGCCGGCCGGCGGCGCTCACGGCCGCGTCATAGCCGTCAGCGGCGTGGCTTACAGTGACGGCGAGTCCAAAAGCCGCAAGCAGCAGCGAGAAGCCGGCAATCGCGGTGAATCTGTTCATGGCAACCCTCCCGTGAAATTCAGCGGGACTCTATCATAATGCCGCTCAGGTACCAGAGGAGGGCACTGGCGTTCATGCGCATGCGGTTGATGAGAGCCTTGCGTTCCGCGCGCACGCTATTTGCGGTTGGCAGCCTGCTCTCGGCGCTCGCCGCGGCCGCCCCCAACGACGGCAAGTTGCTGACGGATGTGGTGTTCACGCACTACAGTGCTTACGCCGGCAATGCGGAACTGGCGCGCCGTTTGTTGAGCCCGGCGACCGTGGCGCAAATCGAGCGCCAGATGGCAGCCTCAGGGCAGAAGCTCACCGGCCAGGCGATAGACTTGAGCGCGGAGCGATTCAGCGTGTACGTCCCAAATCAGGCGCCGGCGCACGGTTATGGACTGCTGGTGTTTGTGCCTCCCTGGCAACAAGCCAGCCTGCCGCAAGGGTGGGCGCCAGTACTTGACCAGTACGGCGTCATTTTCGTAACGGCGGCACGCTCGGGTAACTCCGAGAACACGATGGGCCGGCGCGAGCCGCTGGCGCTGCTAGCGGCCTACAACGTGATGGCCGCGTATCCGATCGATGCCGATCGCGTCTATATCGGCGGATTCTCGGGAGGGTCGCGCATCGCGCAACGGCTCGCGATCGGGTATCCGGATCTGTTCCGGGGTGCTGTATTGAATGCCGGGAGCGATGCGCTCGGTGATATGACGGCCGAGCCGCCCATTCCGCTGCCACCGCGGGACCTGTTCATGAGATTCCAGAGCGACACGCATTTGATCTACGTCACGGGTGAACACGACGAGGATCGCGTCAGGCAGGATCGTTCAAGCATCCACTCGATGAGCGAGTGGTGCGTGTTCACGACCGACGGCATCGTCGAGCCGCTTCTGGGCCACACCGTCGCGCAGCCGGCCGCACTGGCACGCGCGCTGGCGGGCCTGCGCGCTGCACCGCAACCCGATGCCGGCAAGCTGTCGCGGTGCCGCGCGGACATGGACGCGGATTTGGACGCCAAGCTTGCGAAAGTGGAATCACTGATTGCCGATGGCCAGCGTGCTGCGGCCGACAAGCTGCTGCGCAAGATTGATGAGCGCTACGGTGGCCTGGCCGCGCCGCGCAGCCTGAAACTGGCGCAACACTGATGCGCGCCCGATGCGCCGCAGCGCGCGTTGCCTGCCCGAGCGGGCAGGCGTTATAGTTCTCTGCTACGCCGAATCACGCGGCCCGACCGACACAATTTAAGGTAAATCCCATGAATACCTTTGATGCCAGCAAGACACTGGCCCGCAACAGCTACGACTCCGAGGTGCCGCCAAACCTGCTTGAGTTCATGCTCAAGAGCTGGAACCCGAAGGGCCGCAGGCCGCCCAAGGTCTTGCGCAACGCAGCCGCCTTTCGCAAGCGTCGCGAGCGCTTGTCAAAGAATTTCCCCAACGAGTTGCTGGTCATACCGACGGGGCATCGCAAGGTCCGCGCCAACGACACCTATTTCGTGTTCCGGCCCGGCACGGATTTCTTTTACCTCACCGGCGTCATGGAGCCCGACTGTGTGCTGCTGATGGTGCCCAAGGCGCAGGGCGCGGGCCACGAACATCTATTGTTCGTCGAGCCCAATCCAGGCAAGGCGGACGCCACCTTCTTCACTGACCGCAACAAGGGTGAGTTGTGGGAGGGTCCGCGACTGGGTGTGCCTGAGAGCGCCACGCGTTACGCGCTGGAGTGCCGGCCCTTGCCGGAGCTCGAAGCGACGCTGCAGGCACTGACTCAATCGACAGGGCGGATGCGGGCGCTGCGCGGATTTTCGGAGCAGACTGAATTGCTACTGCCAGCGCACGCTGCCGAGCAAAGCAAGCGCGATCAGGAACTGGCGGTATTCCTCTCGGAAATGCGGCTGCTTAAGGACGCCGAGGAGGTCAGGGCGCTGCAAAGCGCCATAACCGCCACCAAGCGCGGTTTTGAGGATGTGATCGCGCGGCTCAAGACCGCCACCAACGAGCGCGAGCTCGAGGGCGTGTTCTGGACGCGCGCGCGAATGGAAGGGAACGATACCGGCTACACCTCGATTGTCGCATCCGGGGCGCACGCGTGTACGCTGCACTGGAAGCAGAACGACGGGAGCATCCGCAAGGGCGATCTGCTGTTGCTGGATGCCGGCATCGAAGGGCATTCGCTCTACACCGCCGACATTACCCGCACGCTGCCGATTTCCGGGACCTTCAGTCCCGAGCAGCGCGCCATCTACGAGATCGTGCTCGCCGCGCAGCGCGCGGCTCTCGCGCTCGTCAAACCTGGCAACGACTTCATGGCGCCCAATCAGGCCGCAATGGTTGTGCTGGCCGAGGGACTCGAGCGGCTCAAGATCCTGACGGTGTCGGCGGCCGAGGCCCTGCGCGATGAAAATCAGTTCTACCGGCGCTATTCCCTGCATAACGTGAGCCATATGCTGGGCCTGGACGTGCATGACTGCGCCCAGGCACGCTCACAGAACTACAAGTACGGCAAACTGCAGGCCGGCATGGTGCTCACGGTGGAGCCCGGTTTGTACTTTCAGACCGACGATCTAACCGTGCCCACCCGATATCGAGGGATAGGCGTACGCATCGAGGATGACGTGGTGGTGACTTCAAAGGGACACCGCGTGCTCTCGGCCGGTCTGCCGAGCGAACCCGACGCGGTGCAGAAGTGGATCAAGCAGATCTGGAAACGCCGGCGATGATTCCATAATGGCTGGCAGCCAGGACTTCACTCCCGATCCGCGAAACGCGCAGGCCCTGATCTACCTCAACGGCCGGCTGGTGCCGCGCGCCGAGGCCAAGGTATCGCTGTTCGATGCCGGTTTCATTGCCGGTGATGGTGTCTGGGAAGGCATCCGACTGCACAAGGGTGCGCTCTTGTTCCTCAAGGAGCACCTCGACCGCCTCTATTGGGGCGCGCGCCAGATCAAACTGGATATCGGCATGGACCTTGAAACAATGGCCGCCGAGTTGCACCGGACGATTGACACCAACCAGATGCGCGACGGCGTGCACATCAGACTCATGGTGACGCGCGGTGAGAAGTCAGCACCCAACCAGGATCCCCGCAACGCCGTGGGCAAGCCCACGGTAGCCATCGTTGCCGAGTACAAGCTCCCGAATCCGGAGCTGATGACGCAAGGCCTGAAATTGGTGACCTCCAGCGTGCGGTGCACGCCGAAGGAAATGTTCGACATGCGGCTGAACTCCCACAGCCGCCTCAATCTGATCGGGGCGCTGCTCCAGGCCATCGAGGCCGGTGCCGATGAGGCCCTGATGCTTGACCCACACGGATTTGTGTCCAGCTGCAATGCCACCAATTTCTTTTCTGTGCGCGGGGGCGTCCTGAGAACCTCCAAGGGCGCCTTCTGCTTCAACGGTGTGACGCGTGGGCACGTCATAGAGTTGAGTCGCAAGGCCAACCTGCCGATTGAGCTGGGCGATTTCACGCTCGCCGAGGTGCACGGTGCGGACGAAGCTTTCGTCACGGGCACCTTCGGGGGCATCACTCCGGTCAGGTCGATCGACGCTCACACACTTCCGGCAGCACTGCCAGGGCCAGTGACCAGCCGCGTGCACGAGCTGTACGTCGGGCTGCAGAATTCGCAGGCTTCGCGCCCGGCATGACCGCTGTTTCCCCGATCCGGATCGCCATGTGGTCCGGTCCCCGCAACATCTCCACGGCCATGATGCGTTCCTTCGGAGCGCGGTCGGATACAGCGGTGATCGATGAGCCGTTCTACGCCGCCTACCTCGCAGCGACCGGCCTGGTTCATCCGATGCTCAATGAGGTGCTCGCTTCTCAGCCGCAAGACTGGCGGCAAGTGGTGGCAGGTCTGCTAGGGCCCGTGCCGGGTGATAAGCCCATTTATTACCAAAAACTCATGACCCACCACATGCTCGATAAATTTGGACGCGAGTGGCTGGGCTCGGTGCGCAGTGCCTTCCTGATACGCGACCCGTCCGCGGTGCTGGCTTCCTACGTCCTCAAGCGTGGTGAGGTCAACCTTGCGGATATCGGGATCGTGCAGCAGCGCGAGCTGTTCGAGCGCGAGGCGGACCGCCTGGGCGCGGCTCCACCGGTCATTGAGGGGAGCGATGTGCTGGCCAATCCGGCGCGCGTGCTGGAGCGGATGTGCGATGCGCTGGGCATCCCCTACACAAGCTCCATGCTCAGCTGGGCGCCAGGGCGAAGAAGCACCGACGGAGTATGGGCACCGGCGTGGTACGAGTCCGTGGAGCGCAGCACCGGATTTGCGCCTCCGGTGCCGCAGGCCGCAAGCTCACTGCCCGACGAGCTGCAGCGGATCGCCGAGCTTGCCCAGCCCCACTATCAGGTGCTGGCCGCGCACCGCCTTCATTGAAGGCGGCGCGCGGCCGTCAAGTTTCGCGCCGCGGCGCTACTTCTGCTTGCTGGGATCGTCCGCCGGATTCACGTAGGTGAGGGCGAAAGGGCCCATCATATCCACCTGCACGATCGTGGCGGCTTTGGCCCAGGCGAAATGATGCATGTTGGCCTGCGCGATGGCATAGCCACCGGGCTTGAGCACGACTGATTTTTTCTTGTCGAGCGTGTCACCCATGCCGAGGCCGAGGTGGCCGGAAATTACGGTCACGCGCTCATCGGTGGGGTGCCAGTGGGGCGCGATCGCATAGCCTGCCGGCATCTTCAGGCGCACAGTGACCGGCCCGGCACTGCCCGGGTCGCCGGCCAGTACGGCCATTTCAGCTCCCTTGGGAAATATCGCTGGCGCCGGTCCCCACTTGATCTGTTCGGGCTGCATCGGCGCGGGCGCTTCGCCCGCCATGAGCAAAGGAGCGGCCGTCACGGCCATGACAGCGCATACCGCCGCGGATCGACAAAGAATGTTCATAGGCAACTCCCTGGAAAAGGCCTCAATCGGCCGATAATGAACCGAGCCTTGGCACGCTGGCAACTCGCCGCTCTCAGCGCGCCCTGTGGCCCAGCGAGCCAGCGCTAGTCGTTGCTGACCAGGAACTGGATGCGGACGTTCAGGTTGGCGCAATCGGGCGGTGCGACCGCCAGCCATACCTTGACGGTACCATCGTCGGCGGGAGCAATATTGCGAGCGCTGATCGAAGCTGTGGAGATCGCCGGGTAATCCGCCAGGCCGCGCGGCGCCGAGCTCAGCTCCGAAACGGACACGAACACCCCGCTGTGCCGATCGACGCCACCGGCCGGATCAATATCGCGGGTGGGAAACTGGAAGGTGAGAACGTCATTGGCCGATTCGGTAGTGATCTCCGAGAACCAACGCGTCACGGTGCTCATGCAGTCTCCAGGCAAGGATCAGTCATTGGGTTCTGAGTAGCCCCGTTCCTTGCGTATCACCGTGTCGTTGAACTCATCCTCGATGATCGTGCTGCCTAGGCGGATGCGTTGGCGGCTCATTGCCGGCTCATCCGCCGCGCCCGTCGATTTCGCCTCGGGCGCGGCAGGCCACTGCCCGCGCTGTCCGGTCAGCCGGCTGCCCCTGGCGACCTTGAATACTTCCCGGCGATGATTGGCGCGCAGGTCCGAACCGCGATCACTGTTGTCCGTCATGGCGTCAGCGCCTTGCGGCTCACGGTCCGGCCGGGCGCATGTCCTGGCGGCGCGCGCGTCGTTTGCTGCCGTGGGCATAAAGCAGCACACCGGCGACGAGGATCAATAAGCAACCACCGACTCCCTTGAGCAGGAACAGCCCTGGATGCGCACTGGCCGGTGGTGGGATCAGGCAGGCCACAGCGGCAAACACTGTCGCCGTCGTGCCCACGCCGGCCACCAGCCAGCATACCACCGGGCCGCCGGGAATCAGCGTTACACCTTCATTGCGACCCGCCGCGCGCAGGCGCAGCACCGGCAGAGAAATAAAGATGTACAGCCAGACCACGCACACCAAAGCTACCGTCATGTCGATGAGCAGCAGGTACGCCTCATGGATCGCTGAGCCCGAAATCGCTGCCGCCAACACCACAGTGGTGGCCGCTGCCTGTGCCAGCAAGGCCACGTGCGGTGTTCCGTACTTGGGATGGAGCGCGGCGAACTTCTCCGGCAGATAGTGTCCCAGACCGACCACGAACGGCAGCCGCGCGCTTCCCGAGATCCAACCGCCCAGCGCCCCAATGCTGCCGCAGGTGAGCAGCACCGCGGTAAGCACTCCAAAGAAGGGGAGCCCGGCGCGATTGCCGATCGCCTGCAGGGCCTCGGGTATGCCGGTGATGGCGTTGATCTGCGCCGGTGGCAGGGCGACCAGCAGCGTGAGGGTTCCGGCAACATAGGTCACGGCAATTATCGCGCCCGCCAGGAAAACGGCGCGTGGTATGACGCGCGCAGGATTGCGGATCTCCTCAGCCATGATCGGCCCGAGCTCAAGTCCGTCGTAGGCGAGTATCAGTATCGACAGCGCGCCCCAGGTGGGCAGGGCCGTGTAATCCGGCACCAGGCTTGCGGCTGTGATGGGCGTGGCCGAACCGTACAATCGCCAGGCGATCACACCGCCGAACACCAGCAACACGGCCAGAATCACCGTAGCGATTCCGCCCAGGTTCTGCAGCCACTTCGCCCGACCGATGCCGATCATATTCAGGAAGGTCGCCGCCCACAGCAGCACGATCGTGGCTATGCCGTTGTACAGCGGGCTGTCCACGTACTTGAGCCAGCCTTGCCCGCCGACGTGAAGGAACACGCCCGTGGCGTAAAGCAAAAGCGATGGGAAGAACACCAGATTCGACAGCCAGAAAACCCATCCGGCCAGAAACCCGTGCAGATCGCCGAGTGCGGTGGTGGTCCATTGGTAGACGCCGCCCTCGTGAGGTATACGCGAACTGAGTTCGAGGACGGCGAGGGCGGAGGGCACGAAGAATGTCAGCAGCGCGAAGCCCCACAAGGTGAGACTGGAAGGGCCGATCTGGGCCGCCGTGGAGAGCCACCGCAGGCCGATGATCGTGACGATGTTGAGCAGTACGAGATCAAAAGTTCCCAGCGCCCGGCGCAGGCCGCCGCCGGGTCCAACCTTACTTTGCATGCAATCCGCACTCCTGCGATCTCGTGGGCCACAGTTCGGCGTGTCTGCCGCTGATGGGGGCCTGAATCTATTATATTATAGTTGTTACATTAAAAAGGCGCGCATACGCGGGCTGTGAACCAGGCCCGGGCCAGCGCGCACAACGAGGTCGGCATCGTGAAGCTAATTAAAACACTGGGCTTGCTCGGAACCGGCGTGATCGGGGGCGGCTGGGCGGCCCGCGCAATGCATTTTGGCGTCGATGTCATCGCCGCAGACGTCAAGCCGGAAATGGAGAAATGGATTCGCGAGGCTGTGGCCAATGCCGAGCCGTCGCTGGCCCGCCTGACGCTGGCACCGCTCCCCCCGAAGGGCAAGCTGTCTTTCACGACCGATCTGCACGCGATGGCGCGCCAGGCCGACTTCATCCAGGAGAACATCCCGGAACAACTCGAACTCAAGCAGCGCGTACTGGCCGATGTGAGCCGCACGGCGCGGCCCGATGTGATCATTGCCTCGAGCACCTCGGGGCTCATGCCGACCGATCTGCAGAAACTCATGACGGCGCCGGAGCGCTTTCTGGTCGGCCATCCCTTTAATCCGGTCTACCTGTTGCCGCTGGTGGAACTGGTGGCAGGTCAGCAGACCGCGCCTGCGAGCATCGAGGCCGCGCGAGCGTTCTATACCTACATCGGCATGCACGCCCTGCACGTGCGCCGCGAGGTTCCCGGCCACCTGACCGACAGGCTGCAGGAAGCGATGTGGCGCGAGATTCTCCATATGGTCAATGACGGTGTCGCCACGACCGGCGAGCTGGACGAATCCATCATCTATGGACCGGGACTGCGTTGGGCCGCGATGGGCATGAACCTCATTTACCACCTGGCCGGTGGTGAAACGGGCATGCGCCATATGCTCGAGCAGTTCGGGCCCTGCCTGAAATGGCCGTGGACGAAACTGGAGGCGCCCGAGCTCACCGATGAACTGATCGATCGCATGGTCGAGGGCACGCAGGATCAGGCCCAAGGGCGCTCGATCCGCGAACTTGAGCGCCTGCGCGATGATTATCTGGTCGCGATCCAGCAAGTACTGCGCGCACCGAACATCGGCGCCGGCGCGACGCTGCGTGCACTGGAGCAGCGCCTCTACAGTGATCACTCCAGCCAGGCGCCGCGCGCCCCCACCACCGGCGCTCTGGCATCGGTGGCCGGTCAGGTGCGTCCGGAGTGGATCGACTACAACTCTCACATGACCGACTCGCGCTACCACCAGGTGTTTGGCGATGCCATGGACGCGCTCTGCCGCCGGCTCGGGATCGACGAGGACTACCGCAAGCGCGTGGGCATGTACTACACGGTGGAGACCCACACTACGCATCGCGCGCAGCTCACGGTCGGCGCGGCTTTCTATGTAAGCACGCGCATTGTCACCGTGGACCCCAAGCGCCTGCGTGTATTTCACAGCCTGCATCGCGCGTCCAACCACGAGCTCATCGCTACCGGCGAGCAAATGCACCTGCACGTCGGTGTGGCCACGAGCAAGGCGGAAGCGGCTCCGGCCAAGGTCCTCGAGGCGCTGGAGAAGATCCGCGGCGCACAGCAGTCTGATCCGGCGCCTCCGCAGCTCGGCCGCGCCATCGGGCAGGCACCAGTCCGGGCCTGACCCTTGCCCAAGGTAGTAGATCACGCGCGACGCCGCGATGAAATCGCGCTGGTCGCCTGCCAGGCCATCGCGCGGCGCGGGTTCGCGCAAGCGACCATGGCGCACATCGCGCAGGCCGCCGGCTACACCACCGGCATGATCGCGCATTATTTTGATTCCAAGCAGCAGATCATCCTGGCCGCCTTGCGGCTGATCCTGCGGCGTATCGAACTTCGCCTCACGCAGCGTGCCGGCGCGGATGCCCCCGACCTGCTCGGGGTACTATGCGAAGCCCTGCCGATCGATGCGCAGCGGCGCACGGAATGCGCCTTCTGGATTGCCTTCTGGGGCCAGTTGCCGGCCGACCCCGAATTGAAGCGGCTCAACGCCTGGGTGCACCGCGAATACCGACGGCTGTTCGAGCGCTGTCTGCGGGAGCACTGGCCGGAGTCCGCGCACTGGCCGGCGCGGTTGCGCGCCGACGTCTCCCGGTCGATCATCACATTCGTCAACGGCATCACGGCCAGTGCCGTGTCGAGCCCGCGCGACTGGCCAGCCAGCGAGCAGGTGTGCCAGCTGCGCATGCACCTGGCGCGCCTGCGCTTGTGGACGCAGAACTCGGCGGGTACCGCGGCAACGGAGAAAAGAGCATGGACTTTGCGCTGACCGAAGAACAACAGCTGATCGTCAAAACCACCCGCACGTTCGTGGAAAACGAGCTCTATCCGCACGAGAAAGAGGTCGAGGACACGGGACTGCTGCGTCCCGAGCTCATCGCCGAGCTCAAGCGCAAGGCGATGGAGGCCGGGCTCTACGCAGCCAACATGCCTGCCGAGGTGGGCGGGGGCGGCCTCGACACCCTCACCTGGGTGCTCTACGAGAAAGAGCTCGGCAAGGCCAATTACGCGCTGCACTACAATTGCGTGGTTCGCCCCTCCAACATTCTGATGGCCTGCCAGGGGGCACAGCGCGAGCGTTACCTGCTGCCCTGCGTCCGGGGCGAGCGCGTGGACTGCCTGGCGATGAGCGAGCCGGGCGCGGGTTCGGACCTGCGCGGCATGAAGACCACCGCGGTCCGGAGCGGTGCGGACTTTGTCATCAACGGCACCAAGCACTTCATCAGTCACGCCGACCACGCGGACTTCGTGATCCTGATTGCGGCCACCAGCGTCGAAGAGTCCGCCGACCGCGGACCGCGCAAGCGCATGACGGCCTTCCTCGTTGACAAGGGCCACCCGGGCTTTGAAGTGCTACCTGGCTACCGCAATGTCTCCAACCGCGGGTACAACAACTGCATCCTGAGGTTTACCGACTGCCGCGTGGGCCCCGAGGCAGTCCTAGGTGAAGTCGACAAGGGCTTTGAAGTGGCGAACACCTGGCTCGGTGCCACGCGCCTGCAGGTGGCGGCCTGCTGCCTGGGGCGCGCCGAACGCGCCTTGGATCTGGCCAAGCAGTGGGCCGTAGACCGGGTGCAGTTCGGCCAGCAGATCGGCAAGTTTCAGGGCATCAGCTTCAAGCTCGCGGACATGGCGCTCGAGCTGCGGGCGGCGGAGCTGCTGGTTTTCGAAGCGGCCTGGAAGCACGATCAGGGAACGGCTGCGGACGCGGACTTTGCGATCGCCAAGCTCAAGGCCACCGAGATGCTGGCCATGGTGGCCGACGAGGCCTTGCAGATACACGGCGGCATGGGGCTGATGGCCGACCTGCCGCTCGAGCGCATCTGGCGCGATGCGCGCATCGATCGCATCTGGGACGGCACCAGCGAGATCCAGCGCCACATCATCTCAAGATCGATGCTGCGCCCGCTGGGCGGTTAGCTACCGCCCGGTCCAGCGCGGCGTGCGCTTTTCGGCAAAGGCCCGCGCGCCCTCCAGCAGATCGTCGGAGCGCGCGACCTTCTGCACCGCGTCCAGCGAATCGTAGAGTTCGAAAGCCTCGTGCTCCCCGACCACCTCGCTGTGGCGCAGCAGCTGCTTGATGGCCGGAAACAGCAGCGGCGGACCGGCCGCCAGCTGCCGCGCGATTTCCCTCGCCTTGGTGAGCGCGCCTCCCTTGGGCACGATGTGATTGATCAGTCCCCAGTGCTTGGCCTCGGTGACATCCATCCAGCGACCGGTCATCAGAAATTCGACCGCCACGTGGTAGGGGATGCGTCGCCGCAGCTTAATGGTGCCTGCATCGGCCAGCACCCCGACATTGATCTCGGGCAGGGCGAAGGTGGCGTGCTCCTCGGCGACGATGATGTCGCAGCCCAGCATGAGCTCGAATCCGCCCCCGCAGGCAATGCCGTTCACCGCCGCGATCAGGGGCTTGTTGAGGTTGCGCGGATGGTTCAGTCCCGCAAAGCCGCCCACACCCCAGTCCGAGTCGGTCTTCTCGCCGCCGGCGGCCGCCTTCAGGTCCCAGCCCGCCGAAAAGAAGCGCTCGCCGGTCCCGGTGACGATGGCCACGCGCAGTTCCGGATCGTCGCGGTAGGCGCTGAAGGTGTCATTCAGCATGCGGCTGGCCGCCAGATCAATCGCGTTGGCTTTCGGGCGATCGAGGCGAACCTCCAGCACTGCGCCGTCGCGGGTTATCTCAATTCCATGAGGCATGACTAACTCTCCTTGCCGAGACGAATCAAGGCGTCCACTGCCACCACTCCGGCACCAAGCGGTCGGACGATAATCGGATTGACATCAAGTTCGGTCAATACGCCAAGCTGCTCCTGGGCATAGCTGCCCACAGCCAGGATGGCCTCGACCAGCGCCGGGACATCGCCGGCCGGCTTGCCGCGGAATCCTTCCAACAGCCGATAGGCACGCAGGCGCTTAAGGGCAGCAAGCACTGAGTCGGCATCGAACGGGGGCAACAGGCTCTGGCTATCCTTGAGCAGTTCCGTCATCACCCCGCCAGCCCCGAGCACCAGCGTCAGCCCAAAGTGCGAATCAATGACCACTCCCACCAGGATTTCGGCCACGCCATCGACGATCATCTGTTCCACCAGCACGGTGTCGGCCAGCTGCCCAAGGCGGCGGGCAGCCGCCTCGGCTTCCGCGGCTGAGCGGATGTTGAGAATCACGCCCCCGACTTCTGATTTGTGGGCGAGCGCTGCGCCCGCGGTCTTCATGACCACCGGGAACCCCATCGCACTCGCCGTGGCTGCGGCCTGTGCCGCCGCAACCCGCCGTGATTGCGGCACCGGTACGCCACAGGCGGCGAGGGCGGCCTTGGCCTCGAACTCCGGGAGTGTTTGCACGTTGGCAGCGAGCTTCTGGGGAAGCCGCAGCTGCAGTTCGGCGCCGCGCCGCCAGTTCTCACCGATGGCGCCGGCCTGATCGAGCGCCTCGAGACCCTCGCGTTGGCCCTGCAGCGGCACGACGCCGGCGCGCAGGCACAGCTCGCGCACGCGCGCCGGAATGGTTTCTGGCAGTGATGCCAGAAGTGCCGCACGGCAAGCGGGGTTGGCCGCTCCGGCCGCCACGAACTGTTCGATAGCGTTGGTGAATGCCGTCAGGTTGGCGGTCTCAGGCGGGCAATCGAGCATCAGCGCCACGACATCAAAGCCGCAGCCCATCGCCAGGTCATACACCTCGCGCTGACGCGGCAGGTCAAACCAGATGTAAGTGTGCAGATCAAACGGATTGGCAATCGTGACCCGTTCGCCCAGCAGCCGGCGAAACTGCTGCTTCTGCTGCTCGTCAAAGTCCGGAAAGCTCAGGCCCAGATCGCGCGAAACATCGGCCGTCATGGCCATGTCCCCGCCCGAATAACCCATCACCAGTAGCCGGCGACCCGCTAGCGGCCCGCCGGCATGCAGCACCTTCAAGGTCTCGCACAAGCTGCTTAAAGTCTCGCACCGGGCGATGCCGGCCTGCCGGCAGAACGCGTCGAAGACCGCATCGCTCCCGGTCAGGGCGCCGGTGTGGCTCTGCGCCGTCCGGACCGCCACCTCGGTGCGCCCTGTCTTGACCAGCGCGATTGGCTTGCCGGCGGCGCGCGCCACGGCAGCGGCCTGCGCAAAGCGCTCATGGTCCTTGATGCCCTCCACGTACAGACCAAAGGCACTGACGCGCTCGTCAGTACACAGCAGTTCAATCAGGTCCTCGAGCGCCAGTCGCGTCTGGTTGCCTACGGTATAGATGTAGCCGATCGGCACCGAGCGGTGATTGGACATCAGCGTCATCGCCAGCGTGCCGCTCTGGCAGATCAATGCGACACCGCGCTCGGGCGAGATGCTCACCAGCTCGTCGGGCCACAGTGCGCAACGATCAAAGAAATTGATCACGCCATAGCAGTTGGGACCGAAGAACGGCACGTGGCGGGCGCCTTCCAAAAGCTGCGCGGTCAGCTCCTGGCCGGCCGCCGTCGCCAGTTCGGAGAAGCCGGAGGCAAAACAGACAAAGCCCCCGGCATCCTTGCGGGCCAAGGCCGCAGCCACGCCGGGCACGTCGCGCGCGGGCACGGCCACAAACGCCTGATCGGGCGATCCTGGCAACTCATCGACCGAGCGGTAGTAGGTGCACTCTGGAGTTGAAGGGCGATTTGGATTGACGCGCCAGACCTGCCCGGAATAGCCGATGGCGCGCATGCCGGCGGCAACCGTGTCCGTCCAGGAGCCGCCAATCAGTGCCACCGAGCGCGGACGCAGCAGCCGGTGGATCGCGCTCTCGCTCAGCGCAGCAGGAACGCTCATCTAGCGGACCGTAAGCTCGATGCGTCGAGACGGCGGCCCGGGAGTCTCGGCGCCCGAAGTTGAGGCCACCAGCGCTTCAATGGCCGCCATGATGGCGGGAGGAAAGGGGGCCGAAGCCGGACTCGGCTTCTGGCGCACGTGCAGCAGCATCATCTCGCCCAGCGCCACCGCATCCGGGTAACGCTCGCAGTAGAAGTCGAATGCCGCATGCAGGCGCTTGCGGTCCGCAGCCAGCACTCGGACCCGTACGTCGAGCTGGTCGCTTTGCATGACCTCGTGGAGGAAGTGCATGTGCTGCTCGAGCGTGTAGAGCGTGCAGCTGGTTGACTGGCGGTAGGACTCGTCGAGACCCACGTGGTCCATGAGCGCGTCACAGGCATAGCTCAGGATCAGGCCGTAATAGGCGTCGCGGAGATGTCCGTTGTAGTCAATCCACTCAGGAGCGATTGCCGTCGAGTAGATTTTCAGAGCCTTCACATCGACCGCTCAGTGCAACTTGAGCCGGTCCCGGGCCTGCGCAGGAGTGATGATCTGGGCGCCCATGGCCTCAATGATGGTGCGCGCCTTTTCCACCAGCTGTGCATTGCTGGCGTACACGCCGCGCTTGAGGTACAGATTGTCTTCGAGGCCCACGCGCACATTGCCGCCCAGCAGAATGGACTGGGCCACCCACGGCATTTGCATGCGGCTGATGCCAAAGGAAGTCCAGATGCTGCCGCTGGGCAGCGCGTTGACCATGGCCAGCAGATGTCCGGCATCGGCCGGAACCCCATACGGGATGCCGCAGCACAGCTGCACCAGCGGGGGAGCCGGGATCAGGCCCTCCTTGATCATCTGTTGCACGAACCAGAGGTTGCCAGTATCGAAGATCTCAAGCTCGGCCTTGACCTTGAGGTCCCGGAGGATCCCTGCACCCTTGCGCAGGTAGTTGGGCGTCGACACATAGGCGCGGTTGGTGTCGCCAAAATTCAAACTGCCGCAGTCCAGCGTGGCGACGTCGGGCCGGTACTTGCCCTCGTTGCAAAGATCGATGATGTGCCGCATGCGGTCTTCCTGCGACACGAAATCGGTGCCCGGGGCCGGGGTGTCGGCCATGCCATTATCGCCGACGTAGATGTATCCGCCCATGCCGCAGGTGAGGTTGACCAGCACGTCGACTTTGCTTTCGCGAATGCGCTTGACCACCTCGCGGTAGTGGCGCGTCTCCATGCTGAAGGCGCCCGTCTCGGGTTCGCGCACGTGGATGTGAACCATCGCGGCGCCGGCGCGCGCCGCCTCGACCGCCGAGGCAGCGATCTGCTCAGGGGTCACCGGGCAGTGCGGGCTTTTCGTTACCTTGGTGTCATCGCCGGTGATGGCACAGGTAATCATTACCTCGGGATTCATGGCCAATTATATTATCGGGTTGATAATAAATACGCCAATGCGTCTCAGGCGAAGCGTGCCGGCGCCACCGGCAGCTGCACTTCCGGAATGCGCTCACGCAGCAGCTCATGGAACTCGAGCATCCAGCGCTCGAGGCCTGACAGCCGCCCCGGCACGTAGCTGCTTGATTGCAGACCGCGCTGGACGCGCTCGCACAGCCAGGCATCCTCGCGATTGGTCTGCCGGTTGATGCGATCGCTCAAGTAGCGCGCGATGCGCATCTCGCGCCGATCATCGGGGAGGCCGAATAGCGCGCCGCGAATGATGGACTTGCCAGGACCGTTGGGCAGTATCTGGAAAAAGTCCATCTGATCGGGCATGACGTCGATCCCGAGGTTCGGCAGCATGCTGTAAAAGCGCCAGCAGCGACGATTGGGCTCAGGCAAGTGCTGCGTGACCCCTCCGATCATGGTCTGGTACTGGCGCTCCGACCAGCGCGAGGAGAACTTCTCGCGAAACCAGCTGGCGCCCCGGGCCACGCCGGGCACGCCCAGCTGGTCTTCATAGTCGGGGGTAAACATGCGATTGAGGCCCGGGTGGCCGATGGGCACGTGATAGGACTCCAGGTAGTTGTCCATCACGATCTTCCAGTCGACATTCCAGTGCTCGAGATACACCGTTCCCAGCGGTTCCATGTCTTCGAATTTGTAGGGTGACAATTCATCGCCCAAAACACCCCAGATCTCGCGCACCGGCCTGGGGTTGCCGGACAGGGCGACAAAGACAAAGCCGAATGCGGTATCCACCTTGACGGGCCGGAGCGATTGCTCCGCGCGCTCTAGCTTTGGGAAACTCTCGCGCACCGGCAGGCCCATCAGCGCGCCATCGTGGCGGTAGGACCAGCCGTGGTAGGGACAGGTGACCGAGGTCGGGCAGGTGCCCGTGCCGTCAACGAGCCGCGCGCCGCGGTGGCGGCAGACGTTATGGAAGCCGCGAATCGTGCCCTCGCGGTCGCGAATCACGAACACGCTCTCTGGACCAAGATCGAGGGTGGCGTAATCCCCGGCCTTCTTGAGCGCGCTTATGTGCGTGACGATCTGCCAGCTGGGCAGCAGGATCCGCTCCAGCTCCAGGCGGGTCATTTCCGGGTGCGAGTACACCCACGCCGGGAGGGCATGTGGAGGCTGCGCTGTCTCGAATTCTGCGGTCGCAGCTAGACTCGGCCTCATTACAGCGTTCTCCGGTGGTGTTTATATAATCATGCAATTTACGCGGCCGATTGCACTCTTGGCAAGTCGCGCAGGCCCGGTGAGGGACTTTGAAGATATTACCTTAAAATACAGATAAATACGAGCGATATTGCGCGCTTCGATTGAGCCAAACAGGCTCGTTTTTTGATTCCAAAAGCGCCTGATTAGGGCTTTCCAAGACCTTAAGTATATGGTCATATAGTTACCCTGCGCCCGCGCCGCGCGCGCGTTCGTTTAGTCCATAACCAAAGGTTCAGGGGAGGCTGCCATGGCCAGAAAACTGACCAACAGCAATGCGCACTTTAAAAAGGCCCTAACGCGACTGCCCCTGGGCGTCGCCTCGAACTTCCGCTACTGGGGCGAAGATCGAACGATCTATGTCAAATACGGCCGCGGCGCACGGGTTGTCGACATCGATGACAACGAGTACGTCGACTACCGGCTCGGTTACGGGCCGGCGATCCTCGGATATGCCGATCCACGCGTCGATGAGGCAGCGCGCCTCGGCATGCAGGTGGGTGGCGTGTTCGCGCTCTCCACCGAGCGGGAATACAAGGTCGCGCAGCGGATCTCAAAGATGGTGCCGGCCGCCGAGCTGGTGCGTTTCTCCAACTCCGGAACCGAGGCGGTCATGGCGGGACTTCGCCTGGCGCGCGCCTATACCGGCCGCGATGAATACATCATCCTGGAAGGCAGCTACCACGGCCTGTTCGATGCCGCCATGTGGTACACGCCGATGGAAAAGTGGTCCCAGGTCGGCGACCCCCAGGTTCAGCCCTACAGCGAAGGGATCCCGTTGGGCCTGAAGGGCTTTGCACATTTCGTGCAGGCGAACGACGCCAACCAGCTCGAGGACGTCTTCAAGCGCACCGCCGGCCGCATCGCCTGCATGCTGATCGAACCCATCATGGGCAATTGCCTCGGCATTTCGGCCGAGCCCGAATACCTGCGGACGGCACGCAGCCTGTGCGACAAGTATGGAACGGTGCTGCTGATCGATGAGGTCAAGACCGGATTTCGGGTCGCGCGCGGCGGCGTGCAGGAACTCTACGGCGTGCGCGCCGACCTGTGCACGTTCGCCAAGGCCGTGGCCAACGGCTATCCGATATCGGTGGTGGCCGGGCGCGAGGACATCATGCGCAAGTTCGGCAAGGGCGTCGCCCATGGCGGCACCTACACGGCCCACTCGGTGTCCATGGCGGCCGCGGAGAAATGCCTCGAAATACTTGATGAGACCGACGCGCTCGAGCGTATCGCCGACTATGGGACGCGCCTGCGCAACGGCATGCGCTCGCTGCTCGCGGCGCGCGGTATCCCGCACAGCTTCGTCGGCCACCCGTCGATGAGCGGACTGTATTTTGCCGAGAAGCCGCCACGCAATTACCGCGACTGGAAGGGCAGCGACTATTCCTTCTATGACGCCATGGCCAAGGTGCTGCACGATGAACTGATCCTGTGCGAGCCGGACTCGCGCGAGCCCTGGTTCATCAGCGCGGCGCACGACGAGTCCTGCCTCACCGACACGCTGAGGGCCTTCGAACGGGCCGTGGACGCGACGCTGCGCGGCACGCGCGAGGGCGCAGCGGCGACACGCGGCGCACAGCACAGCTAGCGCCGCGCTCTGTAAGATCATGGCGCAAGGCCGCGAGAACCTGGACGTACTCATCATCGGCGCCGGGCACAACGGCCTGGTGGCCGCGTGCTACCTCGCGCGCGCCGGGCTCAAAGTACAGGTGCTTGAGCGCAACCCCTACATCGGCGGGGCCGCTGTCAGCCGCCAGCTGTACGAGAATTTCACCTACTCGAATTGCTCGTACGTGTGCAGCCTGCTGCGGCCCGAGATCATGCGCGAACTGGAACTGCCTCGCTTCGGCCTGCAGATCATCCCCTACGACGGAGGCTGCACCATGATGCGCGATGGCGGGCATCTGGCCGTCTACGACAATCACGACGCCATGCGCCGCGAACTGGCCAGGCATTCGAAGCGCGACGCGGAAGCCTACGATCGCTACGTTCGCGACGTGCTGCGCCAGTGCAAGTTCATCAAGCCGCTGCTGCTGCGCGAGCCGCCCGACCCTACATCCTTCAGGCCACGCGACATCCAGGAACTGCTCTACCTCGGCAAGCACTTTCATGGGCTCGGCGAGCGCCGCATGTACGACACGCTGCGCTTCTGGACGATGAGCGCGGCCGATTTTCTTGACGAGTATTTCGAGAGCGAGATCGTCAAGGCGCACATGGCAGGCAGTTCCATAATCGGCACTGCCCTCGGGCCGCGCTCCGCCGGCACCGCCTACGTACTGCTGCACCATTACATGGGCGACATCGACGACACGGTGGGCGCCTGGGGATTCGCGCGCGGCGGCATGGGGGCGGTCACCAAGGCGCTTGCCGCATCGCTCCAGGCAAGCGGCGGGAGCATCCGCACCAGCGCCGAGGTTGAACGCATTCTGGTGCGTCGCGGGCGCGGCGTCGGAGTGGCGCTGAGCGGGGGCGAGGAGCTCTACGCCAGGAGAATCATGTCGAACATGGACGTGCGCCGCACGTTCCTGGAAACGATGGACAGCGCCGATCTACCGGCCGAATTCCTGCGCCAGGTGCAGAACTTCAAGATCCGCGGCTCGTCCGGAAAACTCAATATCGCACTCGACGGCCTGCCGGAATTTCCGGCCATTCCCAGTGGAGCGCCGTGCACGCGCGGCGACATGCACGTGACCGATACGATCGAGATGATGGAGCGGGCCTACGACGACTGGAAGGACGGTAAATGGTCCCAGGCGCCGTATATCGACATGCTCATTCCCACTCAAATCGACCCGACCATGACGCCGGACGGCAAGCACTACATGTCGGTGTTCGTGCAGTACTGTCCCTACCAGCTGGCCAGCGGCCCCTGGGATGCGGCCAAGCGCAAAGCGTTCGGTGACACCGTAATCGACACCATTGCCCGCCACAGCCCCAACTTCAAGCAACTGATCCTGCACGCCGAGATCAGGACCCCTTGGGACATCGAAAATGAAGTGGGGCTGACCGAAGGGAACATTTTCCAAGGCGAGCTCACCTTCGATCAGTTGCTGTTCAATCGACCTATTCCAGGTTATGCCCAGTACCGCACGCCGGTGCGCGATCTGTACCTGTGCGGCTCCAGCACGCATCCTGGTGGCGGGGTCATGGGCGCTCCGGGGGCCAATGCGGCGCGCGCTCTGCTGTGCGATGTGGCGGGAGCCCGGGCATGAGTGCGCGCACGCAGGACTCGAAGCATTACGATGCCATCATCATCGGTGGCGGCCACAACGGCCTGACCTGTGCGGCCTACCTGGCGCGCGCCCGGCGCAGCGTGCTGGTGCTCGAAGCCTCTGAGCGGCTGGGCGGAATGGCGGCCACGCGCGAGTTCTCACCCGGATTTCGTGCTTCGGTGGGCGCGCATCTGCTGCATCAGATGCCCGAACGCCTAATTGCGGAACTACAGCTCGAAACACACGGATTACGCTGGGCGGCGCAGCGCCTACCAACGATCG
>Ga0163162_10001582_pt1 | contig 21279 bp, 25 predicted proteins | sample S55metaG_FD_115310 | JGI IMG/M metagenome (GOLD analysis project Ga0163162, IMG submission 115310) | Switchgrass rhizosphere microbial communities from Kellogg Biological Station, Michigan, USA - S5-5 metaG | ecosystem: Host-associated > Plants > Roots > Rhizosphere > Soil | place: USA...
AGTTCCCGGTGTCGCCCCTGGGCTTCCGTTTGGGCGCGTGATATCCCAACGACCGCTGTTAAGGGCACAACGGCCGGTCAGTCCGGCGTCTCGCCCCCCGCGCACCGGGTACCTGTGCGAAGCCGACCTTCGAACATCCCCAGTGGGTGTGTGCATTGGGTACAACTGACCTGCCCCCGGTTTTAGTCCGAACTGCAGTTAGAGTCCGAGGTTAAATGCCGCCCGTCGTTTGAGCGGGTCAATTGCCCGATGGGACGAATCGTCGACCCGATCGCTTACGACGCGATGGGATGCTCGTGACCGCTATGATTGACGGGCCACGAGCGCATTGATGTTTTCGCCTTGATTAGACCTCCGGGAACGTAACCTCCAATGCGAGGTTGTTGCTATCACCTGCCCGCACGGACGGCGAATTTCGAAGGAAGTTGATTCGGGCCGTGCTGCGCAACAGATTCGGGGCGTGCTGATCGAGGTCTCTTGGCAGACGGTCAGACGATCACCGTTTGAAATAGAGCTGTGACGCTACGGCGGCTCAATTATGGCTAGCGTCGAACACCAGACTTATGCGTACGACGGCCTGCGCCGTCTCACTTCGGTGACGGCGCAGGCGGGTAACGCGATCGCTGCCATCGTGCGCAGCAAGAACTTCTCATACGATCTGGAGGGAAACGTACACACCATCGACTCTCTTGTACTGACGCTTGTGTGCGCAGGTGCAAAAACGCGCCCCGTAAGGTTGACCAGTATTACCGATGGCATCACGGCGCAGGCCGTAACCCAATGGGTGGGGGGCGCTTCGCTCTTGGGCAAGCTTACATAAATCGATAATTAGCGGTGTTTTTGGTTGTAGTAGATTTATTGAAATGTCGTGTTTCCACTAAATACAGATGTCGTGTTCCGGGGCTGCGGGATGATCGCCGGAATCCCATCAGGGAGCACCGGCAATGAATGCGACTGGGACGATCACGATGACGATGCGCGAGGTTGACCGGTTCAAGGTCATCCAGGCGGTACGCGAAGCACGGCTCAAACCTGGCCAGGCGGCCGAACGGCTGGGACTGGGCGTGCGTCAGGTCGAACGGCTGGTGGCGCGCTACGATGCGGCCGGCGTGGCGGGCCTCGTGTCGGGCAAGCGTGGGCGCGTGGGCAACCACCAGTTGCCTGCCGGCAAGGCGCAACGGGCGCTCGCGCTGATCCGCGAGCGCTACGGGGATTTTGGGCCGACCTTGACGTGCGAGAAGCTGCACGAGTGTCACGGCATCAGTCTGGCAGTTGAGACGGTGCGCACGCTGATGACGGCCGCCGGCCTGTGGGTGCCGCGCAAGGATCGTCCACCGCGGGTGCACCAGCCGCGCAACCGGCGTGCGTGCCTGGGCGAGCTGATCCAGTTCGACGGCAGCGATCATCGCTGGTTTGAGGCGCGAGCACCGGCCTGTACGCAGGGACCTTGCGGCAGCGATCGAAGCAGCTCTTGCGTGGCCGGAGCTGTTCCGCGCGCGCATCAGCCACGCGATCGAGCACAACGGCTGGGCTGAGCAGGACTTCGCGGCCCCGTGGAATGACTTTCGGCGGCAAGTCTTCGGGCGCACAAAAAATAGGGTCACCCACGCCTACTGGAACATTCCGGTTGGTACTTACTGGAACGATGAAGGCCTCTTCCAACTCCATGTCCGTCTGGATGCTGATACATGGATCTACCGCTTCGCGAGCGCCGAACAACGGGAATTTCTGAAAACCAACTACGCCGATCGACATGCAAAGGAGCAAGCCGGTTTCAACAAGCTGCGATCGGTGCCGACAGCGCGTGCCGACAGCGCGATACCGGGTCATCAACCAGTCAGCGAGCCACCACACCCGCACGGTCCAGTTCGAAATCGGAACCGACGCTCTCCTGGAGGCTTTTCTTCGCTCGCCGGACGGAGATCGTGCCTCCTCCCCTACTTCGGCGGCACGCCGATCTTCGGCGCGCATCGTTTGCCAACGCCTATGCTCTGTAATGAACGGGAGAAGATCATGATTCGGCTATTCGGCATATTGGCTTTAGTCGCCGGCGTCACGGGCTGTGTCGCCGCGCAGCAGCCGTACGAAGGCTACGGCGGCCCGGGCTACCCACCGCGCATCAGTATTGGTATCGGCATTGGCGGCGGCTTTAACTGGTGAAAATGGCGGACGCTGACGGCAGAAGTGCGGGAAGGCAACTGTGCGCAGAAACCGCACCGTTGATAACCCGACTTATCTCGGTTGCGGTTTCTGCGACCAGCTAAAGATCCGGGTTCTCCCGTAGCCAGATTCGAAAGCGACTCATTTCGTAGGAGATGGACCCGTTTTCGTGGGGTCGCCTGCATGCTTCGCTTGATTCTTCGGGTGATTCAAAATGTCGGTAATGAACTTCCGATGCTTCTTGTCGGAGTCGGTCTCCGTTTTCCCTCTGTAGTCGTCGGCAACGAAATCAACAGCGCTTGCTAGGCCTTTCTGTCGCGAGAGCGTGCCCAGAATTTCTTCGGCAGTTCCTGCCAACGTGAGCGAGGAAACGTAATCGCGATCGGGAAACAGCGGACGCCGTCTGTCTCTCACGCGTTAAATGGCCACGGTGAAACAGTTCGAGCAGATCTCCAGAAAGTGCAGGACAACGCCTGCCGGTTGGCGTCGCTTGATGGGCGTACCTGTCGCAACGGCAAAGTCATTGAAGAAGGCGTCGGTGCGTGTGCCGACGGTACCACCATATGTTCCTGAATTAATCGCGACGATAAGCCTGTCGAATCGCTTTCTGAGTGGACTAGTGACGCTTCCATAGGCCATCTTCACTCCAAAGCTGAGACTGGTTCTTATCTAACTTCAGAGCTTGATAAATTTTTTTGGCAGTCCGTCCAGAGTGACGCCTCCGTCCCATTCGCGTGTGACCGGCGCACCGCATGTGCCTTTCGTGCGCGCACTTCGAAGTCAGCAAGAATCCGAACTACCGCTTCACCAGACCGAGCACGTAGATACAAGCATCATCAGTCGGATTGACGAATGTGCACTGAACGGGCGGCCCGAGTTGTAAGCAGTCTCCAGAATTGAGCGTGTGCGTGACTTCGCCTTCCTCGAAAACCAGCGTTCCCGATGTCACCCAGATTTGCTGATGCTGGAAGGTGAACGCGGACGGAGGGTACGACACTCTCACGCGCGCCGGCAAGTTGACTTCGACCAACTCGAGTACCGAACCATTTAGCGGCGAAAGCACGCGCCGCGTATAGCCCGTCTCTGGGTCTTTCCAAACAGGCTGTGCCTCCGCCCGACTAATCCGCAGTCCAGCTTGCTCTGCCAGTGCGAGCAACGTCGACAGTTGCAGCCCGAAGGCGCCAGAAAGCCGCCCGAGCACCGTCGAAGTCGGACTGGCTTCGCCTCGCTCAATCTTGCTGATCATCGCTTTGGATACGCCTGACCGCTCTGCGAGTTCAGAGAGCGACCAGTTTCGCCGTTCACGCTCGATTTTGATGCGCGTAGCGATGGCGTCAGTCGGGTCACTCGTCACTCCAAAGTCCTCATCGTCAGGTGTGTATCAGAGCAACGCATTATAAGCGCGGACAACCCGGACACACTCGCGCGAGCCGCTATCGCGCCCCGATTAATAAGGGTAAACCCTTCATCAGAATTAATTTGACAGTAGTCGAACGTCCACTATAGTAAACGCAACGACCAAGATTTGCACCGCGTGGGACTCGCAGTGCTACGCACTCACCGAATATAGGACACGACCATGCCGCAAGAAATCCGCCTCAACGCGTTCGACATGAACTGTGTGGGCCACATCCAACAAGGTCTTTGGACCCACCCGCGTGACCAGTCTGGGCGGTATACGGAGCTTCAGTACTGGATGGACTATGCAAAAAAACTTGAAACGGGTCTCTTCGATGGCCTGTTCCTGGCGGACGTCGTTGGCGTATACGACGTCTACGGCGGCAACGCCGACGCGGCGCTTCGCGGCGCTGTGCAGGTGCCGGCGAACGACCCTCTGATGATTGTTCCTGCAATGGCGGCCGTCACGAAGCACCTAGGCTTCGGTGTCACGTGCAACCTCACGTACGAGCAGCCGTTCCTGTTTGCGCGTCGTATGTCGACGCTGGACCATCTGACCGGTGGCCGCATCGGCTGGAACATTGTCACGGGATATCTGGACAGCGCGGCACGGGCAATCGGCATCGACCATCAGCTCGCTCACGACGACCGCTACGACCTCGCGGACGAATACATGTCGCTCGTCTACAAGCTGTGGGAAGGAAGCTGGGCTGACGACGCAGTGCTGAACGACCGCGAGAAAGGCGTGTATGCCTCTCCGTCCCGCGTTCGGACCATCCAGCACACAGGTGCGCAATACAGAGTCAATGCGATGCACCTCTGCTCACCTTCGCCTCAGCGCACGCCTGTCCTGTATCAGGCGGGTTCGTCGACGCGCGGCAGGCAGTTCGCCGCGACACATGCCGAGTGCGTGTTCGTGAATGGGCAGAAAAAGGAGGGCATCAAGGAAATCGTCGCCGACATCCGGCAGAAGGCCGTTCAGTATGGGCGTGGTGCCGACGACGTGAATGTTTTCATGGGTGCATCGCTCGTGCTTGGTCGCACCGACGAGGAGGCGCGTGAAAAGCTAGAAGACTACCGACGCTACGTGAGCTCGGAGGCTGCGCTTGCCCATGCTGCCGCCTCGATGGGTATCGATTTCTCGCGTTATGACATTGACGAACCCATCGACACGCAAAAAAGCCAGGCCATCGTGTCGAACGTTGAAGCGATGACGCGAACCGCAGGTCCGCAATGGACCCGCCGGAAGCTGCTTGAACAGATGGTTCTTGGTAGCCGCCAGACGCCATGGGTGGGTTCGGCGGAGAGCATTGCGGACCTGATGATGGCGTGGGTGGATGAAACCGGTATCGGCGGCTTCAATCTGTCGCGCACGGTGGCGCCTGAATGCTTCGATGACGTCGTCGACCTCTTGATTCCGATTCTGCAGGAGCGAGGCGCATACAAGACGGCTTATCGCGACGGAACCTTCCGAGAAAAGCTCTTCGGCCACGCACGGCTGCCTCAGTCGCATCCCGCAGCAGAGTTCCGCGGTGGCTTTGAACAGAACGCTTGATATCAAAACACTCATTCGATTTGATGAAAGTCATGATTAACAAGGCAACTTTCCGAGAAGCAATGTCGGGCCTGGGGGCATCCGTCAACGTGATTACCTCCGATGGCGCTGCGGGCAAGGCGGGCTGCACCGCCTCGGCGGTGTGTGCGGTTACGGACGACCCGCCCACGCTGCTTGTATGTATCAATCGGTCGAGTCGTAACAACGCCATCATCCGAGAGAACGGAGTGCTGTGCGTCAACGTTCTGTCGGCTGACCAGCAACACGTTGCCGCGCGCTTTGCGACCAAAGACCTAAGCATGGACGAGCGCTATGCGTGCGGCGAGTGGAACACTCTCGAAAGCGGCGCCCCGGTTCTGGCGGACGCAATCAGCGCGCTGGATTGCGCGGTTCATTCCACTACCGAGGTTGGCACCCACACGGTCTTCTTCTGCACTATCGAAGCGACGCGGACGCGAAGCGAAGCCGACGCGCTCATCTACTACGCTCGCAACTTCCATCGCGTCGGCAACGCGGCCGCGAGTCTCGCGACCGTCACGCCTTGATTGCGGGACTATGCGTCTCGCTATAAAGGTCGAATGCACGCTTGCGGGCATGATGGACACACCGATTCGCACCTTGTCTTCGCGCTTGCTGAGCGAAGTCAAGGACGGGGTGGACCGTCTTTGCCAAGGTGCCGCTCAATCGTATTACGTGCGGATAGAGACCGAGTTCCTTCAATACTACCCGGAGACCATCAACACGAAGGCCGAGACCGAGTTCTGCGAGGCTGTGCTGCGCTCAACATTCGGTGACGCACGCGTTCATGCCGATTTCGAGCCAAACATGACCTCGGAGGATTTTGGCTTCATGTTGGAGGCCCGACCGGGGACGTATGTTCTGGCTGGCGGAGGCGGAGAAGCGGGCCTACACAATCCAGGCTACGACTTCAATGATGAACTCATCCCGCAGGTGTTCGGTACTGGGCCGCGCTGGCACTCGCCTGCTTTCAGCGACCGGCCAAGCCGTTTTGACTAGCCCGTCAGCTCGCTGATTTAGTCGCTTTACAAAACGATGGCGGGAGCGTTCGCCATCGACGACAAACAGGAGGTGCTCCTTTGGCAAAAGCAGAAAGTACGGGCGTCCGGCAAATCCTCGCCGAGCGTGTCAGCCCCGTAACGGTAATTTCCCTCGCGCAATTGTTCGGAACGTCCTTGTGGTTCAGTGCAAACGGCGCCGCGGCTGAAATAACGCGCGCGTGGCATGCCACTGCGGCGGATATTGGGTGGCTAACCAGTGCGGTGCAGGCCGGCTTCATCCTCGGCACGCTGGTCATGTCAGTGAGCGGCATCGCTGACAAGTTCCGCGCGAGTTCCATATTCGTGTTGAGCGCTCTGCTCGGAGCTGTCTTCAACGCGATGTTCGCGTTGTTTGCAACTGAAATTGTCTCTGGAGCGATATGTCGGTTCCTCGTCGGAATATGCCTGGCCGGCATCTATCCGATGGGAATGAAGTTGGTCGTCAGCTGGGTGCCGGAGAAAACCGGCCCGGCGCTGGCACAACTGGTGGCGATGCTGACTGTCGGCTCGGGGCTGCCACACGCTCTGAAGGTGGTGGGCTCGGATTTGCCGTGGCAACTCATCATCATTGCGTCGTCAGTCTTGGCAGTGCTCGCCGGCATCCTGATCTTTTTACTGGGCGATGGGCCCCACATGCCGAAGGCGTCCCGTCGGACGAAGGAAACTCCTGCTGGATCGGCGTCGCTCAGTGTCCTGGACGCTATCAAGCGCCCCGATTTCCGGGGCGCGGCGTTCGGCTATTTCGGCCACATGTGGGAACTCTACGCGTTCTGGACGCTGGTTCCTCTATACGTTTCTCGCTCTTCCCTGGCGGATAGCATTCACGCTGGAGGCGTAGCCGGACTTTCGTTTTTTATCTTCGCTGCGGGCGCGGTGGGCTGTATCGCAGGAGGCATCCTTTCCCGAAAAATTGGCGGGGCCCGCGTCGCCGCAGGTGCGCTTGCGACTTCAGGTCTGTGCTGTGTGTTGTTCGCTCTGATGTGGCGCGATGCAGGCGCCGGGCCAATCCTTGTTTTGCTTCTGGTCTGGGGTGCCACGGTGGTCGCGGACTCCCCACAGTTCTCGGCTCTCTCAGCCAAGGCGTGTCCGCCGCAGCTCGTAGGAAGCGCTCTGGCAATCCAGAACTCCATTGGCTTCGCAATAACGGTCGTTTCGATTTCAGCAGCTACGACGCTGTTCGAGACGGTCGGCCTCGATTCGGCCTGGTTGCTTGTGCTCGGTCCAATCGCCGGTTTGGCTGGGTTTGCACCCGTTCTCTTGAGGAATGCAAGAGTCCAAAGATGAGCAGTTCACCTGCGGCTGGCATCGTCATGGGGTGGAAGAAAGTTGGGGTCTGGCTGATGCGACCCGCGCACTGGTGAGGTCCGCACGTCGAGCATCGAGCCAGCCGACAAAAGCTCAGAAATTGCCGGGTTTTTCGCGGTCGTCCAGAATCAGCTGTAAGAAGGTGAGGTCAAGCCATTCGCCGAACTTCATGCCGACTTGCGGCAGCTGACCCACATGCTCGAAGCCGAGCTTCTCATGCAACCGAATGGAACCCTTGTTGCCCGACTCGATGGCGGCGACCATGACGTGCTTGCCAATGCCACTTGCCTCCTTAATCAACGCGAGCATCAGCGCCTCTCCAATGCCCTTGCCGCGATGACCGGAATGCACGTAGACCGAGTGCTCCACCGTATGTCGATAGCCGTCAAAAGCCCGCCAGTCTCCGAACGACGCATACCCCAGGACTTCGTCGGCATCATCGACTGATACCAAGACCGGATAACCCTGCCTGTGGCGGTCCGTCAACCATTGATTGCGGTTTGCTACGTCGACAAGCTTGTCGTTCCAGATTGCCGTCGTGTTTTGCACAGCATCGTTATAAATCGAGGTGATGGCTGGAATGTCATCCAAGCCTGCATCGCGAATAAACATCGTACCGCCTCGTATTTCATAGTTGACCAATGTCCACTATAGTAGCCAAAACAAAAATCACTGGACAGCCCTGCAATTGAAGGTCTGTCAAAAACATCGCCGGTTTGCTGCGATGGGTTCGTCGTTTTTGGACCAAGGGTTTCGAGACGGCGCGGGACATGGCAAGTGCAGCGGCCGAGCAGCAGCAAGAGAGGCATCCGAGGTTATCGACAAAGCTGGCAATCGAGTCTACGGTCGATAACAACTTTCACTGCTGGAAAAGCCCGGGATTCGGGGCTACTGAAGCAACGACTTGGTCACTCCCCAGGGACACGCGGGCAATCCGGAGGTCGGCCCATTCCCCCGTGTTCGAACGGTTAGCGCCGCAGGACGACTTCGCGGACAGGTGCGAGTCCCGAGGCTGTCCTGAAGCAGGTTGAGTGACGCAGTAGAATGCGTCGATAAGCCTTGAAGTTGGCCATACGCCAATAGTATGAAGTCGTTGTGTTCGGCGCTTTCGGTGTTGAAGACTGTTCCGTCTTACATGCGCAAATGCCGGCGAACTCGCATCCTGAACATCAACATCGATGGGCGGCTTTGCCACCATCGGGGCATAGGGGAGCGCCTGTGAAATATCCGCTGATTTTGGGATTTGGCATCGTCGCTCTCGACGTCGCGGTGTGGCGCTTGCGGATTCCCCCGAATGAACTCGTCCGGCTCGCCATACGGCTAGCACTCTTTTCCGCACTGAACTGGGTGCTTTTCTCCTCCGGCCTGAGTCCCTTCACGCAAGCGCCCCCCGAGAGCGCGGCCGAGCTGCACTGGTTGGGACAGGTGCTCGAAATAATCTGGTGGCTGATGGGTGCGCGGCTGCTCACTCTGTCGCTCGACACGCTGCTGCTGCCAAAAGCCTGGCGAAGGCAGCGACTATTCTCGGACGTGTTTGGCGCCGTGGTTTTTCTGGCCGCAGTCGTGGCCGCACTGGGTTTCGTGCTCGAACTGCCGGTGCGTGGCCTCGTCGCTACATCGGGTGCGCTGGCTATCGTGCTGGGTCTCGCTATCCAGAGCACACTCAGCGACGTGTTCGCGGGCATCGTGCTCAATACCACGGAGCCCTACTCTGTCGGTGACTGGGTAGTGATTGATGACGTCGAAGGCAAGGTGGTCGAAATGAACTGGCGCGCCACCCATTTGCTGACCGGCCAGGGGAATACGCTTATTGTGCCAAACGCGGTCGCGTCGAAGGCAAAAATCTCCAACAACAGCAGGCCAGCAAATGTTCACGGCCTCTCGCTCGTCCTTGAAATAGACCCGGAAGCGCGGCCGAAGACGGTGCTCGATGCATTAGGCCGTGCGCTCACTGGCTGCAACGTCATTCTTGACACACCTGCTCCTTTTGCCCGCATGAAGCGGACTACGCTGAACTCGGTGCAATATGAGGTCGTAGCCTTTGTCGACGACATGAACAAGAAACTTGCCGTATCCAACGAGTTGTTCGACCTCTGCTACCGGCATCTTGCAGCCTCAGACGTGACACTGCGTGCGCTTGGCGTTGCCGGGCCAGCTACTACCGCGCCTGACGCAAAAGAAGCGCTGCTGAAGCGCGTGACTCTATTCGAGAGCCTGACAGCGGATGAAGTGACACGGCTCGCGAAGCGCCTTTCCCGACATGAGTATCAGGCAGACCAGCAGGTTTTGGCACCTGACACGGTGCCGGACAGTCTCTCCATCGTGCACTCCGGGGTGCTTTCCGTGAGGCTCAGCGAATTGGCAGGCGACCGGGAAATTGCCCGAATCGGCCCCGGTGAAGCATTTGGGGAGGCGGGACTGCTCGCGGGACTAGCGATGCACGTGTCCATTGCGACACTCACGCCCTCGGTGCTGTATCAGCTGGGCAAAGACGACATGACGTCGTTTTTGAAGGACCATCCCGAAGTTGCGAAGCAGATGTGTCAGCTACTGGCCTACCGTCAGGATAGGCTCGGCAAACTGACGACTGCGATTCCCTCCGTGCAGGAAAAAGGCCAATCGGTGTTTCAGTGGCTGTTCGAGAAGGTTCGGCATCTGCACTCGCTGCATAACGGTTCCTGAACGTGACGTTCAGATACAAGATGCTGCGGCAGGTGTTGGACCACAGCCGACATACTCTCGAATCGCCGCCGTGCTGCGTGTGGGTTTTTCATTCCGGCGAGCGGAGACCAGAAGCGGCTCCTTGAGACTACTCGCTCTCGCTGCACTTCAGCTGCGCAAACTGACTACTTCGCCAAACGTCGGTCGGTCCACTGCGTCAGTCGGCTTCCGCATACTTCATCGGCCGGAAGAAGTCGGCGTTCGATGATGTCAACAGCCAACGCTCTAGCCCCTGCTGAGCGAGCCTTCGCTTCCGCGCAGGACAGCAGCGTCGTACCCAGGCCGAGTCGGGCTACACCCTTTACAAGCGCAGTTGGCACCCATTGGGGCCACCACGGCCGCCAAGCATTCGTCCCGCTCCTCCTATCGCCATCTCAGCTTGATTCAACTCATCATGAACGCGGTCCGTGTGGTCACTTGCGCAGCAGACGAAGGCCGTTACCGACCACCAGTAGACTCGCTCCAACGTCAGCAAACACAGCCATCCACATGGTCCCGTAGCCCGCGAGCGTCAACGCCAGGAAGACCGCCTTGATGCCAAGCGCCAGCGTGATGTTCTGCACGAGAATGGAATGCGTAGCCTTCGACAAGCGGATAAAGGCGGGAATTTTCCTCAGGTCGTCGTCCATCAGCGCGACGTCGGCTGTCTCGATTGCAGTGTCAGTGCCCATTGCTCCCATCGCAAAGCCGATATCCGCACGCGCGAGCGCCGGTGCGTCGTTGATGCCGTCACCGACCATACCGACCATCGCCGAACCACCCGACAGACGTTCTACCGCGCGCAGCTTGTCTTCCGGCAATTGATTGCCCTCGGCCTCGTCGATGCCGACTTGCTGCGCGATTGCCTGCGCGGTGTGCGGGTTGTCGCCGGTCAGCATGGCCGTGCGGACGCCGAGATTGTGAAGCTCTAATATTGCCTCGCGGCTGCTATCCTTGACTGTGTCCGCGACGGCAAAGAGCGCGAGCACTCGAACTTCGTCAATCAGCATTACAACCGTCTTGCCTTGACGTTCAAGAGCGTCGAGTCGCTCTTCCAGGTCCGCAGAGCAGCGACCGAGTTCCTCGACCAGACGGTAATTGCCAAGCGAGTAGCGCCTTCCGTCGACTACCCCGCGAACGCCTCGCCCTGGAATTGCCTCGAATTCTTCAACGGGGTATTGCCTTACGTTGTCAGCGACGGCCGCTCGGAGAACAGCCATCGATACGGGATGGTCAGAACGGCCTGACAGGCTCGCAGCGAGCGAGCGGACCCGAGCGGCATCGATGTCGGTTACACGCAGTTCGAACTCCGTCTGAACCGGTTTGCCATGTGTGATGGTTCCGGTCTTGTCCAACGCGAGCCACCTGAGCTTGCGCCCCTGCTCCAGATAGGTCCCGCCCTTGATAAGAATGCCTCGACGCGCCGCTGCCGCGAGGCCACTGACAATCGAGACCGGCGTCGAGATGACCAGTGCACAGGGGCAGGCAATGACGAGCAGGACAAGCGCCTTGTAAATCCAGTCAAACCAGCTTCCGGAAAAGAGAAGCGGAGGCACTACCGCAACGGCGATTGCTACGACGAACACGATAGGCGTATAGATGCGAGCGAACTGGTCGACGAATCGCTGCGTTGGAGCTTTCGAACCCTGTGCTTCTTCAACCGCGTGAATGATGCGCGCCAGCGTTGTGTTGTTTGCGGCAGCCGTGACCTTGTACTCGAACGAGCCTGATTCGTTGATGGTTCCGGCAAACACCGCATCACCTTCCGCCTTTTCGACGGGAAGGCTCTCGCCAGTGATGGGTGCCTGATTGATGGACGACCTGCCGCTCGTGATTTCGCCGTCGAGTCCGATACGCTCGCCCGGCTTTACGCGCACGACTGCGCCGAGAGCGACAGAATTCGCTTCGACTTCTGCCCAGGTGCCATCCGCCTGTTTGACCGTGGCCCTGTCCGGCGCAAGCCGCATCAGCCCCTGAATCGCGTTGCGAGCACGGTCGAGCGATTTGGCCTCAATGAGCTCCGCGATCGTGAACAGCACCATGACCATCGCTGCTTCCGGCCACTGACCGAGAAGCAGCGCGCCCGTGACAGCAATGCTCATCAGTGCGTTGATGTTCAGGTTGCCGTTGCGGACGGCAATCCAGCCTTTCCTGTACGTTGTCAGGCCGGAACCGGCCACTGCTAATAAAGCGAGTGCGGCGACGAGCCATGAGGATTGGCCTAGCAAACCTGCGGCTTCAGAAGCAATCGCGATAACGCCGGCAAGCGCGAGCGGCCACCACGGCTTCTGCTCGGACTGCGGGATGCTCGCCGATTGTTCATCAGCGCCGGCCATCTCCGGCGTGAAGCCCAGCGACCGCAAGCCTTCAAGTACCGGGGTAAGCGCTTCCGGCTTGTGCACCACCGTCAGCACCCGCTGCATCAGATTGAATTCCATGCCCGTCACCGCTCGCATGCCCGCGAGCTTCTTGCGGATTAATGCCTCCTCTGTCGGGCAGTCCATCTGACGGATGCGAATTTGGGTCCGAACCGCGTCGCCAACCGCCGTTTGAGCGGCAAGCGCTTGGAAAGTCAGGGTCGCAGGGGTGCAACAACTGTCGACAGGGGCGTGCTCGCGAGCGGGGCCATCGCCGCGCTCATGACCGTGTTCGTGTGCAAGACCGTTCTCGAGTTTTTGGTCATTCGCGCGGTCGCAACAGTGGGCGTGTGCGCCCGAGCAGCCTTGTGCAAGCTCGTCTGTGATTCCAGCGGCCGAGCCGTGCTCGCGACGATTTTTCGAAGCGTGTAAGTTCGACATGATGGCTTCCGTCCTTGATTTATGGTGTAGTAGACACCTTGGAGTAACTCCAAGGTCAAGTCGGGAAAGGAGAAAATCATGAAAATCGGCGAACTCGCACGACTCGCCAACTGCACGACCGACACAATCCGGTTCTATGAAAAGGAAGGGTTGCTGCCAGAGGCCGACAGAACGGACACGAATTACCGTAGCTATAACGCGAGTCACATCGACCGCTTGCGGTTCATCCGGAACTGTCGCGCGTTGGACATGACGCACGATGAGGTCCGCGCGCTGCTCGAGGCATCAGATGGTGCTGCCCCCGGCTGCGGCGCCGTCAATGCCCTGGTCGACGAACACATTGGGCACGTGAACAAGCGAATCGACGAACTGCTCCAGCTTCGCGAACAGTTGACCTCACTGCGCGAGAGGTGCGCAGGCGAGAAGCCGGTGGAGGAATGCGGAATCATTCACGGGCTGACCTCGATGGAAACCACCCAACCGAAAGCGAAATCTTCTCACTTGGGCTAGGCAACGGGCTGGCTGGCTGAATCGTCGTTCAGTTGATGCCGCATGTGATGGCGCACAGTCACGGATACAGCAGCACCGATAACCGTCGCGAAGGGCATGAACACGGCCATTTCGAAGGATTGCCGCATGGGCTGCCTTGGCGTCGCTTGCCTACTGCCTGTTCAGACGCAGCAACGGCCAGACTGTTGCTTCGGCGGACACTTGTTGGTGCCATATGAGCAGTACACGCAGCAATCTCCGGGTTTCGGCCGAAGCAACGTTTTGCAATGCTCGCATTCATAGAGCCAAACGCAAGCATCAGTTGGCATTGCCTCTTCCTTCATATGCCCGCAGACGGGGCACGTGATGGTCGAGTTCAAATTGACTGCAGCCATCACTGCACCTCCTTTACGTGGGACGGATATCCAGCATCGGCTGTAGCCTCCGTCAACGCGTTCACTGAAGCCTTTGCAGGGTCAAGCACAACCTGCGCGCGTTCGGTTGCGACCGTGATCTCGTTGAGATCGTGCATCGGCGGGAATGCCGGACCGACTTTCGCAGCAGCGCGGCGGCAGCCGCACCCGAATGACCGGGAGGCATTCATCGAACATTCCTGATTCGTTGCTAATACTCACGAAGGCGACATGAGCCGTAGGCCAAATACGACGCAAGCACCACGCATCCGCGATTACAATCGAGCCACCCACGTATCAAAGATTCAATCAATATTTCGTTACCGGATTCAATTGTGCAAAACACCGAATCATCCAGCGTGCCGTTCGTTTCTGAAACGGCGTTCGGCGTCTGGTTCCTGCGCACGCATACGTGGGAACACCACGTGTTGCGCGTCGCCATCAACGACCTCAAAGGCCTGATCGACGGACCGCTGCCCGTTCGTCCGACCATCGTCGATGTCGGCTGCGGCCAGGGCATTTCGTTCAGGCTGCTGGCGAAAGCATTCGCGCCGCGACGGATCGTCGGTATCGATTTTCACGAGCCGTCGATCGCACTCGCCACGCAGGCCGCGCATGCCTGCGAGAGCGATCCTGACACAGCCGCGACGCGCATCGAAGTGCTGCACGGCGATTGTGCCAATTTGCCGCTCGGCGATGCCAGCGCGGATATCGTCTTCTGTCACCAGACCTTCCATCATCTCGTCGAGCAGGAACGCGCGCTCGCCGAATTCCGCCGCGTACTCAAGCCGGGCGGTGTGCTGCTGTTCGCGGAATCGACGGACGCGTATATCAAGTCGTGGGTCATCCGCCTGCTGTTTCGCCATCCGATGCACGTGCAAAAAAGCGCGGACGGCTATCTCGACATGATCCGCCACGGCGGCTTCAGCTTCGCAAACCATAACGTGTCGCTGCCCTACCTGTGGTGGAGCCGCGCGAAGGATTTCGGACTGCTGGAGCGCATCGGCATTTACACACCGAAGCCGGGCAAGCGGCGCGAAACGCTCGTCAACGTCGCGGCGGTCAAGACAGACTGAGCGCGAATGCGCGGCGCGCATCTGACCACGCGCAGCGCCCCATCTTTATTGCGCGTCGAGCAGGACGACATCGCCGCGCACGGCGAGCGTCGAACCGTTATTGCTCGAACCGCAGGTGTACTCCTTCGACGACGACGTTTCCGTGCGCTGGAAGCGCGTCGTCACGTTGACGACGGCATTGCCGTGCTGCGCGGCCGCATAGTCGCGCAGTTGTTGAAGCGCCTTGCCAAGCGCGATATTGCACGTCGCGTCCTGACCGGTCATCTCGCGCGCGACGCGTGCGCGCACTTCCTTGGTCTCGATGAGTTTCCTCACGTCCGGATGCGACTCGTCTCCGAAATACAGCGGGACGCCCTGCTTGTTTTGCGTCTGCACGTCGGCGGGCATCGGCAGCGAGCGGATTTGCGTGGTGCACGCCGCTTGCGACATCACGATACCGGCGACCATCCCCAACATCACGAATCTGTTTTTCATTCTCGGTCACTCTTGATTGTTAATCGATGCGAGCAGCACGCAGCCGGCGTAACGCGGCGCATGCCAGAGCCAGGCGCCGAGAATGACGGCCGGATACGCGAGCTTGAGCGCGACGTTCAGCGCAAAGCCCGTCCTGTCCCGCGCCCTTACACCGGCATCATGCGCTTTGGGAGCACGCGCGGTCTGCGAGTGCATCATTCCTGCTCGGCGAGCAGCGACTCGACGGCGACCACCACGTCCGCGACCGTGCGCACCGACCTGAATTCTTCGGGCTTGATGCGCCGGCCCGTCATTTCCTGCAGCTTGATGGCGAGATCGACAGCGTCGATGCTGTCCAGATCGAGTTCATTGAACAAATGCGTCTCGAGCGTCACACGCTCCGGCGCGATTGCGAAGTTCTCTTCGAAGATGGCGCGGATGCGCTCAAGGATCTCGTTCCCGGTCACGGTCATTCCCCTTCTTTTGTGGTGCCGTCTGCCACATGCGTCGGTTCGCGCGATGAGATGCGTTTCGTCCGGCGGCGCTGCCACCCGGTGCTTATCCAAATGATCGGTTTGCTTTCGAACAGGATAACGGCGGGACGCGCAAACAATTTAGAGGTTCACGCTCCAGATCGACGAGACGGCCATTGGTCTATTTTTGATCGGCAGGATTCTACCGGTCATCACGGCTCGTTACAGTAGAAATGTCACGATGCTTTCGAGTTCGTCTCATTGTCGCGACAGTGAGCGCGACTGAGGTTTGCGTCACGACGACAACTCGAATGACTCAAGTTTGCGGCGTGCTTGCCGTCATCATAAGATGCGCCGCCGTTCTGCCAACGCCTTGATCCCGGCATGGGCGCAAAAAACAAACAATCAATCAACTCGGGAAAATAACTATGTTGTTGGGTCGAATTGCCCTCTATGGAATTGCCGTGTCGATCTTCGCCGGCTGCGCGGTGGGCCGCGGAACGGTCGATGTCTCGGCGCCTCAAGGTACGAATCCGGCAACGGGCAAATACGTGCGCATCGATTCGGTGAAGGACAAGCGTACCTTCACCGTTTCGCCCCCCAGCGCCGACATGGCTTCGCTGGATCCGAGCGAAGATAACAGCGATGTATCGAAGGCTCGCGCGATCGGCCGCAAGCGCGGCGGATTCGGCAAGGCACTGGGCGATGTCGTCCTTCCGGAAGGCAAGACGGTCTCGGGTCTGGTGGAAGGCGCGTTGGCGACGGGCTTTCAGGAGGCAGGTTATGTCGTCGTGAAGCCGGGCGATCCCAACTTCGTCGCCGCCACTCCGGTGAACGCGCAGATCATCGATTTCTGGGCATGGTTCCAGCCCGGCTTCTGGTCCGTGACGACCAATCAGAAGTCTGAAGTGCAACTGTCCGGCGATGTCGGCGGTCTGCATGGCGCTCAGACCGTCAAGACCCGCGTGAGCGAATCCAAGCAGGTCGTGGTTTCGAGCGACTGGCGCGAGATCGTAGAGAAAGGCTTGTCGGCGATCACCCTGCAGACGAAGAATCTGGTAAGCGGGAAGTAAGGCCCCGTATCGCGGCGAATTGCAGCGTGGGGTTCGTCGCGAGAATCGCTTGCTATTGGCGTTCTTTACATCAACGCTTCGTCGCTGCGCTGGACGCCGCGCATTCGTGCTAAAAAACCCGCCCTTCGCGACACGGCTCGTTTCCGTGCCTCCGCGAAGGATACGGGTACTCAATCTCGCATAATGACAAGGACGAAAGCGTTAACCGCGCTGGTGACCACGGCCGCGGCAGCCTTATCCACGCCAGCCTCCGCACAAAGCAGCGTCACCTTATGGTGCACGTGATCTGGATCGACGGCGCCTACGACATGGTCGCCGTGCAGGAACTGGAAATGGTCGTTTCTTGGGGGCAGCCGACACCCGAGTGTCTGAGCGGCTGGTGTGGTCGAATGGCGCTTCATGGTCGGGTGCTCCCTCACGCGGTCGGCCGTACCCGACCCTGAGGAGACATTCAACCCCGCGTGACCGCAACGTCCGCTCCTGTTAAGCGTTGTTCGACGCCTGCCCATGTCTGCCGCCGCGTGAGCACATGACGACGCATGCGGGCAGGCGTTGGACAACGCTCGAGGGAGGAAACCGGGGAGTGGACCAGGACGGCAGGAATCTTGTGCAGCTATGGGGATTGAAGTGCTCTCATGAACTGCGGAGACTCACAATCTTCGGTCGAAGCGAGGGTTTGGTGATCACGTAAGTATTCTGCAGCATCCATGCTGCACGTCTGTAGAGGTGTCGCGAGCGCGGCAAGGTCTGCTGGTAACGACAGGCACAAGCGTCTTCTCCTGGCGCTCGTTGCCGAAGAGCCGACAGTCGGTCTGGACAGCCAGAGTGATTCGTCTTCATACGTTGCGTCGGCAAGTGGGCGGAGCGCGAATTGGGTGGCTGCGCAGGAGGATGTCGACGATGATCATCGGCGCGCCGCAATGCCGACAGACGAACTTCGGGGCGGGAGTGCCCGGTGACGGACCTTCGCTCGCAATGATGGAAGCTGGCACGTCTAGCAGCGCCCGTATCGCAGCCAGATTCTGCCGACGCACGGGATTGGCCAGCAGACCATAGTGGCGAATCCGATGGAAGCCGACAGGCAGTACATGCAGCAGGAAGCGCCGCATGAATTCCTGTGGCTCAAGCGTCATCGTCTTCTGGCGTGTGCGGCCGCTGGCCCGATAGTCCTTCCATCGGAAGGTCACGCCGCGTTCGTCGAGTGCTATGAGCCGCTGATTGGAGATGGCCACGCGATGCGTGTAGCGCGACAGATACGCAAGCACCGCTTTCGGTCCCGCGAACGGGCGCTTCGCATATACGACCCATTCGCACGTACGCAGCGGCGCGAGCCACTGTGCGAAGGCAGTGGGATCGGCAAGCCCGGCGTACTCACCAAAGAAACGCAACTGGCCCCGGCGATGTGCATGGGTGAGCTCTTCCAGGAAGCGCCGCCGGAACAGCCGCGACAGCACACGTACCGGCAGGAAGAAGCCGGCCCGGCAGGCGACCCACCGCTCACCGTCTGGCGAGAGGCCTCCGCCGGGAACGATGCCGTGTACGTGAGGATAGTGCGTGAGCGCCGAGCCCCACGTGTGCAGCACGAGTGTCGCGCCGATCTGCGCGCCCAGATGCTTTGGGTCGGCGGCGATAGTGCGCAAGGTTTCGGCGGCAACGTCGAACAACAGGCCGTAGAGCACCGCCTTGTTGTACCAGGCGATCGCGCTGATCGCGGCGGGCAATGTAAAGACGACATGGTAGTACTCGACCGGTAGCAGATCGGCCTGACGTGCTTCGAGCCAACGGTGCGCGGCGCTCGCCTGGCACTTCGGGCAATGGCGGTTACGGCAGGTAATGGAGTGCACTCCGTTACCTGCCTTATGGGAAGTGGTTAGCTATGGGGAGAAGATGTCTCGCAGCGAGCACGGAGCGAACTCCGCGCCCGTTTAACTCGCCATTAAAGCTTGGCCCTGAGCATGGCGATTACCTTATCGGACGGCCGAAACGAACCTCTGCGCAGATGCGGTGGGACGATCGCGTTGAGGGCTTCGAGCTTCTCAGTGGGATCAGCGCGAGTGTAGATTTCAGTGGTCGCCAGATCGCTATGCCCGAGCCATAAGGACACTTTCCGGATATCCTGTGTGCCTCGTAGTACTATCATTGCGCAGGTGTGCCTCAACACGTGTGGTGATACCTGCTTCTTCGATAGCGAGGGACACGCATGACGAGCTGTCTCAGCGTGGCATTTAAGGATATACGCGAAACCCCAGCGACTCATTGCTTCACCGCGAGCATTGACGAACAATTCCGGTACTGCAACAGTTCCGCGTACCACCATCCAGGCACGCAATGCATTAGCGGTCGTTTTCCACAGGGGCAACGCGCGCTCCCGCCGACCCTTGCCGTGAACACGGATGCTCATTGACGGGAACACAACATCGGCGGCTTGCAAACCCGTCAGTTCCGATACACGCAGTCCAGCGCAAATGGCCAGATGCAGCATCGCCCGGTCCCGGATCCCCTCGCGCGTTGACGGATCGGGCGCATCGAGCAGGGCCCGAACCTCTTCCTCGACCAGATACGGCACTAAACGGGAATCAGTTTTCTTGTAGGGAATGCCCAGGATTCGTCGTGCCTGTTCGAGGATCGCGGGCTCGCGATACTCAAGGAAGTGAAAGAATGACCTGATTGCAGCTAGCCGGACATTGCGAGTCCCAGGCGAGTTCTGGCGCGTATCTTCCAGATATTCCAGGAAGTCGCTGATCAGTCTCGCATCGAGCTGCTCCAGCGCTAGCGACGACGGCGTCATCCTGAGTCGCCCGGCGGCGAACTCGAACAGGAGCTGAAAGGTGCAAGCATAAGAGTCGCAGGTGTGTTGGCTGGCGCCTCTCTCATGAGCAAGGTTTTGACGAAGAAATGCCACAATGTGCGGTGCGATCGGGATCATTTCTGTTCTCCAGTGAGAAACCTCTCTGCGGCGACAGCAATGTCATTCAGAAGCTCGGGAGTAGCCTCCAGATACCAATAGGTGGCGTTGATGTTGACGTGACCCATGTAAGTCGCAAGGGCCAACATGTGCCGCCCAACGCGGTCCCGGCCTTCCGGGCTCGCCTCCAGTGCCCTGACGGCGAACGTGTGCCTGAGCTCATGCAGGCGGGGACGGTGGCCGTTGTGGGTGGTGTCGATGCCGGCGATCTTCAACAGCTTCTGGAACATCCAGTAAGCGACCGTATATCTGAGCGGGCGACCATCGTCATCAACGAACACATGGTCGTCGCCCGGACGGGACTGCCGCCGCAGGGTCAAGTACCTCTGCAAACCCTCCGCCGCCGTCTCGTGCAGTGGAACCAGACGCGTCTTCTGGAATTTGCTCTTTCGAATCAGTAATCCTTCGGGAGTAATGTCGGCACGCCGCAGGTTCAGGGCCTCAGAGATCCGCATGCCCGTGGCTGACAGTAGAGCGATTAATGTCGCATACGTTTTTGGTTGCAACATACCGCGGGGACCCGATTGCAAGGCTGCGTTGACCAGGCGCTCGATATCGGCGCGCGAGTAGATGAACGGGACACGGCGTGTCTTTCGGTAGCCAAAGTACCGGGCGGGCGGCAGTTCATGGCTTTGATCTTCGGTACGCAGATACCGGGCGAACCGATACACGGCCTTTAGCCTCGCGTCACGCTCGCCCACCGACGCAGCCTCAGCGGCCCAGTCGATTGCGGTTTGCGCGCGAACGTGCGTTTCACCGCGCTTGACGGCAAAGCACGCGAAGCTGTGCAACAGATAGTCTGCGTTCAGTAGTTTGAAGCCGGCCGCACGCCGCGCGGCAAGATAGGACTCTACGGCCGGCATCATTTCGTCACCTCGGGCCATGGCTGCGCGACTTGCCTGAGCAGCGCGCCGTCGACCTTGGCGTAATAGGCCGTGGTGTCGATGCCGCGATGCCTCAGGATCTGGCCTATCTGGTCGAGGGGAAGCCCATGACGTAACATCTCGGTCGCCGCTGTGTGTCGCAGCAGATGGGCGCCTTTGGCGGGCGAACTCACCCCGGCACGTTTTAGTGCACGCTTCACTACCGACGATATGCAATCGCCTGAGATGAACGGCTTGAAGGGGGCGATGTTTCGAACAAAGACATGGTCGCTGCAGGCAACTCGAGGTCGCGACTCGATGTACCGCAGAAGTGCCTCACCAGCATCCTGCGGCAGCGGCAGACGAACTTCATAGCGCCCCTTTCCCGAGACGCGCAGCGTCCCGGTTTCCCACTCGATATCGCTCATGTGAAGGTTCGCCAGGTCACCAGCGCGAACCCCGAGTCGCACCAGCAACAGGACAATCGCGCGATCGCGAAG
>Ga0163162_10001584_pt1 | contig 21265 bp, 16 predicted proteins | sample S55metaG_FD_115310 | JGI IMG/M metagenome (GOLD analysis project Ga0163162, IMG submission 115310) | Switchgrass rhizosphere microbial communities from Kellogg Biological Station, Michigan, USA - S5-5 metaG | ecosystem: Host-associated > Plants > Roots > Rhizosphere > Soil | place: USA...
GACGGCACCATTGTGCGTGCCAATGCGACGTTTTGCAGTTGGTGCGGATTTGCAGCGTCTGAGCTGGTAGGGCGACGCCGCATTCAGGATTTGCTGACCATCGGCGGCAGGGTCTTCCATCAAACGCATTGGGCGCCATTGTTATTGATGCAGCGTTCAGTGGCCGAAGTTAAGCTTGATATTCGCCACAGCGCCGGCCATAAGGTGCCCATGCTGATTAACGTCTTACGCCGAGGCGATGGCGATGGCGATGGCGATGGCGATGGCGATGGCGATGGCGATGGCGATGCACAGTACGACGACTTCGCTTTTGTGATCGTCACCGACCGGGATAAGTACGAGCAGGAGCTCCTATCCACGCGTTTGAGGGCGGAAGAGGCACTTGAGGCTAAAAAGCAGGCTGAAAAGGCGCTGCAACTGATCAATCGACGCAAGGATGAATTTCTCGCGACGCTCGCCCACGAGTTACGTAATCCGTTGGCGCCGATCCAAGCAGTCGTAGAGCTGCTCCGGAATAAGGATTTAGTTGATCCTCAAGTGCTTTGGTCGCGTGGCGTGCTTGAACGACAAGTCGGTCAGATCGCACGGCTCGTCGAAGACCTGATGGAAGTATCGAGGGTCGCTGAAGGCAAGCTCGAACTGCGGCGACAGAGTATGGATCTAGGCGACGTCATACGGCAGTCGATCGAGGGTTCGCGCGTGCTAATCGATGCGTCGGCACATACCTTGAAGTTGACGCTGCCAGCCGATCCCATCATGCTTGACGCAGATCCTGTGCGGCTAATCCAGGTGTTTCAGAACCTGGTGAACAATGCAGCGAAGTACACACCGACTGGCGGCGTTATCGAAGTGAGCGTCGCCCGAGACGGTGACGTAGCGATTGTGACGGTACTCGATAACGGAATCGGGATGTCGCCCGAGCATCTGCCGACGATCTTCGGAATATTTGCACAGCTGGAACCCGGGCTTTCGCGCTCTCAAGGTGGTTTGGGTATCGGATTGTCCTTGGTCGAGTCCCTCATCGAACGACATGGCGGTACGGTCACCGCTTCGAGCAAGGGAATTGGGCAAGGAAGCGAATTCGTCGTTCGCCTGCCGATATCAGTTTCTCGGCATGATGCGTCGCATCCAGACGCAACCGCCGATCTCCCCCGCAGTAAAAACAGGCGGGCGCTGATCATTGATGATAGTGAGGATGCAGCGCTGAGTCTTGCGATGCTGCTCGATACCGACGGCTACGAAGTCCGAACAGCACACGATGGGGCGAGTGGATTAAAGCTGCTGCTTGAGTCGCCAGCAGACACAATTCTGTTGGACATCGGCTTACCAGATCTCAACGGGTACGAACTGGCGAAGCAGATCCGCCAACGTCCCGAAGGGCGTGAGGTCTTGTTGATCGCGCTGACGGGCTGGGGCCAGCCACAAGACAAGATCGATGCCGAAGCTGCGGGTTTTGATCTGCATCTCACGAAACCGGTCGATTACCCGAAGCTGTTGGCTATCCTCAATCGAACCTGAAAGCATAGCTGACGTCAGTTGGTCTTGCTGATCAGTTATGCCCAAGCAGTATTAACGCCGCATGCCTATGGCACGTCGCATCGCTACCGTAATGCCTTGACGGGTACGCCAATAGTCGTCCCAAGGATCAGCGTTGAGCGAGCGTTGGCGCGCAACTGCTGCGCTCATCGACCATTGATCGCCAGCGGTGACGTCTTTTAATTCGTCCCAGGCAATGGGCACCGACACCGCCAGGCCGGGTCGCGCGCGAACAGAAAACGGCGCGACAGTACTTGCGCCGCGGCTGTTCCGCAGATAGTCGATAAAGATCTTGCCAACCCGGTTTCGCGGCCCCAAGACTGCTGAGAAGTGATCGGGCAAGACCTTCGCCATGTGTTGCGCAAGCGCTTGCGAGAACCCCTTAACTTCCGCCCAGCTCTGCTTACGTGTGAGCGGAACGACAATATGAAACCCTTTGCCGCCGCTCGTCTTGGCGAACGACTTGAGTCCGATCTCGTCGAGCACGAGCTTGGTGAGCGAGGCCGCATCGAGCATCGCCGACCAGGGCAGCGACGGGTCAGGATCCAGATCGAAGATGACGCGATCTGGATGGGTTAAGTCTGGTGCGACGGCGTTCCAAGAATGCAGCTCGACCACGCTCATCTGAGCGAGTCCCACAAGCGATTCTGCATTGTTTGCAACGAGCAACGGCGGATGGCGCGGATGCAGCTCAACCGGAAGCTCTTCGACACCCGGTATGCGCACGCGCTCGGAATGCTTTTGGAAGAACAGCTCGCCATTGATGCCGTCGGGCGCCCGTACCAATGTGAGTGGCCGGTTGTGAAGATAGGGTAGCGCCCACTCCGAGATGTCATCGTAGTAACGCGCAATCTCGACCTTTGTTTTACCGGACGTGCCGTCGACAACCCGGGCGGGGTTCGTTACTTTAATATCCGCGATGAAAACAGAGCCTCGCGGCCCCGCCCGCTCTCGGGACGATCTTGCGTCGTCAGGAATTACTTCTTCACCGGGTATCACCGAACCCTGCTCTTTCACCACTGCGCGAGCAGGTTTGTCCTCGCGCATTGCATAGAAAACCGCATGCCGGATCTCGCCGCTTGGCGTCCATTCCAGAAACGAGACTTCGCATACGAGCTCGGGCTTTAACCATATGTAGTCACGATCTTGGTCAGGTTCGGGAGCAACGGCAAACTCGGCTTTTTTCTGTTTTAACGGCTCGATACGCTTGGAGATTGCGTCGTTGCGTGATGCTTTGACTGAAGGCGCGACGTTGCCTGCGTAGTGCAGTACGCCACCGGAATCATAGACACCCAGCAGAAGCGAGCGGACCCCGGATTTCGCACCCTTGTTGCGCGAGATGCCGGCGATCACAAACTCCTGGCGAAGATTGCATTTGAGTTTGACCCAGTTGGTTGAGCGCCCAGAGCGATACGGCGCATCGCCGCGCTTGCCGATGATTCCCTCTAGATTCATTTTGCAAGCGGATGCGACCAAAGACTGCGGGTCCTCAGCGAAGTCCGCGGAGTATCGTATAAGCGGGTCGTGAACCTCTTCGAGCAGGTCGTGGAGTAACTGGCGCCTTGCGCGCAAGGGCTCGCTGCGGACATCTTCCCCATTGAGCCAAAGGATGTCGAAGAGGAAGATGACGATTTTGGCTGTGCTTCTGCGGTCGAACGCGTTTTGCAGCGCATTGAAGTCTGGCATTCCGCTGGCGTTCAGCACTACCGCCTCTCCATCGAGCCACGCGTTTTCAACAGGTAGCAATTCAACCGCCGCCCGTAGCTTTGGCATCCGATCGGTCCAGTCGTGTCCGTTCCGGGTTAAAAGTTGGACGGAACCGCCTTCGATGCGAATTAACATCCGATATCCGTCGTACTTAATTTCGTACGACCAGTCACCGGATGCCGGCGGACGACTCGCCAGTGTCGCGAGCTCCGGTTCAATCATCGAAGGCATCGAGCCGGGCGGATCGTTTGCGACCGGGCGTTGGCGCTTTTGCGTCGTGCTCCATCGTCCTGGCATGGCGGCTCTCCTCGGTCCAGGGGAAGTGCACAGTCCGTGCCCGTCAGGGTGCGGGACGTGTGTCGGGCATATTGCATGCTCTCAGGTTGCGGCTAATAATCAAGAAAATCAAAACTAAACAGCCAACGGGCTCGGCCGCTCGCCCGTCCCTCGTATGCCGCAGCCGCGCGCTCTGTCGCCGGCGACCAGGAGACAAAACCATGGCAGCGCGCTCGATTGCTTCGTTGACGCTTTCTTTCGGCCTGGTTTCCATCCCGGTCAAGCTGTATTCCGCGACCGAGAGCGCCTCCGGGGTCGGCTTTAACCTTCTGACGCCGGAAGGCGGAAGGGTCAAGCAGCAATACATCTCCGAGGCGACCGGCGAAGTCGTCGCCCGTGCCGACATGAAAAAAGGCTACGAGTTTGAAAAAGGCAACTTCGTGGTCTTCGCGCCCGAAGAGCTGAAGGCGCTCGAGGAAGGCGCAACTCACGTTGTTGAAATCGTCTCCTTCGTTCCAGAAAAATCAGTCGACCCGCTTTTTTACGACAAGGCGTATTTCATCGCGCCCGACAAACGCGGCGGCAAACCATACAGCCTCCTGCGCCAGGCCATGCGTGAAAGCGGGCGGTGTGCGCTCGCCAATGGTCGTATAAGGGGAAAACTCGAGTGGTGCAAGTCCGCCCCGCCGAAGACGGTATGGTTTTTCAGCAGCTACTGTTTGCCGACGAGGTGCGCGCACTGAGCGATTTGCATATCGAAGATGAGGCGGTCACGGACAAAGAGCCGCAGCTCGCGCTGCAAATTATCGATCAGGTCTCAGAAGACGCGTACGACCCGACCGCCTATGAGGACGAGGAGAAAAAGCGGATCCTCGAGGCTATCGATCAAAAAATTGCCGGCAAACAGATTGCGTCGCCCGAGGCACCTGCTGGCCAGTCGGGTGGTCAGGTGATCGACCTCATGGAAGCGCTTCGCGCGAGTCTCACTGCGAACAAATCCAAGAAAGCTCCACCGGCAAAACCCTCCGCTGCACGCAAAGCGCCGGCTACCGAGGTGGAATCGTTGGCGGCTAAACCTCGTCGGCCGGTCAAGCGCGCAGCACCGAAGGTCGAAGAAGCGACGCCAGCAAAGGTACGGGCTCGCAAGTGATTAAACGCAATGCTGGTCATGACTACACGCTACGCAGCCTGCAATCGATTCTTGGTGTCTCGAGACGCGTGTTGTCGGGATTGATCGACGCGGGCTTCGTTCAGCCCACGCGCGGCAAGCGCAACGAGCTGCGATTTACGTTTCAGGACGTCGTGCTGTTGCGCACAGCTTTTCAGCTTCAATCATCGAAGATTCCGTCGCGCAAGATACTGCGCGCGCTTGGCAAATTGAAGGCAGAGTTGCCAGAGGAACTCCCGCTGTCAGGGATTCGCATAACTGCAGTCGGCGACGCCATCGCTGTAAAAACAGGCGACGACCAATGGGACGCAACCTCGGGACAACATCTCCTTGATTTCGAGGTCGCGCCTCTCAAAGGCGACGTAGCATTTCTCGACGCAACGCCGCGAACGCTAAAGAGCCGGGCACAGCAGGCTGATGAATGGGTAGCGCTTGCAGAACAACTAACAAGCACCGACGTCATCGGCGCCGAGCAGGCATATCGCAAAGCGTTGGCATTGTCTCCAGATCCGCACTACCTCGCCTATATCAACCTCGGTGTATTGCTATGCGAGGCCGAGACTCGGTGCGAGGACGCGCTGTCCGTGTTCGATCAAGCTTTGCAAAATTTCCCCAACGACGCACTGCTTCATTTCAATCGCGCCGTTGTACTTGAGGAGCTGAAGCGGTATGACGCCGCGACAAGTGCATATGAGAAAAGTCTTGCGCTGGATGAGACTCACGCCGATGCTCATTTTAACCTTGCCCGTTTGAGTGAGATTCGCGGCGATAAACAAGGTTTGCTAAGACACCTGAACGCATACCGCAGACTGACAGGTTAACGCAAAGTATCGCAGCACATTCAGCACCCCTAGCAGGGGCATTTCCCAAGAATTGATTGTACTTTCTATACAAGCCAGTCCTTCGGGCATCGCAATCAAGACTAATTTATTATCTTGCGGACCTTCGCTATCGTTTTCGCCGCTCCTCGCGGTTCGACCACGAACCGGATGCGATCGAACGCATCCTTGATAATGCAAGTCGTCAACGCGACTAAAATCTTGGTTAGCAGCGCCTTAGCTCCTCGAGCGCTGTCAGTCGGTCGATCAATTCCTGGTGAAACTGGCCCTCATGGCTATGAACTACGGCAAGCTTCGCCTGTTCCAGTGCTTCGGGAATGTTTCCAGCGTCCTTTAGGCACCGGCTCAACATGTCGAAGTACGAAGCGAGGTTCTTTGCTGCTCGTTGATCATTTTGGGCCCCGGCGAGAGCCTCTCGGGCCGTCTGAAGCGAATGAGGAAGTGCAAGCGCCAGCTCCGCTTCAGCACGGCGGTAGAGCAACCAGTGGTTAACCTGAGCAGCCGATATCCCACCGATAACTTCAAGTGCACGAGCCGGATCTCCGGCAACTGTGAAAGTCTTGGCTACGCCACGAGCGGAATATGAGTCCAGTGCACCGGTCTCGAGGAGCGCTTCAGCATATATAACGCTCAATCCCGAAAGTCGTTGTGCCATCGCCCTGTCCCCTGACCTCTGCGCGCTCTGCGCAACGTTGGCCAGTGATTCGCTGATGCTTAGCAAATGTTTCCTGCCGATCGACGCGGGTGACACATCGAACATATCGCTAACCGCGTCGACCAGCTCGCGGATAATCCGCGGATGCTGATAGCTGAATTGAGCGGTGAAAGCGAGGAAGGCGTCATAAAACTGATCAAGCCCCTCGAGCGCCGCGTGACTTATCGCCTCGCCGAGTGCTTTGACGCTTTTATCGTCTCCGTTAAGCTGATCAATCAAATCAGGGTAGGAGCGTAGGTTGCTTACCGCTGCCATCGCGACACGCAGTGGCGCGGAAGTGGGGTCGACGATTATCTGCGTGACCAAATACAACAATGAACGTTGCCCCGCTTCTTGGGCCTGCTTTGTAGCGTCGCGCTGCGCGCCCAAGTGTGCAATCTGCCCATGCGTGGCGTGCCATGTCGGTTCCAATGCGAGTAGCTGCTCAAATGTTGCTAGGGCTTTATCAATTTCGCCACAACGGCGATAGGCCTTGCCAAGGTGATGCAAAATCTCCGATTTGATTCTTCCTTGCGCGGTTCCCATTGCAGCGGAGTATTCCTGCGCGCATGCCGCGTAGTATTCCTTGCGTTCCTGATGACCTATGGTGAAGGCGTACTGTTCACGTGCGTCGAATGTGGACATGAGCGCTGCCAGGGTGCCGTCCGGAAGAATCGGACGTTTGGCATAAAGGTTAAAAACTTCTTTTTTTACTTCTTCGATCTGCAGCAGTGCATACGACAGCCAATCGGGATTACGCTCTCCGCGATGATAATGCTCATTCAATAATTGCGTGCGAGACAAATGAATTTGTCTTAGCGCTGATCCGGTCATATCTCCCTGCAACTGATCGACAAAATCCTCGACCTCCTTTGCCAAGTCGGCCGTGCCATCAGCAGATCGAATAGAACGGCATAATAGGTCATGGACGAGCAGGACCCCCGGCGCGCTTGCCGGCGAAAGGAACGCCAACTTTTGAAGCTCCACTCTCGGTAGATAGCCAATAAAGTGTCCAAGGAACTTGCTGTCATGCGTTCCCAAGCCGGTATTGGCGATTCTCTCCAATGCAGCACGCGGCGCCGCTTCTAACCGGCTAAGAATGCTCTTTAGAATAGAAACGCCATCGTCTCCGCTCAGTGCGCCTGGAGACGCAAGTATCTCTTCGTAGAACGCATCGGATGGGACATCCCGGGACTCAATGACGCTTTTGGCGGTCGCCAGTACCAGTGGCAAAAACCCACACGCGTTTACGAACCGCTCGGTGACCGCTTCAGCTTGCACGGGCTCTTCACCTAGAATGCGGATGGCCACGTCTCTTGATACACGAGGCATGGGCACATGCGAACGCGCACCGGGTACGGCGATTTGGGATGTGACGATAACTACTCCACCTTTATCAAACCCAGGCTGAAGCTCAGCGAAAACAGCCACGTTCACGGCCTGGTCAAGCCGGTCGACCACTAAGATGGTTTTCGCCGAGTTAAAGCTGCCAACGACGTTCAGAGGTTTCCCCCCCCGCCGTCGACTCACGGCGGACAGCGGAGTGTCAGGGGTCCAGTCGCCACTAGCAAGCCAGACGTAGTTATCGAAGTTAGTCGATTCTTTGTGGATAAAGTCGATCGCGGCCTGGGTCTTGCCTGAGCCACTTAAGCCATGCAGCACAGCTACTGTGCTACCTCCCGCGAAGTGATCACGCATGGCAGTAAGTGCGTTGTCATTAGATTGATGATTTGCGCACTTGGCAGGCAAGCGACCGAAATACTCAAAATTCTCGAGCGCTTGGCCAAACTCGGGGAAGAACTCACTAAAGAAAGTCGCCGCGTCCGGCTTCTCGATTGAAAGGTCATAGATTCGTTTGGCCAGCTCTCGCGCATCAAGAATGATTAGCACATTTCCCAACTTTTGCGCCAGAGGTGTGCCATTAAATTTTGCCCGGAAAGACGGATTTTCTTCCTCGGTAGAGATGAGATAGATCTTGGTATCGCCAGTGCGCGGCCGATGTCTTTCGGCACTCTGCACGTCCCCTTCTAATTTTTCAAAGACCGGCAAATTGACACTGCCAGTGTCTTTGAAGTAGCCATCCTGCGTGCTGTATTGGGCAATGACCGTTGAGTCGTCTGAAAACGAGTCGACGGTATATCCCACGAACTTGTAATCTTTATTGATACCGTGATGCACAAGCCTCTTGTTCTCCAAGAGTTCAACCAACCCGTGTCCCACAATCTCCAAATGCATTGGGTCTAATGCTGAGACCTCGTCAATCAACCGACTTACGATCCGCTTTTTGATGGATTCAAATAGCACCAACCACTCCTTTCGCAAATTTCTTGCGTGATACTTTGGTTTTCGTTAAACCGTAGCCTGGACGCCCGTTCTTGGGACTGGGACTGCTGTGCCGAATCTTCCACCTCGTGAGCCGTATGCGGACACTGACCTGCCAAAATATTGGGCCTTCTTTTCTGTATCAGGTTTTCAACCAGGTGACCCCTGCGACGGGGCTCGTCAGGAGCGACATATCGACCACACCTTCCTTTTGGTGAAGGCCGATTTGCAGCGCGAGCGTATGGGCCAGACCAAATGCACGAATGCCCTGGGAGCACGCTAGAAGACTGCGCGAGGATAGACAAACGCCTCCGTGCTTGCGAGACGATACATCAAACCGGCAACGTGCGGCCACCTATAATCCGTGGCGTTTGATACCATGACACTGCTTCGTTTTCGGAATCTACAAGTGAACCTCTTACACTCCATCGACGCGAATGATACGGCTGCCCTCCGCAAGGAGCGTGGCGCCTTTTTCACTCCCGATGCGATTACCCGCTTCGTAACCCATTGGGCCATTCGGAACGCTGACGATCGAGTGATGGAGCCCTCGGCAGGCGATGCGGCTTTCCTGGTTGCCGCCGTAGACCGCATGCGTGGACTCACACCCGAAATGGATGCGCTCCCCGCCGTGGACGGTTTCGAGATTCATGCCCACAGCGCATGCGTCGCTCGTCAACGCGTACAGGACGCTGGCGGAAAAGCCCAAATTCGGCACAGTGATTTTTTCATGATTGAGCCGAAGCCGGTGTATGACACAGTTATTGGGAATCCGCCCTTTATTCGTTATCAAGATTTCTCGGGTGCGGCTCGCGCCAAATCTCGCGAAGCCGCCCTCCGAGGTGGGGTTGCGCTCACCGGTCTCGCCTCGAGTTGGGCAGCATTTACCATTCACTCCGCACTGTTCTTGAAAAAAGGTGGGCGACTGGGGCTTGTTTTGCCAGCTGAGTTACTTTCTGTGAACTATGCGGCCCCAGTGCGCCGTTTTCTCTTCGAACGTTTTCGAGATGTGCAGCTCGTGCTCTTTGCTGAGCAAGTGTTCCCCGAGGTTGAAGCTGACGTCGTATTGCTGCTGGCAGACGGATATCTTGAAGGACCTGCCCGTCATGCGACCATCCGCCAATCAAGAAATGCCGAGGACCTTGTCGCACTCGATGCAGGTTTGATCTGGACGCCAGCTGATCCGGCGGGCAAGTGGACCAGCAGCCTCGTCGATCCCAATGCTGTCGAGCCGTTGCATAAGCTACTGAAGCGTCGTCTGTTCACAAGCTTAGAGACATGGGGCGATACAACGCTAGGCATCGTTACCGGCAACAACAAATATTTCACCCTTTCGCCTCAGCGTGTGAAGGAACTAGGCCTACGCCGCAATGAGTTACTACGGCTCTCGCCCCCTGGAAGCGCTCACCTGCGCGGCCTTTCTCTCACCAATTCGATGCTCACTAAGCTGGGCCGGGATGGTAGCGCAACGTATCTGTTCTATCCGAACGATCCACCATCGGCAGAAGCAGAGGCATATATTGCGGACGGGCACAGGACCGGTGTCGATACCGCATATAAATGCCGCGTGCGCAAGACTTGGTATCGAGTACCGCTCGTGCCGGCCGCGGATCTTTTGTTGACTTGTATGAACGCAGATACGCCTCGGCTCACTGCAAATGACGCCGGGGCTCGCCACCTCAATTCGGTGCACGGAGTCTTCCTTGATAAACAGCATCGCGAACTCGGCCGGGAGCTGTTGCCGCTTGCGAGCTTGAATTCAGTGACGCTGCTGCATGCAGAAATGGTCGGCCGCGCCTATGGTGGGGGGATCCTCAAGGTTGAACCAAAAGAAGCCGACATATGGGCAATGCCATCTCCCGCATTAGTCTTGTCTCGTGCCGATTCTTTGCGCAGGATCAAGCAGCAAGTCGTTGACCTTCTGAGTGACGGAAGGCTGCTTGATGCGGTGAAAATTGTAGATCAAGTGATCCTTGCGGATTGCGGTTCTCTGTCAGAAAAACAGCTTGAGCGCATTCGACAAGCGCGTGCGAACTGCGCTAATCGCCGTACTGTCAGAGGCGCTAGTGGCCGCTAAACAATCCGCAAAAGGAAAAGCCTGGGTTATCTTTGACCGTATAGTTGCCCTCGCCGCGCCCGAAGGTTTACACACCAATCCTTGGATCAAGGATGCTGATGGACTATTGCGCTACGAGCCGGACTATGACACGCTTGTCCGACTCCTTGGTGTGCCCCTTCATTTGAAAGCAGGAACCCAGTCCGGGGTGCCGGCTCTAGCCCTCGATGTCTGGCTAAGTTACGAACTACGACGGGCAGGTTTCAAATCAGATGAGGCTTGGCCGCGACCGGTCCATCCACGCATTCTTCCGGCATCTATCGCCTCCTTGCTTCAGTCGCTGCCCCGCAATATTCAACAGGTCGTTGCGGATCGGGTGACTAAGCAGGCGTCGATTTCTGGTGTTACTTCGTCTAGTGCATCAATCCTTGGAAAAAACTACCTCAAGCAAGTCGACGTAATAATCACGGATTGGGCGACGGGCCCCGAGTTGCTGATATCGACAAAGCGTATGGACTCCTCATATGGAAAAAACGCGCCGAATCGGATCGAGGAGTCATACGGAGACGCTAAAAATCTCAGATTGCGGCATCCCCTTGCTGCTCTCGGTTTCGTATTTGGACTGCGCTCCGATATTCTTCAAAAAGAGCCTGCTACTGCCGAATGGTTATTCGACCTACTCGCAAAGCTAGGGCGGGAAGATGACGCTTATCATGCCACCTGCCTTGTATTGATGGAATACTCAGGTGACGCTGTCATACCGGACACGGGCGATGATAAAAGCTCCCAAGGAGTGCCAGAACCCGGTCTAGATTCAGACGAAGACGAAGACACCCCAGCACCTGCTTCCACCAGCGCAGTTGACGATGAGATTGCGCAACTTCCGAAAGTGAACATCCTCACGGAAAAAATACCGGAGGAGCTTGGGCCGGATCGTTTTTTGGCGGCCATGGTCACACGGGTCCTTAGCGCCACGCCCGTGAATATGCATAAAGAAGCACGGCGTCGCCGCGTATCGCCCGAAGTTAGATATTTATGAGAAGCCATCTTATTTCAATGCACGTTACATTAAAAGCCACATCGCGAACCCCAAACCATCACGGGAAAAAGAGCGATCTGAAGTTACAACCGTCGTGAGCGCAATTATTTGTGTTCGCAAATTTTGCGATCAACGGCTCATCCGTAGCTGCGCAAACGCTACTACCTCGGATTAGTTAGAACATATCTTATGCGGCGATAGCGCGATCATCTTCAAAACTGAAAGCACGGGGTGTCGCGACGGCTTCGCCGTTGAAGTTTCTGGTGATCTCCACGGTGATTAAACTATCGCCCGGAAACGCTGGACTGAGTTCCAACGTCAAGTATTCGAAGAGGGCACGCTCATGCACTGCGACAACTATCTGACGGTCCATGCCCTTGGAGAGCGATCGAAGCAGTCCGGCGAATTGCGCAATGTGCACGTCGTCCATTGACTGTACTGGATCGTCAAGTACTAACCAAGGCATACGAACGGGGACTGAAAGGTGAAGTGCAAGAAATAGTGTAAGAGCAGCCGTATTTAAATTGCCTTGACTGAGCATCGCTCCGGGGGCACCCGACGCTCTTCCGGAGCGGTGTAATGTTTCAAGCACGGCTTCGACCTTTCCGGCGCTGTCGACTGGCAGCCGAAATGCTGGTACGAATTGTTCGGACGGGGCAAGCCTTATGAAGAGATCTCGCCATACCTTGTTCAGGGACGTACTGAAGACCTTTTTGACAATGTTGGAACGAACTCTGTCGGCCGCGTCGGCAGTCTTCTTGGCTTGTCCGCGAGTGGCTTCGATTTCGGCAAATGCAGTGGCTAGAGCGTCGAGACGCGCGAGCGTCTTATCTGTTGCAGATCGCTGAGTCGTAATTACATTCAGCTCGCCAACACGCATTTCGATCTCTGAACCGACCTGGATTCGGACGGCGGCGATCCTTTCTGCCTGCACGAGTCGTTCCTCAATGACTCGAAGAGCTTCGGAAAGAGCGAGATCGATGTTCTCGAAGCTGCTAGAGGATCGTTGTAGCACGGCACGCACAGAAGTTTCGATTTCGGGAAGCAGCGAGGTCGACTGTTCTTCCCTCCGGCGCCCCGTCATTAGATGCTGACGGGTGATTGCGGCTTCGGCTATCAATTTGCCGCCGACCGCGGCAATTTCTTTGAGGTCCGATAGTCGTTGCGCGAAACCAGCCATCTGGGCTTGGCGCACCACCAGAGCGGCTAAGTCTTCTGCGGAAAGCTGTCCGTTGGTGGCACTGAGCAGATCTCGTTGCGCAGAAGCCAAACGCGAACTTTCTTCGGCTCGGGCCGTTGCCAAGGATTGCAGTCGCCCCGCCTCATTGGTCAGCGAGGCGATTTTCGCGGCAACATGCGCTGAAAGCGATTCAGTATGTAATTCGCTGTAGTCACGGCTGCACACCGGGCACGTTTCCCCTTCTATGTGCGGAACGATGCCGGCCAACGCATTCGCTAGTGTTCTAGCGTCTCTAACCGCACCCGAAAGGTCTTTATTTATCTCCTCGATTCGAGCCGAAGCGCGTTGGGCGGTCGCATTCAAATCTGCAACTTGTGCACTCGCCACAGCGTGGGCAGCCAGCAACCGTCCACAGCGATCTGCTTCCGCTTGCGCGCGGCGTTGTGCTTCTACTCTTCCTCGTTCTGGGCCATCTTCGAATGACGGCATGTCAGAAAAGTAAGTGCGAACTGCGTTTAAAATCTCTTCTAATACATTGCCATGGGTAGACCGCCAAATGGCGAGCGCCTCAGTAGCTGCCAAGTCAACCCGTTCTCTTTCTGCCTGATTACGGCTAGGCTCCGCAGACGGCAAGGCAACCCACCGCTCCTGCAGACTTCTCAGTTCAGAACGCGTTTTGCTGAGATCCGTGATCTGACGATCGCCCTCTCTATCTGCTTCTAGTTTTGTCTTAAGCTGGCTAAGATCGGTGGCTTCGGTGACGGTCTCAACAGCTCCATCAACAACGATCGTGGCTAGAGTTTCATTGAGTTTGATAAGCCTTTCGTGGGCGGCCTTCGTCGCCATCTCAATCGACAACTCTTTTCGCCGAAGTTCTTCTTGGAGCGAGGCTTTAAGTTCCTCTAGTCGACGAAACTCAGGCACCAACTTGCGCACACGCGTCACATTGAATGCATGGTCGAGGCCGTCGACTAGCGCATCAAGCGGATCTAGGCCAAGTAGTTCTTTCACGAACAAGCTGAGTGAAGATGTCGTCCCACTTTTTTGCTCGTCGTAAATTTCGAGAAGACGCCCAAGCGTCGCCTGTGGGAGATAACACCGCTCGGCGAAAAAGCGTGCGCTGTCAGTGTCAAGCAGCGGCTTCGGAACAAAGTTGTCGTCGGAAAAGGCAAGTGAGCCAGAGGTAACTGCACCTTCCAAAGGAGCACTCGTGGTCAGGGAGATCGCCCCCCCGCCGGTGTCCAGCGTTGTTAGGTACGACTGATATTTTGGTCCCTCAGCTGCAAGGTGCGCGATTTTGCCGCTGAGTGCAAGCTCGAGCGCCGACAGCACGCTCGTCTTACCCATGCCATTGGTACCGTGAATGAGTACTACTTGAGCGTCTAACGGTATTACAACTTTACCGCGAAGGCTGCGAAAATTTTCAATAACGAGATTTTTTAGCCGAACTTTATTCATTCTGATCTCCTTCATCCATCGCGGCGTTGGCGGACCTGGTTATCGCATCGGCCAGCACGATTTCTACCGCATCCTTGCCTTGAGCTGCCGCGCCGACGACCGTTTCTACGAACTGACTCCTGGAAGATATCGGCAGTGCGACAGCAAGCTCGGCTTTCCAATCAAATAGTGTTTCTACGGCAGGTTGATGGGCCAGCGGCAACAGGACGGAAAGCCAATCGCGAACTGCGCCAATCGCGTCAGGTCCGCTTGGTGCGCCGACTGGTAGAACACGGCATACTTTGCTAATCGATTGGATAGTTTCATTGCGCGGCTGCCCGGATGTCAGAACCGCAGTCACCGGTCGTTTTGAACGCATCACGTCGAGCGCTCGCGTAAGTGCCATGACTTTTCGAACGACTCCGTCCTCGACTGTATCCCCTTGAAGTTCGATGACAATTACTATGTCATTAGCGCGTTCGCCAGCAACGAGCGCATGCGTAAAGTCGAACGATATCGAGCCCACTTTGAAAGGTCTAGGAAGTTGGCTGTAGTGTCCTTCGTTTACGAGAATGTCGAGAACGCGGTCGGCGGTGCTCATAGCCCAACCTCGCTACGAAACCGATCACGCAGTTCAGACAAGTCAGCGGCGTTGGCAAGGATGGGGCCAAAGCCAACGTAACGTGGACCAATGGCACCGCTTCGCTTGGACGCACTGGGATTGCGTTGCTGCCGTTCGGAGACGCGCCCAGAGCAGATTATCACGGCATCGTCATCAGCTTCGGCGAACGCGCCCGCATCAAGCAGATTAACAATTGTGTCGTCATTGGCAGCAAAGAAAAGACGCGCGCTCGCATTTGGCGAAGTGAGACGCAGGGCACCGGATCTCGGGTCAGTTGGATCGTCGACCGAAGTAACCCAGTTTGTGGCCCTCTCTTCCAGTCCGACCAAGCCCAACGCGACGGCAGCCTCACGTTGCCCAGAACTTTTGAGGGCTAGCTTTTCTTTCATACGGTGGACAGGATCCCCGTCCAGCGGAAAATATTTCTGCGTACCAGAAGCGCTAGATCCGTCCTGCAATTGATGGCGAGCGCGTGCAAGCCCAGCTGCTATGGCGCGAGCTAGTGCCGGCCGATCGGCGTTGCCTGCATCCGCAATACGGTCGCGAAGCGCTCTAATTCCGTCGACGATTGAGTCTCTCGCAGGCTTATCAAGGTAAGGCGCCTGTGCATCACTGGCAAGAACTTCAAGTTTGGCACCTAACACGTGAAGGAGCAGCGCGAGTAGCAACGGCTTCGCATACGCTGGAAGTCGTGCCGCTTCGCAGATTTCATTCCGATGTGTTTCGTAGTCGTTCTCACCATAGGCGCCGATAAGAACGTTCTTGTGATCGTCGCCCAATTCCTGTGCAGAGAACACGATTGGGGTAGGCTGATCAGTCCACTTCCAGCCTTTTTGAGCGTTCATCGACGTAAAAAGATGCTTGATATTTTCATCTTGTGCTGACATGCCGATCATGAGAGTTCGGCTGCGCTGAACGAGCGCGCCTAGCTGATCGCGCACAATTTTAAAAGTAGCGTTGCTTTTCCATGCAGTTATCTGGGCGGTACGTGCGACAAGCAATGGGCGGTAGCCATCCTCGTCATCGATCGCTCGCAAAGCGCACCCGTGGAACTTATAAAGTATGGCGGCGGCAGCTGGATTGCGCAGATCGTCCCCTGTCACAGTGATACGATAAAAGGTCTTGTCATACCCAAGTTCTTGCATCGCCGTCTCGAGCAGTCCGTCCCAATTGGCGGTTGCAAGTTCGGTAACGATCCCTTCAAGGGCAAGCATGCCGATCGCAAGGTGCTCAGCATCAGCAGGCTGCGCCTCAAAAGTTTTGGGGAAATCAAGGCCGACCCATAAAAGAAAGTCGAGTTTTTCGCCCGGAATCTCGACGGACAGCACAGCCGAGTATTGATTCCACAAGCGTTTTAAAATGCTTTTTAGACATGGCCAGGTCGACGATGATTGCGAAAAGTCGATTGTGGCGATCTCTTCAACAGAAGGCGTCGCCATATCGAGAATCTTTCCCAGAGCTAAGCGGTAACCGCAATCGCTGGCCGCAGTAATGCGTAGGCGCAGAAATTCAATAAGCTTGGCAAGGACGCCATCGAGCCCAACGACTCGGTCACGGGAAATGCCTGAGCCCAACCAGAATGCATATTCGCCCTGTGCAACGCCTTTGCTAAGCCCTGCAAACTCCTCGTCGAACAGCGCCAGCGTCTCCTTTATCGAAATATCCGTCTTCATTATTGACTTTATTCTCCAGGTGCATGTTTTCGCGACGGGTGTGAGCGCTCGCCGTCTCGCAGGTAAGTCTCTGACGTGGAATATACGCGGGCGAGATGCGGATATCACGATTTAACAGCGGATATTATTGGAAAACTCCCCTTCGCCAACACCCGCATTAATCGCTGCTTCGCGGCATCGATCAGGTGCTTCGGCAACGTACCCAGTTGCTGATCGTGCAGGCCAAGGATCTGCTCGACGTTTTCGCATTTCGCTTCGGCAAGTCGCCATTCGTCGGTCGCAGCAGCGTGCACGATTACCGCCTTCACCGCCGACTCGGCGCGCGCAAACTGCTCGGTGTTCGCCAGCCGCTGATCGGGAGCCAACAGATCGTACGCGACGTACACCGTCTTTAACAGCTCGCCGATGAGATCGGCGTTGCCCTGTCCTTGCCGGAGGGCCACGAGCGCGAGGTGATTGTGCAGCGAGACCTTGCTGACCACCTCCGCCGTCATGGGCAGCAACATCTCGCGCGTACGAGGTGGGGTGGTTCGCCCGGCCTTCCGTTTTTTGGGTTTGCTCGCCATCGTCTCCCTCGACGGTCAGTTGCGGGACAGTCAGTCGCTGGCAAATCAGTTGCCAGGTTTTCCTGTTGTCGCGGTGTCGGCACGCCGCGCGTAGTAGCCGGCGACCTCTTCGAGCACACGCTTCTTTTCGGCCTGCACGTAGATCGACGTCGTCTGCAGCGACGCGTGACCTAACACTTTTTGGACGACATCGACCGGCACCTCGTCGGCGACCGATTGGGTACCAAAGGTGTGACGCATCGCGTGCGCATTCACGGAGCCCAAGATCACCCGTTCATCCAAACTCAGATCATCCATGGTCTCGACGATGATCGTTAACATGCGTGAGATCAGGCGGTTGATGCCGTCGGCCGAATAGCCCTGCTCTCCTTCGATGCTGCGCTGCCGATGTTTTACTTGTGATGCGGGCGTTCGTGGGATGGTGACCGGCGACAACAACGGCGCGGACGGGTTGAGCAAATCAGTCGTCGCCATAAAGTCTCGCCCCCGATCTGACCAGTGCGCTTTGAGCGCCTCGAGTGTCGCGACGCTCACCGGCACTGTCCGCTCCTTGTTGCGCTTGCCGACAACAGTCAGCTCCCACACCGGCCGTTCGAGCGTACCGTAGATCGATACCCGCAATTTGCCGCGCTGCGCATCCGCAGCTTCTTCCCGGCGCAGGCCCGAGTCGCCCATCAGCAAGAGGGCTGCGCGAACGACGCGCCACTGTACGGCAAGCTTTGCATCGATCGTTTCGTCGGCCCGTTTATCGAGCTCGTTGCGAAGGCGCCGCCACAGGTCCGCCGGCAACGCACGATGGATTTGCATCGCCGTCTCACGCTGAACGATCTTCGGATCGTTGACCGCTTTCCACGGATTGCCCGCGAGGTAGCGCACATCCACGAGCCAGGTGAAAGCCGCACGCAGCGCGCGCACGGCATACCGCTGCGACTCGGGCGACAGGTTGTCGGAAGCGAACGGGCGCCAGCGCGGCGAGTTGCGACTGAACCGTTCGCCCACAAAACGCGGATCCGGATTTTTCAGAAAATCCTTGTACGCCTCGCAGTCATCGACCACCAGCGAACTCAGCGCCTTGCCCCGCACGACCACCGACCACAACAAGAAGCGCTCGACTTCCTTGGTGTAGGCCCGCAGCGTTTTCGGCTGATCGCGGTATTTATTCAGGTATGCGCGCACAGCTTCAAGGTCGTGGCGCGCCTGGATATAACAAAAGGCTACTGAACGGTTTTCACCGTCGGCGCCCGACAGCGTGTGCGGCACGGCCATCCGTTCGAGCGGTGCTAGGGTGAGCCGATCCGCCAACCTCGTCTGAGGTTTTTCCGACTGCTCTGCCCCATCCCCATGAGTCAGAACCGGTTCGGCCGGCCACACTTGGACGACTTCATCGGCGACCAGCGGATCGCGCATGTCCACATCGGCGTCGACGCGAATTTTGATGTGCGATTCGTGCCGGCGCAGCCAAGCCACGACGACGGCCGCGCGCCCGGCGCCGATGCGCGGCACCGAGCGCCACCAGCTGCCGCCGCGCCGATTGCAGAACGCGACCAATTCGCCAATCGTTGTGATCCCCTCCCCTTTCAGGCGCGATGCGATGCGCGGGCGAAACCAACGTCCGATCGCGTGGTTCGCCGCGGGGGAAGCTGCCGCCAGTGCCGCGGCTTCAGTAACCATCCGAAACGTCACCGTGGTGAGCTTCGGCTGCCCGTGTTTCTTGATCGACGAGCGCAAGTGTTCCGCAAGCGCGGCCGACCCGTGCTCGATCGCCACCTTCACCAGGCCATCGAGCATGGTGCGAAGGTGCCGGTCCATCGCCGAGGGCGTCGCCGCGAAGCTGTCCTCATCGACGTCGTAGTAAGTACGCGCGATGATCGCAGACGCCACGCGTTGCACATACGCGCGCACCGCCGCGAGATCCTTCGCGGTGTAGCTGTAGGTGAGCGTCAAATTTTCAGCCACGATTGCCTTGAGTCGACTTTGGGCCGCCGGGCGGCCGCGGTCGGAATCCGGACAGCACGTCGTTCGCTTCTGCCAAAAGATCGTCACCGAACGCGAAGGCGATCTGGGTGAATGCCGCGCGAGTCGCACCGAGCATCGTGGCCAGTTGCACATCGGAGGCGGACTCGCCCCATAAGACGCGCTGAACCAGCACCACGCCTCCATGCCGCGCGACCAGGCGCAGCGCGTAGCCAAGCGATGCGTTGGTCAGAATCTCGTTGCCGTACGTATCGGCAAGCGCTGTAAGGATTGCCAGCTCGACGCGGTCGGGCCGTCGAGGAACGCGTGGTCGCTCACCCCGCCGAGCCGCGGCGCTTGTACTCGCATCGTCAGTCAGCTCGCCCATCAGGCGACTGGCCGAATCCAAGGCGTGCAGGCCCGTCCCCTCCCCTGCCCGGAACGCCGAAATGGCGTCGTCCAGTCGCAGGACGATGCGCGCGGTGACCGGATCGAGCGGTGCGTCCTTATCTGGCGGGGCTGCGGGCGGCGGTTGAGTCATGAAAACTTGTGACCTACGACGAGACGTAAATGGAAAATGCCCTATTTTACCCCTCAAATGCAATCCCGATAATACGAGTTAGAAGGCTTGGCTAAACCCCGTTTTAATACACATTGGGGCGATATTGCACATATTAGCTGCGTCCCCTTATAGCGATCAATTAAATAATATTCTATTAACCCACTGCCATTTTAACGTACGGGTGTCAAATCGGTATTCAATCAAACGCCTATAAAATAAGCTAAAAATAATGGGGATTCAACACATCTCGATGAGATCGAGTTAAGAAATTTTATTGACCTACGACCTGCATGAAAGTTTTACGGGACAGGGGTCGAGTTTGACTGGATGTAGCCGCAGTAGCCCACGTTCTCCATCTTCGCGCCTTTGAAGATTCATCCAGGCTTCCGCGAGGCTTCGATAAACATTTTTTCAGCCTAGGACCGCAGCGAGTCGAGGCAGCAGGCAATGGCGTCAGACGCTTGTTTGAATTTTGAATCTTAAAATTTTTTCATTTAAAACATCTTCTACTGAAACGGCTCTTTCGTATAGCTCAACATATGCTCTAAGCGAGAAGCGATCGCGGAGTACTGTTAGCTCAAGCAACAATTGCGTGCAAGCGCGGGCGGTGTCCATGTAATCGACGACATTAGCCGAGCCATACACTTTTGCCTCTAAAATCTCGAGATCGGTAATCAACTGGCCTATTCGCGGCATCTGTGCTTCCCTCGGTATGACTTGGTTAATACCAAGCTCTGTTCTTACAGCTTTATCCCAGATACAGACCATAATCCGTAAGGTTTTAGGTTTTAAGGCTTTCCTATTATTATCAAGTCATGCATGCCAGGCTCGGACGTAAAATTTATAAGGAAAATTGCACGTTTATTAGCCCATAGGCCCAATAAATACTCAAAAACCGAATTATCAACTCTTTCACAAATCGCATGTTTTCTTGTTAGCTGCGTCGCCTGCATGCGGCCAAGCGACGCGGATATTATGGAGCGATGGTCCCGTTACGCTTACGCGAGTGATGTCTCCGGGATTGAGTGTCGGGTCGACGGCCGTGTGCTTTTCATCGCTTCTCCAGATGTTGGTCCGCCGTATGCATAGTCCAACGTCATCCGGAGATAGTCGTAGCTTTTCCCAATGGCGTTTCGAACTTTGGCAATCGAGGCTGCAGACGGATTATTTCCAAGGAGAGTAGCCACAATGTCAAGCGCCATCCACGGGTGATCGTCGTCGTAATGCGCATGTACGTGAAGCCACCGCATTGCCGACTTGCGAAGCGGCTCCGGAAACGTCAGAGCGTAAGTCTCTTCCGAGCAGACGAAACATGAGAACTCTCCCGTTGCGCCCTCGACCGCGTAATTTGTGGCCGCCATTGCTACAGCAAGGTCTTCTGTCAAACTAACATGCCCACACCAGTGCGCGAGCGCGTGCATCTCACTTGGAACTTCCATGTGCAACACCTCGTCCATAGTCAGACCAGAAGCCGATGCCCATTGGAGCCAATGCTTAGCATGCATGTTCTCGACGCGAATGTTTTGAATTAAATAGGAACGCGCCATAGCTTCGCCGCGAGATGTGCCGAACCGTGCTTTCATCAGGTTCGACGCCATGAACTGCGGAAACTGCTCGATGACAGGGAAAAATCCC
>Ga0163162_10001585_pt1 | contig 21262 bp, 15 predicted proteins | sample S55metaG_FD_115310 | JGI IMG/M metagenome (GOLD analysis project Ga0163162, IMG submission 115310) | Switchgrass rhizosphere microbial communities from Kellogg Biological Station, Michigan, USA - S5-5 metaG | ecosystem: Host-associated > Plants > Roots > Rhizosphere > Soil | place: USA...
AGCCGCTCAGGGACGCAGCGCCGGAACGATCGCGATCCGGTCGCCGCGATACGAGCCGAGCCAGAGATCCTTGCCGATCTCGATCGCAGTCGTATTGCCGGCGAACGTGGCGTCGTCGGGCCGCGTCAGCAAGTCGTGCACCTTGAGCGTCTTCGGGTCGATCTTCACGACGCGCGAGCTGCGCGCGCTCGAATCGGTGACTTGACCCGCCGCGAGCAGCGAGCCGTCCTTCGCGAAGTGAATGTTGTCGACGCGGAAGCCGAGCGGGATCTCGTCACGTTTCGGCGTCGCGCCGCGCGTGAAACGAATGAACGATTGGCTGCCCCATGCGGCCATGTAGAACGTGTTGCCGTCCGCGGATAGCTCGACTCCGTTCGCGCCCGCGGCTTCGCTGCCAGGGACCTTCTGCCAGCCGCTCTTCGTGTGCCACTCCCAGAGCTCGCCGTTCTTCTCGCCGGCCATCATTTTGGTCATCGCGTCTTGACCGCCGCCGCGCGGCAACCAGTTGGTCGTGATGAACCCACCGTCGGCGAGCCCGCGGACCGCGTTCAGGCCGATCGGCTCCGGCGCGACCACGCAGCCGACCCAGGTGAAGGTCGGCGTCGCGGGACGCATGTCGACACGGAACACGTCGATCGACTCGCGGGCGCCGTGCACCACGGCCATGACGCGCAGCACCGGCCCGTTGCCGGGCTCTACGTAGACGCCGTGCGTCGTGAACGCGCCGGCCGGCGGGCCGGGACAGTCGGGATACGTCGTCTTGTCGAGCTGCTGCGTGACGTTTGCGCTCGGAAACACCGTGGTCGACGTGCGCTCCGCGACTTTGATTAGATTGATGCCCCCCGTGCCCGCGTACACGGAAGCGACTACCCAGCCGCCGCCCGGAAGCGCGACGAGGTCCTCGGGCGTCTGCTGGCCGCAGACCCAGTGCTGGTCCGCCGGATCGCACGGCGGCTGCGGCGGCGCCGGCGGCTGGGCCGCGGTGGTAGAAGCCCAAGCGGCCCACAAAGAAAGGGATGGAAGTAGCGCTCTCACACCGATCACCGCATCTCGGTGATCACGCCGTCGAGGCCCACCTGCATCTCCAGCCCGCCCCAGTCGAAATCCGACTTGAGCACCGCCGAGATCTCGTCGCGAGTTTTCTTCTGCTTGTTCATCTCGCGCACCATGTCCTGCGTGCGGGTCAGGTAGTCCTTGTAGCCTTCCATGTTCTTGCGGTCGGTGAGGCCGCTGTGACCCGGGATCACGGTATCGAAGTCGAGCTGCAGCACGCGCTCGAGTGTGCGCGTCCAATCACGGAGGCTTCCGCCTGCCGTATAGTCGATCACTTCCCGATACGGCCCATAGAGCGCGAACAGGTCGCCGGCGATCAGCATTTTCTTGGTCGGCAGATGGATCACGATGTCGTTATCCGTGTGTCCTCGGCCGAAGTAGTAGAGGTCGATCGGCATGTCGTCCAGATAGACCCGCAGATAATCCCGGAGCGTGATGTTCGCGAGGCCAGGTGCCTGGCGCTCGGCCATGATCCGCCGGCCGTTCTCCGACGCGATCACGTCGGCGCCGACCATCTGCATCGCGGGATTGCCGCCCGCATGGTCGGGGTGCATGTGGGTGTTGATCACGTAGCGGACGGGCAGCTTGGTGACGCCGCCGACGATCTTCATGATGCCGTCGTGGTCGTTCGGAAACTTGGCGTCGATCAGGATCGCGTACTTCTGGCCGACGAGCATCGTGATGTTGCCCGCGCCCATGTTCCGGATCATGTAGATGTTGTCCTTCACGGGGACGAGCGTGAGCTGCGGCGGGCCGAAGCCCCCTTGCGCGTGAGCCGGCGCCGCGATGCCGAGCGCTACGCCGAGACAGACCGCGAAGAAGATCGCTCGTGCGTTCATCAGGACCCCCAAGCTGCATCTGGCGACCGCGCCGCCAGACGCGCTCGAATTCTGCATTCGTTGTTTTGGCGCGATTCGCGCGACGACTGCCGACTATACCGAACTTCTCCCGCCCGGATTGTCGATTTCGAATGGGCTCGTTCGACGATTAGGCGAAACCCACCCTCGAGCCAAGGAGCTCAGCCATGAAATACATGATGTTCATCAAGCACACGGAAAACTACCGAATGGAGGAAGTCCCGCAAGCCCTGTTCGACGCGATGGGCAAGTTCGTGGAGGAATCGATGAAGAGCGGCGCGATCCTCGACACGGCCGGGCTCCAGCCCACGTCGAAAGGCAAGCGGATCCGGCTCACGAAGAGCAAGATCAGCGTGCACGACGGCCCGTTCACCGAGTCGAAAGAGGTCGTCGGCGGCTACGCGATCGGAGAATTCGCCTCGTACGAAGACGCGCTGAAGCTCGCGACGCGCTTCATGGACCTGCACCGCATCCATTGGCCCAAGTTCGAGGGCGAATGCGAGCTGCGCCCGTTCGAAGCCGGGCCGGAGCCCGCGAAGTAGTCACCATGCTCGACGGCAACGCCGCACGCACACCTGCGCAGCCTCTGCGCCCGTTCATCGCGCGCTACGCCGGATTCACGACGCAGTCTGCGGCTGGAGAGACGAACACGGGCCTGCCATCGCGTCACGTTGGCGTGATCATAGGCCTCACTCGGCCGATCGAGCTCGTGCGTATGCCGAGCGCGGAGCAGATCCCGGCCGCGTTCACCGCGCTCGTCAGCGGGCTGCACGACGCGCCGGCGCTCGTGCGCAACGGCGGCGGCTGCGTGGGCATGCATCTGTTCCTCACGCCGCTCGGCGTACGCTCGCTGATCGGGGTCCCGAGCGCCGCGCTCGCGGGCCGCGTCGTCGATCTTTTCGAGGTCTGGAAACCCGCCGGCGAGCTCGTCGAGCGCCTCATGCTGTCAACCACGTGGGAACACTGCTTCGCAATCCTCGACGAGATCTTCTTGCGCGCGCTGCGGCCGGTGTCCCCGCCGCCCGCGGTCGCGTCGGCGTGGCAGATGCTGGCCCGCGCGCACGGCTGCCTATCGATCCGCGAGCTCGCGCGCGAAGTCGGCTGGAGCCGGCGTCATTTGACCGAGCGCTTCAACGCCGAGCTCGGCGTGACGCCGAAGACAGCGGCGCGGATCCTGCGTTTCGAGAAAGCGTGCCGCACTGTCATGGACGACAGACCCACCCTCGCCGACACGGCGCTGATCTGCGGCTATCAGGATCAGGCACACATGACGCGCGAATGGCGAGCGCTCGCGGGCTGCACGCCGAAGGCGTGGATCGCGCGCGAGCTCCCATTTCTACAAGACTACGAAGTTGCCCGAGGCGACGATGGCGTGACCACTTGAGGTTCAGCCCATGAAAGTCAGCACGACCCTGCACTTCAACGGCCAATGCGAGGCTGCGTTCAAGCTCTACGAGCGGCGGCTCGGCGCCAAGATCGAGTTCTTGCTCAAGTGGGGCGAATCGCCGGCCCGCGACCAAGTGCCGCCGGAATGGCGCGACAAGGTCTTGCACGCGCGTCTAAAGCTCGGCGGCGCCGACCTCGTCGGTGGCGACGTGCTCGCGCGCGATTACAGGCAGCCGCAAGGGTTCTCGGTCATGCTTGCAGTCGACGATCCGCAGAACGCCGAGCAAATGTTCGCGGCGCTCGGCGACGGCGGCTCGGTCAAGCTGCCGCTTCAAAAGACGTTCTGGGCGCCGCTCTACGGCGTCGTGGTCGATCGCTATTCGATCACGTGGGAAGTGAACTGCGAAGCACCGGTGATCGCATCGTGAGCCAGCCAATCCGCTTCGATTTGTCGCGCGAGAGCGTGGCGCTGAGCCGTGAGCTCGGGGCGAGCGTGATCAAGACGTCGTTCGGCCCGCATTCCGAGGTGGACGGCTATCGGATCGGGCTGGCACGGCTCAGCAAGCCGCCGCCGCACGACGGCGAACGACATCCGGACGGCGACGAGGTTCTGTACGTCGTCGCGGGCGCGGTCGACGTCCTGCTCGAAACGGAGCCGGCTCAGCGCGTTGCGCTCGAGGCCGGCGACGGACTAATCGTGCCCCGCGGCGTCTGGCACCGCCTCGAGATCGTGGCGCCGGCCGAGATCCTGTACGCGACGCCGGGCCGCAGCGAGGCTCGACCGCGTCGACGCGGCCGCGCGGCTCGGCGGCCGTAAGCCACCGCAGCCGCGCAGTCGATTCGACGACTCTAGCGTCCCATCGCCTTCCAGACGTCCTCTTTGTGCTGGGGCGCCGCGGATGCGTGCACGTTGATGTAGCGATCGAAGTTCACGAGCCCGAGCTTCTCGAGCGCGGGCACGAGCGCCTTCACGTGATCGTTCGCGGTCTCGCCCGGATTCACGGAGAAGTCGCCCTGGAACAGCACGCGCTCCTTCGGAATGTACGCGACGAGCAAGCCGTTCGAGTGCGGCGCGGGATAGATGTGATACATCTCGACCGTGCGCGTGCCGTCCGTATACACGCGCTTCTCGTCGACGGTCTCGATCTTGAGCTTCTTGGGGTTCTTCGCGAGCACGTCGTCGAGCAGCGTGCGCGGCGTGTTGAGCGCGCGCTCGAAAAAGTCTTTGTTGTTCGTTTGCGTGATGAGCGTCGCGCCCTCGGCCACGAGCGCGGGCAAACCGCCCGTGTGGTCGGAGTGCGGATGCGTGTTCATCACGTAGCGAATCGGCTTTCCCGGAAACAGCTTCTTCGTCTCCGCGATGTACGCGGTCGCGCGCGCGATGCTCTGCCCCGCCTCGAGCATCATCACGTAGCTCTTGAACTCGACGAGCACGGAGTCGTAGCTGTTGGTGCCAGTGGTGAGCCGATAGAGCCCGTCGCCGAGCTTCTCCGAAGTCACGTTTAGCGCCGGCGGTTGACCGCCGCCCGGCGGCGGGCCCGCAGGCGGACCGCCCGGAGCGCCGGGCCGATTCGGCGGCGGCGGCGCGAGCGGCCTCTCGTCGGCAGGGTTGCCGGCTGCGCTCGATACGTCGACCTCGAAGAACGGCCAGCCGCCACGCGATTGCTTGATCTCCGTCGGGAACATGAAGCCGTCGAAGTCGCGCCAGTCGGAGTAGTTCGCGACGATCGCCATGTCGCCCATGATGTTCTCGCCGAGCCAGGTCTCGACGCGCTCGACGATGTTCGCGTCGCTCACGTAGCCGTTCACCACATAGCTCTTGCCCGACGGTGCTTGGACCTTCGGGCTCCACGTCACGACCGTGTAGCTCTTGTTGCCGATTTTGCCGCTCTTTGCGGTAGCGTTGTTCTCGGCCGCGCCTTTCAAGAAGCCCCACGGCGTGATGTAGAGCTCGAGCGACTGGGCCCACGGCTTGGACACGTCGGCTTGCTCGGCCGTGACCTGCTGGAAGAACGTGCCGACCGCCGGCGTCGTATTACCGCCCGCGCCGAAGTTCTGCGTGCTTCCCGTGTGCCGCGATAGCGGCGCCGAAAGATCGATCAATCGCGTGTAGCTCGTGATCGGCCGCATCGGATCGTGCGTACCGTGACAGATCATCTCGGTCGCGTTGCCGCCGCACTGCTGGAACGCGACGTCGCGCGCCGAGCCCGAGTACGTGACGGCCTTCGGATTGCCCAATGCCTTCTGGGCGTTCGCGATTACGGTCTTCGCGTCTTGCGCGAACGCGTTTGCACACAGCAGCATCGTGCCGAGTGCAGCGAGCACTAGCTTCTTGTTCACGGTGGTCCCCCCGCCTTGTCGTTGTCGTTGGAGTCGTTAACTGGATCAGATGCCGATATTACATGTGTTGTCGTCGTTCGCGAGCGCGCGTGGGCCACGTGGGGCTGATGGGTCTTCTACGCTAGACTGGGCGGAGCGCTTCTTGCCAAGTCGGGATCCGGGGGGATCACCATGAAAACAACGCTCGCTCTCGCCGTGCTCGCCGCCTCTGCCGCGACCACCGCGCTCGCTCAGAAGCCTTCTTCCGCCTTCGATCGGGGTCATAGCCTGCAATCTTGGCAGAACCCGGGCCTCGCCGCCGCGGTCGCGAAGTGCAAGAAGCCTCCCGCGCCGACCTCGATCGGCGGCGCGCGCGCGGGCCAAGCCGCGCAGGCGAACGACGCGCCGCCGCCCGAGCCGGCGATGCCGGGTCCGACAACCGAGATTCCGGGCGTGATCGCAGCCGGCCAAACCTGGAAGGTCGTGTGGTCCTGGGAAGGCAACAACGTCGACGGGCCGATCGCGGGCGACGACGGCACGATGATCTTCGCGAACAACGACGCGAGCAACGTGATGCAGGTCGATCCAGCGACCGGCCTCGCGAAGATTCTCTTCAGCGACACGAACACGGGCGGCGCGGTTTCACGAAGCAAGAACGGCACGCTGTTCCTCGCGTCGCGCGGCTTCCCCGCGGCGGTCATCGAGCTCGAGCCGCAGCGCAAGATCTTCGCGAACACCGTCAACGGCGAGCCGCTCGATTGCGCCGGCGGCGTGCTGAACGATCTCACCGCGGACGCGCGCGGCGGGGTCTATGTCTCGGTCAGCGGCACCGGCGTGTTCTACGCGAATCCGCAGGGCGTGATGACGCAGTACGGCAAAAATGTCGCGGGCGCGAACGGCATCATTCTCAGCCCCGACGAGAAGATCCTCTACGTCACGAACGGTCCCGTCGTCGTCGCGTTCGACGTGCAGCCCGACGGCTCGCTGAAGAACCAGCGCGATTTCGGCAAGCTGCAAGGCGGCCAAGGCGGGGACGGCTCGGCCGTCGACCAGCAAGGGCGGCTCTTCGTCGCGACCGGCCAGTCGGCCGACGTGTTCTCCCCGAGCGGGCAGTTCCTGGGGTCGATCAAGGGACCGCAGGGCATGCACGGCGTCGCGTTCGGCGGCAAAGACCGCAAGACGCTGTTCGGCATCGTGTTCTACGGCGGCTGGGGCACGCCGAGCGCGCGCAACAAGCTGATCGCGATCCCGACGATCGCGCAAGGCTACACGGGCCGGGCCAAGTAACGCGGGCTCAGTGCTGACCTAGGTTTCGCCAGTGGTCGGCGAAAATCCAGACCGACAGCACGTAGCCGAGCAGCACGTTGACCACGACGCCCGCGGCGAACGCGAGCTGCGGCTTCGTGCCGCTCTTCGCAAGCTCGCGGAACCGCGTCGTGAGCCCGATGCTGAAGAAGCAGAAGATGAACGCCCAGGTGCGCAAATTGCGGATCGGCGCGATCAGGGCCGGCGTCACGCGCGAGTCGTACTCCGCCAACGTGTAGCCGCTCACGATCGCGGTCACGAGCAGCGACGCGATCAGAAAGCCGAGCACGAACTTCGGGAAGCGCAGCCAAACTTGCGCGGCCGGATTGCCGGCCGCGGTCGCGCCGCGCTCCCAACGCGTCGTCGCGACGATCGCGAGCACGAACGCCCAGATGCCGATCCACACGTCGCGGCCGACGACCTTCATGAGCGTGAACGCGGACAGCGCCTGCTCGCCGGTTCCGTCGATGTTCGGCAGGTTGTCGGCGAGATTGCCGTACGACTGCGCGGCCGCAAGCCCGGCCGCATCCGCGAACTCCGACGTGCCGATCCACGCGCCGCCGATTCCCGCCGGAAGCTCGAGCAGCCGCGCGACGAACGGCAGCAAGAAGATCATCACGATCGCCCAGACGATCACCGTCGCGATCGCGATCGACGAATGCTCTTTGCGCGTGCCGATCGCGCCCGAGATCGCGATCGCGGCGGAGACGCCGCAGACCGCACCGCCGACGCCGAGCGTCGCCGCGAACCGCTGCTCGAGGCCGAGCCTCCGAGCCACGGCGTAAATGATGAAGAAGGTCGTGAGCGAGACGATCGACGCTTGCAGGATCGCGACTGGGCCGGCCCAGACGATCAGCGTGAACGGCAGCGTCGCACCGAGCAGCACGATGCCGGTCTTGATGTAGAACTCGACCCGGAATCCCGCATCGAGGCGGCGCGGCAAGCCGATGACGTTGGAGACCAGGAGGCCGAGCAGCAGCGCGACGATCGGCGGCTCGAACCCGTAGACGCTCGCGACCGTCCATTGCCCGAGCACGAAGATCAGGAGCGACAGCATGTACACGAACACGAACGCGGGCACGAACTCGCTCAAGCGGTACCCAATCGTCTTCACCGCGACGCTGAACAGCACGAGCCAGAGCGCGAATTGCGCGGCATAGCGGACCGCGTTCCCGCCGAGGTGCGCTCCGATCTGCGCGAACGTCGACCATCGCGGCGGCGTTACGGCGATCCAGGCGAGGCTCGATCCGTTCGTAAACAGCAAATAGGCTACGATCACGAGACCGAGGCCGATCCAGATCGACCATCCGTCCTCACTGCTCGATAGCTGCCGCCACGACGATGCCGGATGGGGCTGCGGCGACGTTTGCGCCGCGGAGGCGGGGATTGCGGTATCGCTCATCGCTCGTTCCTTTGTCGTCGTTCTAAATCAGCGGGCAGGGGCGCCCCAACACCGTGCGGCCGGGTCGTTGGGGCGATAGCAATCTAAAGAAAGCCCGTGGCACTTTACCGGGTAGCCTCTGTCTCCAGCATTATGCGGCCCCCGATTAGCCGCCCGCAGGACCAGAATGGACGATATCCCACTGCCGGCTCCGCAGCCCTTGCTGCGCCCGGGCTCAGGACCGCGGCGGCGCTCGCGCCTTTCCCATGCGCTGAGCTTCTTGGCCGTCGCGGCGTTTCTCGCGGGCTTGGCGGCGCTCGCGTGGTATCTGCCGCACCGCAACGCCACCGATCGGCCCTCCTCGCCGTTCGGCCGTGGCCCGGGCGGCGGGCGGAATACGACCACCGTCGCGCTCGCCGACGCGAAGCTCGCCGACATACCGATTCGTCTCGAGGCGCTCGGGACGGTGACGCCGCTCGCGGTCGCCACGGTTCACCCGCAGGTGTCGGGCGTCCTCACCGACGTCTTCTTTAAGGAAGGCCAGCAGGTCAAACGCGGCGACCTGCTCGCGACGATCGACCCGCGGCCGTTCCAGATCGCGCTCGACCAAGCGAACGGCAACCTCCAGCGAGACCAGGCACAGCTCGCGAGCGCCAAGGTGACGCTCGACCGCGACGACGCTCTGCTCAAGCAGAAGCTGATCGCGCAGCAGAACGTCGACACGCAGCTCGCGACGGTGCAACAGCTCGAAGGCGCCGTCGTCACGGACCGCGCCGGCGTCGGCGCGGCGCAGCTGAACCTCTCCTATAGCAGGATCACGGCGCCGATCGACGGGCGCGTCGGCCTGCGCACGGTCGACGTCGGCAACTACGTCGCGACGACGGGCGCCGTCGGCATCGCGACGATCACGACCGTGACGCCGATCGACGTCGTGTTCACGTTGCCAGCCGACACCGTCACGAAGATCCAGCAGCGCCTCGGCGCAGGTGCCACGTTGCCGACGACCGTGCTCGACCGCACGCGCACCACGGTGCTCGGGCAAGGCACGTTCCTCACGCTCGACAACCAGATCGATCCGACGACCGGCACGATCCGCGCGAAGGCGCGGTTCGCCAACGAGGACGCCGGTCTGTTCCCGAGCCAGTTCGTCAACGTGCAGCTGCAGGTCGACGTGATTCACGACGCGGTCACCGTGCCTGCAGCCGCCATCCGGCATGGTCCGAGCGGCGACTACGTCTACGTCGTCGACTCGGAGCAGGTCGCGACGATGCGCCCCGTGACGGTGGGCCCGGCCTCGGATGAGGCGATATCGATCGCGACCGGTCTCGCCGCGGGCGATCGCGTCGTGACCGAGGGCGGTGATCGGCTCACGGACGGCGCGCGCGTGCGTCTGCCCGATGCCGCGCAGAACGGCGCCCAGAACCCACCGGCGGACAGCTCGAACAACAACCGTCGCCAATACCGGCGCAACGGCGGCCAAGGTGGCCAAGGCGGTCCCGGCGCCGGCCAAGGGAATCGGTAATGAGCCCGTCGCGGCCGTTCATCCTGCGGCCGGTCGCCACGTCCCTGTTCATGGCCGCGATCATGCTCGGCGGCCTCGTCGGCTTTCATTTCTTGCCGCTGTCCGCGCTGCCCGAGGTCGACTTCCCGACGATCCAGGTGCAAACGATCTATCCGGGCGCGAGCCCGGAGGTGATGAGCCAGACGGTGACCGCTCCGCTCGAGCGTCAGCTCGGGCAGATGCCGGGACTGATCCGCATGTCGTCGACGAGCGCCGCGGGCGCCTCGATCGTGACGCTGCAGTTCGGCCTCGAGCTCACGCTCGACGTCGCGGAGCAGGAAGTGCAGGCCGCGATCAACGCGAGCGGCTCGCTGCTGCCGACGGATTTGCCGGCGCCGCCCGTGTACGCGAAGGTGAACCCGGCCGACGCGCCGGTCCTCACGCTCGCGGTGACGTCCGACAGCATGCCCCTGACCGACGTGCGGAATCTCGTCGAGTCGCGGCTCGCGCAGAAGATCTCGCAGATCGGCGGCGTCGGGGTCGTCACGTTGTCGGGCGGCCAGCGTCCCGCGATGCGGATCCAGGCCGACACTCGCGAGCTCGCATCGATCGGGCTGAGCCTCGATCAGCTCCGCGCGGCGATCTCGGCGGCGAACGCGAACGGCGCGAAGGGCAGCTTCGACGGGCCGTCGCGCTCGTACTCGATCGACGCGAACGACCAGCTCGTCACGGTCGACGACTACAAGAACCTGATCATCGCCTACCGCAACGCCGCACCCGTGCGCCTGCGCAACGTCGCCGACATCGTCGCGGGCGCCGAGAACGTGAAGCTCGGGGCGTGGGAGAACACGCGCCCGGCGATCATCCTCAACGTGCATCGCCAACCCGGCGCGAACGTGATCGCGACCGTCGACTCGATCAAGGCGCAGCTGCCCGACCTGCAAGCGGCGCTGCCGGCCGCGCTCGAAGTGAAGATCCTGACCGACCGCACGCTCGGGATCCGCGCGTCGGTCCGCGACGTCGAGCTCGAGCTCGGGCTCGCGGTCGTGCTCGTCGTGCTCGTGATTCTCGTGTTCTTGCGTAGCCCCCGCGCGACGCTGATCGCGAGCCTCGCCGTGCCGATCTCGATCGTCGGCACGTTCGGCGCGATGTACCTGATGGGCTACAGCCTCAACAACTTGTCGCTGATGGCGCTCACGATCGCGACCGGCTTCGTGGTCGACGACGCGATCGTGATGATCGAGAACATCGCGCGCTATCTCGAGGACGGCGACAGACCGCTCCAGGCCGCGCTCAAGGGCGCGCAACAGATCGGCTTCACGATCATTTCGTTGACCGTGTCGCTGATCGCCGTGCTGATTCCGCTGTTGTTCATGAGCGACGTCGTCGGACGCCTGTTCCGCGAGTTCGCCGTGACGCTCGCGACGACGATCGTGATCTCCGCGGTCGTGTCGCTGACGCTCACGGCGTCGCTATCGGCGCTCTGGCTGAAGCGTGACCCGCACGCGGGCGCCGCGCACGCGCCGCGCACGCGCTTCGCAGCGCTCGCCGACAGCGTGCGCAACGCTTTCGCAAGCGTGATCGATCGCTACGACGACTCGCTGCGCTGGGTGCTCGATCACCAACGGCCCGTGCTAGTGATCGCAGTCGCGACGCTCGCGCTCACGGCGCTGCTCTATGTCGTGATCCCGAAGGGCCTGTTCCCGACGCAGGACACCGGGCAGATCCAAGCAGACGTCCGCGCGCGCGAGTCCGTGTCGTTCGAGGCGATGGGCGGGATTCAGCAGTCGATCGCGGAGAAGATCCTCGCGGATCCCGACGTCGAGAGCTTGAGCTCGTACATCGGCGTCGACGGCTCGAGCTCGACCGCGCTCTCGAGCGGCCGGATGCTGATCAATCTCAAGCCCCACGGCGAGCGCGGCGCGCTCGAGGACATCATGGAGCGCCTGCGCACCGAAGCGTCCGCGGTGCCGGGCGCGCGGCTCTATCTGCAGCCCGTGCAGGATCTCACGATCGACGCCGAGACCGGCCCCACCGAGTACCGGCTCGCGCTCCAAGGCGCGGATCCGGTCGAGATCGCGACCTGGAGCGACCGGCTCACGGCGGCGCTACAGAACGTCCCCGAGGTTGCGAACGTCGTCTCGGACTCGACCGCGCACGGGCTCGCGGTGACGGTCGACGTCGACCGCGACACGGCATCGCGGCTCGGCGTCACCGCGGCGAGCGTCGACGAGGCGCTCTACAGCGCGTTCGGCCAGCGCGTGATCTCGACGATCTTCACCGACACCAACCAGTACCGCGTGATCCTCGAGGAGAAGCCCGGCGTCGTGACCGCGCCGCAGGACCTCGACCTCGTGAACATCCAGACCTCGACGGGCCAGCCGACGCCGCTGACGGCTGTCGCTTCCGTCCGCGAGCGCGACGCGCCGCTCTCGATCAACCGCGTCGGCCAGTTCCCGGCCGCGACGATCGGCTTCGACACCGCGCGCGGCGTCTCGCTCGGTCACGCGGTAGACGCGATCCGTGCGACCGAGGCAAGCATCCACGTGCCGACGGGCATCACCACCGTGTTCTTGGGCGCCGCGAACGCGTACCAGGCGTCGCTCCAGAACGAGCTCTGGCTGATCCTCGCGGCCGTCGTCTGCGTCTACATCGTGCTCGGCGTGCTGTACGAGAGCTACATCCACCCGCTCACGATCTTGTCGACGCTGCCGTCCGCGGGCGTCGGAGCTCTGCTCGCGCTGCAGCTCACGGGCAACGACCTAGGCGTGATCGGCATCATCGGCATCATTCTGTTGATCGGCATCGTGAAGAAGAACGCGATCATGATGATCGACTTCGCGATCGACGCGGAGCGCGCCGGCAAGGCGCCGCGCGCGGCAATCCACGAGGCCGCGCTGCTGCGGTTCCGGCCGATCCTGATGACGACGTTCGCCGCGTTGTTCGCGGCCGTGCCGCTGATGATCGGGCTCGGCGAAGGCTCGGAGCTGCGCCGGCCGCTCGGCATCGCGATCTTCGGTGGGTTGATCCTGAGCCAGCTGCTGACTCTTTATACGACGCCCGTGATCTACCTCGCGTTCGACCGGCTCGCGAAGCGCGGCGGCAACGCGGACGCGGCGGCCAGGGCCGAGCGCGAGGCGGAGACGCGAACCGACACCGAGACCGTCGACGCGGCGACGACGATCTGAGTCAGCCGTGGTGAACCTCTCCGCACCGTTCGTCCGCAGACCCGTCGGCACCGCGCTATTGACGGTGGGATTGATCCTCGCGGGTGTAGCGGCCTTCTTCGTGCTGCCGGTCGCGCCGCTGCCGCAAGTCGACTTCCCGACGATCTCGGTGAGCGCGAGCCTGCCGGGCGGCAGCCCCGAAACCATGGCGTCGAGCGTGTCGACACCGCTCGAGCGCCATCTCGGCGTGATCGCGCACGTCAACGAGATGACGTCCGGGAGCTCGCGCGGCCGCTCGCAGATCACGCTGCAGTTCGATCTCGACCGCGACATCAACGGCGCCGCGCGCGACGTGCAGGCCGCGATCAACGCCGCGCGCGTGGACCTGCCCGCGACGCTGCGCGCGAATCCGACTTACCGCAAGGTCAACCCGGCCGAGTCGCCGATCATGATCCTCGCGCTCACGTCGCCGACGCGCACGCCGGGGCAGATCTACGACGCCGTCTCGAACATCGTGCAGCAGCGCCTGCTCCAAGTGCCAGGCGTCGGCGACGTGGAGCTCGGCGGGGGCTCGCTCCCGGCCGTGCGCGTCGAGATCATCCCGTTCGGCCTCTCGCGCTACGGCGTGAGCCTCGAGGACGTCCGCACCGCGCTGAATGCGGCGAACCCGAATCGGCCGAAGGGCGCGATCGAGGACGACTCGCTGCACTATCAGATCTACTCGAACGACAACGGCCGGGCCGCGGCGAACTACGCCAACCTCGTGATCGCGTATCGCAACGGCGCCGCCGTGCGCTTGAGCGACGTCGCGAACGTCGTCGACGGCGCCGAGGACATCCACACCCTCGGCCTCTTCAACGGCAACCCGGCCGTGATCGTCAACGTCACGCGCCAGCCGGCCGCGAACATCATCGAGACTGTCGACGCCGTGCGCGCGCTGCTGCCGGAGCTCGAGGCGGATCTGCCGGGCGACATCAAGCTCGACGTCGCGATCGACCGCACCGTCACGATCCGCGCGTCGCTGCACGAGGTCGAGATCACGCTGCTGATCGCGCTCGGGCTCGTGATCGTCGTGACGAGCCTGTTCCTTACGAGCCTACGCGCGGCGCTCGTGCCGGCCGTCGCCGTCGTCACTTCGCTGCTAGGCACGCTCGGCGTGATGTATCTCGCGGGCTACAGCTTGAACAACCTGTCGCTGATGGCGCTCACCGTCGCGACCGGCTTCGTCGTGGACGACGCGATCGTCGTGCTCGAGAACGTGTCGCGGCACCTCGACCAAGGCATGGGTCGAATCCAGGCTGCGCTGCTCGGCGCGCGCGAGGTCGGCTTCACGGTGCTCACGATCAGCGTGTCGCTCGTCGCGGTGTTCATCCCGCTGTTGTTCATGGGCGGCATCGTCGGGCGGCTGTTCCGCGAGTTCGCGGTTACCTTGTCGGCGGCCGTCATGATCTCGCTCGTCGTCTCCCTCACGACGACGGCGATGATGTGTGCCGTGATCCTGCGGCCGCACCGGGCGGACAAGCCGCCCGGTCGCATCGCGCGTGCGGCACGCGGCGCGTTCGGGCGCGTGCTCACGGGCTATGGACGATTGCTCGACTGGGCGCTCGACCACGGTCCGGCGACCGTCGTGATGCTGCTCGGCATCGTCGCGTTGAACGTCTATCTCTTCACCGTGATCCCGAAGGGCTTCTTCCCGCAGCAGGACACGGGCCAGCTCATGGGCGGCATCCGCGCGGACCAGAGCACGTCGTTCCAAGCCATGGAGAGCAAGCTGCACGAGTTCGTCGGAATCATCGGCGCCGACCCGGCGGTGCAGAACGTCGTCGCGTTCACGGGCGGGCAACGCGCGGGCGGCGGATTCTTGCAGGTGTCGCTGAAGCCGTTGTCGGTACGGCACGAGCCGAGCGCGGCGGTCGTCACGCGTTTGCGGCCGAAGCTCGCGCAGATCACGGGCGTCGCCGTGTTCCTGAACCCCGTGCAGGACCTGCGGATCGGCGGCCGCTCGTCGAACTCGTCGTATCAGTACACACTCGAGAGCGACGACCTCACGGACCTGCGCCAGTGGGCGACGCGGCTCGCCGAGCGTCTCAAGCAGGACCCGGGCCTCACGGACGTCGACACCGACCAGCAAGAGCGCGCGCTCGAGTCGTACGTCACGGTCGATCGCGATTCCGCATCGCGCCTCGGCGTGAGCTCACGCGACGTCGACAACGCGCTCTACGACGCTTTCGGGCAACGCCAGGTGTCGACGATCTATACGAGCCTCAACCAGTACCACGTCGTGATGGAGGTCGACCCGCAGTACGCGAAGTCGCCGGAGGCTCTCAAAGACATCTACGTGCCGGCGAACGGCGGCGCGAGCCCTCGCTCGACGGCGCTGCCGTCGCGCGACCCAACCACAGGCGCCGCGGTGAGCGCCGCCGCGTCGTCGATGGTGCCGCTGTCGACGATTGCGCATTTCGCGGACTCCGGCGCGCCGACGCAGATCAATCATCAAGACACGTCGGTCGCGACGACGATCTCGTTCAACTTGCCCGACGGCACCTCGCTCAGCGACGCGACCGAGGTGATCAAGCGCGCCGAGGCGGACATCGGCATGCCGAACACCGTGCACGGCGGCTTCCAGGGCACCGCGCGGACCTTCCAGCAGTCGCTGGGCGAGGAGCCGCTCCTGATCGCGTTCGCGATCTTCACGATCTATCTCGTGCTCGGAATGCTCTACGAGAGCTACATTCACCCGCTCACCGTGCTCTCGACGCTGCCGTCGGCCGGCGTCGGCGCGGTGCTCGCTCTGCTGCTCTTTCGGATGGAGTTCTCGATCATCGCGCTGATCGGCGTCGTGCTCTTGATCGGCATCGTGAAGAAGAATGCGATCCTGATCATCGACTTCGCGCTCGATGCCGAGCGCGCGCGAGGCTTGACCGCGCGCGAGGCGGTCCGCGAGGCCGCGCTGCTGCGCTTCCGCCCGATCCTGATGACGACGCTCGCGGCCGCGTTCGGCGCGTTGCCGCTCGCGATCGGCTTTGGGGATGGCGCGGAGCTGCGTCAACCGCTCGGCATCGCGATCGTCGGCGGGCTGCTCGTGAGCCAGTTGCTCACGCTGCTCACGACGCCCGTGGTCTATCTCTACCTCGATCGCTTGCGCAAGCCGCGCGGCGACGAGCGTCATCTGACGCGCGTCGCCGCGCCCGTCTCGACTTAGGCGAGCGCCTTGCCGAACAGCGCCATCATCCTGCCCCACGCCCTCTCGGCCTCGTCCTTGTTGTAGACCTGAGTGTCGGGCGGGCACCAGCCGTGCGCGGCGTGGTACACCTCGATCTCCGCCGGCAGCTTCGCCTTCGCGAACGCGTCCTTCAGCACGTTCTTGTCGTCGGGAGAGCGCATGTCGTCGTTCTCCGCGATCGCGACCAAGTACTGCGCCTTCATCTGCGGGATCAGGAGATGCGGGCTGTCCGGCGCTTTCGTAACCAACGCGGCGCCATGGAACGTCGCGGCGGCGCCCACGCGGTCCGGCACGGCGGCCGCGGTGCGCATCACGATGAAGCCTCCCATGCAGTAGCCGATCGTGCCGATCTTCTTGTTCTTGGCGACCTGCGGCTGCTGGTCGAGCCACGCGATGAACGCCTTCGCGTCGGTCGTGTTCGTCGCGGCCGTCAGCGCCTGCATCTGCGGCATCACCTCTTGGATCGGCGTGCTCGCGCCGTTGGCGGCCGTCGGGGCCTTCTTCTGCCGGTAGAACGGATTCACGACGAGCACCGCGTAGCCCGACTCTGCGAGCCGCTTGCCCATCTGCCGGAACGCGGGGCGCAGACCAAAGATGTCGGGCCACACGAGCACGGCCGCGCTCGCGCCGCTCGACGGCGCGACGAAGTACGCGTCGCATTCGCCGTCCGGCGTCTTGATGGTCACGTCTTTGTCTTTCACGTCCACCGCGTTCGACGCCCGCGGCAACATCGCGGCGACGCCGACGGCGGCCGCGAGCACGCCGACGTCACGGCGCGTGTATTTCTTCAGGTCTTCTTGAGTATCTAGGTCACACATTCGGGTGTCTCCCCTCGTTGTTGTTGCGTCGCCGGTGGACGCGTGGCGCCGACTATACCGCGTTCGCGGGTCCGCGCTACCAGCGGCGCGGCGTGAAGAATTCTTCGCTTGGGTGGCCGGAAACGTGGGGGCATTGCAGTCGCGTGACGCTGGCGCACAATGGCGCCGCCTGCGGCGGACCCGGCGGCAGCACCGTCGCCGAAACGCCCCGGTTAGGAGACCGGCGATGGCGACCTATAGCTCGCACTTCTCGATTCGGCGTCTGTGGACGATCTTGGCGGCCGGGATGCTGGTCATGTTCGGCACGCTGCTCTACTTCGGCACCGAGATCTATCAGGCGGCGCCCCCGATCCCGACGGCTGTGCGTACGGCGAGCGGCGCGACGATGTTCACGCGCGAGCAGATTCTCGCCGGTCAAAACGTCTGGCAATCGCTGGGCGGCATGGAGCAAGGCTCGATTTGGGGCCACGGCAGCTATGTCGCGCCCGACTGGTCCGCCGACTGGCTGCATCGCGAAGCCCTCGCACTGCTCGATCAGCTCGCCGCGGCCGAACGTGCACCTAGCTACGCGCAACTACCGGCCCCCATGCAGGCGGCGCTGCGCGCGCAGCTGCGCGATGCGATGCGGACCAACACGTACGACGCTCGTTCCGGCATCGTGACGATAACGAACGAGCGCGCGAATGCGATCGACCAGGTCGCGGCGCATTACACCGATCTGTTCCGCGCGCTGACGCCCGACGCCCGCGTGCTGCGCGCGCAATACGCGTTGCCGTTGCACGCGACGCTCACGGCCGAGGAATCCGCGACGCTGAACGCGTTCTTCTTTTGGACCGCCTGGGCAGCGGTTACACAGAGGCCAGGCGACACTGCGTCTTACACGAGCAATTGGCCACACGAGCCGCTCGTCGGCAACGCGCCGACGGGCGCCGTGTTCCTGTGGACGGTCGTATCGATCTTGATCCTGCTCGCTGGCGTCGGCGGCCTAGTCTGGTACTACGCGCGCGAGTTCGACGTTTGGCGCCGCGACGGCGAGCCCGAGGGCGGCTTCGCGCGCTCCGATTTCATGACGACGAGCACCGTGACGGCATCGATGCGCGCGACGTCGTGGTTCTTCATCGTCGTCGCGCTGCTGTTCGTCGCGCAGGTGCTGCTCGGCATCGTGACGGCGCACTACGCGGTCGAGGGCCAAGGTCTCTACGGGCTGCCGCTCTCGGAGCTCTTCCCGTACGCCGTCACACGCACGTGGCACACGCAGCTCGCGGTGCTCTGGATTGCGACCGCGTGGCTCGGCACGGGGCTGTATGTCGCGCCGCTGCTCGGTGGTCGCGACCCGAAATGGCAAGCGGCAGGCGTCTGGTTCTTGCTAGTGAGCCTGGTCGTGATCGTCGTCGGGTCGTTCGCGGGCGAATGGCTCGCGATCAATCGCCTGATCGGCGACGCGGTGCGCAACTTCTGGTTCGGGCACCAGGGCTACGAGTACGTTGATCTGGGCCGGTTCTGGCAGATCTATCTGTTCGTCGGATTGCTGCTTTGGGTCGCGCTCGTGGTGCGGGGACTAAGGCCCGCGCTCGCGCAGCCCGGCAATCGATCGCTGCTTTCGCTCGTCGTCGTCGCGACCGTCGCGATCGGTCTCCTCTTCGGCGCGGGTCTGCTCTACGGCCGGAATACGCACATTTCGATCATGGAGTACTGGCGCTGGTGGGTGGTTCACCTCTGGGTCGAAGGCGTGTTCGAGGTTTTCGCGACGGCGATCGTGTCGGCGCTGCTCGTGCGGATGGGGCTCGTGCGCGCGTCGGTCGCGACCACGTCCGTGCTCGTCGCGACGATCATCTTTCTCGGCGGCGGCGTGCTCGGCACTTTTCATCATTTGTATTGGAGCGGCACGCCGATCGGCGTGATCGCACTCGGCAGCGTGTTCTCGGCGCTCGAGGTCGTGCCGCTGCTCGTCGTGGGTTTCGAGGCGTACAGCCGCGCGAAGCACGACGATCTTTTCGCCTGGCAGCGCCCCTACCACTGGCCGTTCAAGTTCTTCGCCTCGGTGCTCGTCTGGAATCTGATCGGCGCAGGTCTATTCGGCTTTCTCATCAACCCGCCGATCGCGCTCTACTACATGCAGGGGTTGGGCACGACGCCGACGCACGGGCACGCGGCGCTGTTCGGCGTCTACGGCATGCTCGGGCTCGGCCTCGTGATCTTTTGCATGCGCGGCCTCACGGACACGGCAGGCTGGAGCCACCGCCTGCTCGCCACGAGCTTCTGGTGCCTCAACATCGGACTCGCGATGATGGTTTTCTTGTCGCTGCTGCCGCAGGGCTTGTACCAGGCCTATCTGAGCTTCACTCACGACTATGCGTTCGCACGCAGCGCCGAGGTGATTCATGGGCCTGTTATGCAGGGGCTCGTCTGGGCGCGCGTGCCGGGCGATATCGTGTTCGCGGTCGGCGTGTTCGCGTTCGCCGCGTTCGTCGCGCAGGCATTCTGGCCGCGCCGAGCTGTCCGCGAGGGGTCGGCGGCGGCGTTGGCTGCGACTCAGGCCGATTGATCCGCCGGGGCAAGCGCCGTGGCCGCTTGTATCAGCGCCGCGCGCTTGCGACGCAGCCCGCGTATCCGCCACATGATGAAGCCGGTCACGAACAGCACTCCGGGGATCAAGCCGATCACCACCCAGATCAAGCGGCCCGTCATCCCTCCGAAACGCCCGAAGTGCCAGTACACGACCGTGCGGAGAGCGACGTCTGCCGTCCGACTCGGGTCGCTCGGATCGCCGCCGAGCGAATCGACGGTCCAGATGAACGGGTCCGGGAACGCGAAGTAGATCGCCGTGAGCCCCCAGACGAGCATCATCGGCAGCGACCAGAACCCGAACGAGACGTGCAAGCGCTGCGCGAAACGTCGGGTCTTCTCCGGCCAGCCCGTCAGCAGATTCTCGGTCCAACGGCCCTTGCCGGGCCACCAGAGCAGCGCGCCGCTCAGCCCGAGCAGAAAAAAGAGCGTAGCGCCGATGCCGTTGACCGCGCGGCCACGCTCGCCACCGAGTAGGTTGTCGTGCAAATCGACGACCCACTCGACGGCATCGAGCACGGGCGGGTACATGAGGCCGATGTCGCGGACCGCGTACGGATCGAAAATGCGCTCGACCTCGACGCCGTCGCGCTTGAGCGTCACGCGCACCGGGCTCTCGGCGCGCCGGCCCTCGAACACGGCCGTGACTTCGCTGCCTGCGTATACGCTGCGCAGCGCGTCGCGAAGCTCGTCGCCCCTCAGGCGCGTTCCGGCCACCGGCACGGCGCGCGGCACCATCCAGATATGAAACTGCGGGCGCAGCACGCTAAAGCTGCCGGTGATGCTGAGCAGCAAGATGTAGAGGCCGAGCCCGACCCCGGTCCACGAGTGGATGCGCATCAGCACGCGGCGCCAGCGCAGCGACTGCGGCGCGTTCGCCCAGCGTCTCCAGCCGGACATACCCGAGCGTTCGGTGAGCGCGTGTTCCCCCATTGCATCGGCAGCGTAGCGCACACCGACGGGGCGCGACACACGCGCGGCTCGACTCGGAGCGCCGCCACGGCGAGAATCGGCCACCGGCGCGCCTCGCCGCCCGTCGCGGCGAGCGCCGCGAGCAGTTCGCAAAGCGAGGTTGCATGAGCACGTTCACGCGCCGCGAGGCGCTCAAGCTGGTAGGCGGCGCCGCAGCCGCGGCGGCGTTGCGCTTCGACGCGTCGGCGCAGGCGCCGTCGTTCCCGAAGGGCGCCGTGCTCCGCACACTGTTCAGGGACTACGCGCCCGAGGAGCTCGCGGGCGGCGCGACGCTGTTTCACGAGCATTTGTCGCTTGGCCCGGATTTCAGCGATCGGTTCCGCGCGGCTTCCGCCGCCGTGCTCGCGGCGCAAGGCGCGCCGCCGACCGCCCGGCCTGCAGGGCCGCCGCCCGCCCCGCCCGGCCCCGATCCGATGCGCGACGTCGACCTGATGGCCGAGGAGCTACGCAGCGCCCAGCGCGACGGCGTCGCATGCCTCGTCGACGCGGGTCTCGAGGGGGCCGGCATGGACCTCGAGTTCATCCGCGCGGCCGCGATGAAGTCGGGGCTGCCGGTCGTGAAGGGCGCGGGGTTCTACACGGAGCCGTTCTATCCGCAGGACGTCGCGAAGATGAGCGAGGCACAGCTCGTCCGCGCGCTGCTGCGGCAGGCCGACGATTATCCGGCGGGCGTGTTCGGCGAGATCGGCTCGTGGGACGAGATCACGGCGGTCGA
>Ga0163162_10001592_pt1 | contig 21225 bp, 22 predicted proteins | sample S55metaG_FD_115310 | JGI IMG/M metagenome (GOLD analysis project Ga0163162, IMG submission 115310) | Switchgrass rhizosphere microbial communities from Kellogg Biological Station, Michigan, USA - S5-5 metaG | ecosystem: Host-associated > Plants > Roots > Rhizosphere > Soil | place: USA...
CGATGCAATCCTTCACGAGCGGACACGCGCGCGGCGCGTCGGTCGACGACAGTGCGCGGTCATGCGGAGGCACTCGCATTGTGACGTTCGGCGGCGCCGATCGATGAACGACAAAAAAACCCGGCAATTGCCGGGCTTTTTTGTCTTGCGCAGCCTGCTTCAGCGAACGCTTACGAGCGGCGGAAGTCGACCGCGCTGACACCCAGGGCAGGTAGCGAGGACACGCTACCCGATGCCGACGAACCTTCCGCCGAGCCGCCGAACGACGAAGCATTTTGTGCGTTCACGCGCTTTTGCGCTGCCTGCAGCTTCTGGGGATACGTGGTGTGCTCGCTGCCCGGGCGATAGCCGGCTTGTTCCAGCTGGACCAGTTCGGCTCTGACCTGAGCACGGGTGACGGGACCGTTGTCCTGCGCGTTGGCAAACGAAGGCGCGGCCAAAGCGGACGCCAGCACGACTGCGGGGATGATTGCCTTGAACATGATGAACCTCCAGTTTTTCGATGTAAGAGACGAAGCCGGTGATCGCTCGATCGGTTCCGTTTGCTTCGTCGTTGGAACCCAGTCTAGGGGCTCAGGCCTCACGGAAAAAGCCGTCGGAGGTGAATTGATTATTTGCGCAGATGAATCAATCGCGCGGCAAGAGCCTTCGACTTGCGCCCTGTGGACAAGCAATGTGTCACCCCGGGACAAAACCGTTTCGCCGCACGTAGGTAGAGTGGGTGACTCCTGTCCTTGTGAGCGTGAGTTTGACGTGCTTTCCATCAGCTTTTGGAGTTCTTTCGCCATCTTGAAGATACCGCGCATTCCTCGCAACAATGACTCGTGGGGATCGGCACAATCCGGACGCGTGCCGGCCGAATGCCGAACGGTGTTCCGTTCTCCTGCTGCGCCAGTCGCGGCCGAGCCCGCGAAATACGGCGCGAAATCTCATCGACGACGGCGTCGCGCTTCATGTACGCCGCATCTTTCCCCTGATGAATATTGGGGTTCAGGGCATGCGAGCGGAGTTTCACCTTGCTGTGACACACTGCACAGTTCCCGGGAATCACGTGCTCTTCGGATGTTGCTGTCATGTTTATCGATTCGCATGAAATCACCTTCAGTGCCGCCGCCAATTCCGACCCGAACTGGCAGGACATCATGCTGACGGGTCACGGAATGCATTGCCGGTTCGATCCGCAAAGGCCGGCGCATTCGACGGTGCGCGGCTGGTCGCTCGGCAGCGTGGAGATGGTGCGCGCCGACCTCGCCGTGCGCGAACTGATGCCGCCAGCGAAGGGCCATCCGGCATGGCAGGGAGAGTGGATGTACATCAAGCTCGTGACCGCGGGCTACGTCGACGTCGAACAATTCGGGCAGACGCGCCGCTTTCGCGCGGGCAGCATCTTCGTGCTCGATCCGGCGCGTCCCTTCGTCGAATCGTTTCCGGCGCGCGCGCAGATGATCGTGCTGCGAATCAGGAAGGCAACCTTGCGGGAACGCGGACTGAGTCAGGTCGTCGATGGTCTTGTCGTTCCCGACATGGGCGCCGCGGACATGCGCGCCACCCGCGATCTGATTCATTGCATCGCCCGTCAATTCGACGCGCCGAGCCGCAGCATCCGCGAGCGCATGGGCGAGCAGGTGCTCGAGCTGATCGATGCGATTCTGGCGAGCACGGGAACGGCGGCGCGGCGCAGCGCGCAAGCGCTGGTGAGCGCAGCGAAGCGCTACATCAGGGGGCATCTCGGCGATCACGACCTCGACGCCTCTGCGATCGCCGCATCGGTGAACGTCTCGGTCAAGCACCTGCACCGGCTGTTCCAGCCGCATGGCACTTCGTTGATGCGCTATGTCTGGCAGGCGCGGCTCGAACACGCCGCGCGGCTGCTGCACGCGAGCGGGCCAGGTCGCATATCGATGCAGGAAATCGCGTGGCAGTGCGGCTTTTCCACCGCGGCGCATTTCAGCCGCGCGTTCAGGAGCCGCTATGGTCTCTCGCCCGCGGCGTTCAGGGCGGCGCGAGCCGCCGAGCCCGCGACGCCCGACGGTCCCGCCGGGATGGCGTTCTGAGCCTGCCCGATGAACGACGCTACACAGTCCGGCGCCCCTATTCAGGCGCCACCGCCCTTGCCCCATACGCGGCGCTCGCGCTCGCGCCTGGCCGCGGTTCATGGCAAAGGCGGCATTGAAACATCGCAGAAGGAACTTGTAGATGAGTGCTGCTGACTTGGCCGGCATACTCCCCGAGCTGTTGCCGAAGTTGTGGGTTTTTGCACTGCGGCTCGCGCGCGATCAGCGCGACGCCGAAGACCTCGTACATCGCGCCTGTGCGCGCGCGCTCGAACGTACGCATCAGATGAAGCCGGGAACGTCGCCGTTGAACTGGCTGTTCTCGATCCTGCATACCGCATGGATCAGCGACTCGCGTCGGCGCAGGGCGCGCCAACACACGAGCGACGGATGGGACGTAAGCTTCATGGACACGAACGAGGACCCGGCGGGCCGCAATGCCGAGTGCGACATGATGAACCGGCAGATCGTGATGGAAGTCGAGAAGCTGCCTGAGGCGCAGCGCGCGGTGATGCTGCTCGTGGCCGTCGAAGGGCTGAGCTATTACGAAGCCGCGCGCGTACTCGACGTGCCGGTCGGAACGGTCATGAGCCGCCTGTCGCGCGCGCGGCGCACCGTGGAAGCGCGCTTTGCCGGGCCCGACGATGCCCCCATGAAGGCGAACGGTGCGAACAATGTAATGGGCGCATGGACTCGCCGCCCCGTGGGCGGCGCCTGAACACGGCATCGCTTACAGTGCGCCTGACGCGGCGAGTTCGGGGCACGTCGAGCGGATGCGCTTGTCGAGCACGCTCAGGTCCGGCGCCGGGCTGGCGTGCGCGTTGCCCGCGTCACCGGTGCCGCTGAAGAAGCTCTGTAACTCGGCCGCATGCTGATGGACGCTCCAGCACGCGGCGATGCGCACCAGATCGGCGGAGCAGGGGTCGAGATGATAGCTCGTCGGAATGTTGCGCACGGCTTCGCGCACGCTGCGGGCGTCGTCGAAATGTACGTGGCACGTGGCGGTATCGATGTGCAGCGCGTTCGCCCGCAGGTCCGTATGCTGAAGCTGCTTGATGTCGAGCCTCGTGACGGCGTTGGTCGAGTGCTTCATGGTCTTCGCCACGTTCTCGGTCAGAAGCCACAGGTCCTGGCGATAAAGCGAGGCGCGCACCTCCTGGATATCGGACAGGCGCGTCGGATCGTCGATGATCGCCGTGAGCGGCTGCGAGTCGTCGGCGATCGCGGTGCCGCGCGCATTGAACGGCAGGCCCGCGTTCAGTTCGATGATCATGCCGCGCCGCTTCGGATTCTCAATCAGCTTGCGCAGGAAGAGCTGCACGAGCGACTCGACGCCCGAGTTGTCCGCGACCCCGCCGTCGATCAGATGAAGCAGGTCGCGGCTGTTGTCCACGCGGTAGGCGATCGGCCCGACCGCGACCGGAAACGCCCCGGATGTCGCCACCGCCTGCGCGATCGGAAAATCGGCGGAGGCGACGGCCGTCATGCGCGGATTGAAGAAGCTGTCGAAACCCTCGGGCGTCAGCGCGTCGGTGCGGTCGCACTCGCCGAGCTTCGCGCGCCGTTGCGCGTCGATGTCCGGCTGGTTCGCGCTCGGCGTCTGCACGATGTCGACCAGCAACTGCTCCACGTTCAGGCAGAACTGCGTCGTGGGAATAGTCGTCATCACGAAGCGGCGTCCGCTGTCGTAGTGCGTGGTGTTGAAGATCAGATACGGGCTCGACTTCGACGCCTCGCGCTGGTCCAGGTCGCGAAAGGTGGCGCCGTTCGCGATGCGCGCGTCGACTGAATGCTTGAGGCGCGCCGCTGCGGAGCCGAACGGCAGGCCGTCCAGCCCGAAGAGCGACGCGGTCCAGTTGGCGTTCATCGTCGCGTGGAAGTTGTTGAAGAAGTCCGTGTATTTCTTCGGCAAGGGGTCGTCCTTGAGCATCGGATCGTAGTTGCCGAGACCCCTGATGCCGAAGTACGCGGCCGCGAAGCTGCCCCCTGACACGCTCGACACATAGCTCACCGTGTTCAGGAGACTGACCGGCGCGGCGGCTGCCGGATCCTTGTCGGTGGCCACGACCACGGGCACGCTGCCCAGCAGTTCGATCACATACGACGTGAACAGCGCGGCACGGTTGCCGCCGCCCGAAATCGCGAGGCCGACGAGCGGGGCGTCCGGGTTCTGCGCGTCGAGCGGCTGGTTGCTGTCGTACGTGCTCGGCGTGCCGGAACTCAGTTCGAACGGCGTGCAGGCCGCGCAAAGCAGGCCCGCGGCGAGCATCAGCGCGCTGCGCTGCGTGCGCAGCCAGCCGGTGCGTCCGGTACGTCCGATACGGAGCGGCTTCGAAGCCGCGTCCGTTGTCTTCTGCATGCATCGAGAGAGCGCACTCAGCCGCGTTCGCATGCGCGACGCGGTTTGCCTGCACCTGGAGACCAACGCTTCATGCCTGGACATGCCAGCCTTCCTTCGTTTTGAACTTGCGATTGTCAATGGACTACACCTTCAGAACACTCCTTTGTTCGCGTTATTCCACCGATGGATTATCAGCAGTCGTCGCTGGAGCGCGAGACAGGGAGCCGCGTTCAATGCCGCGCGTCGAATGAATGCCGCAGCCGTTCGTAAGGAATAAACTCGGCGTGCAGGCGTTTTCCCATCGCGGGATGTCGGATGGCTTTCGAAGCGCTGTCGCTTCGGACCCGTCGAGACCGCGCTGACAATAACCACTTGAGGAAGCGATCGATGCGCACCCTGTTCAATCAGGCACTACCGGGACTGCATGGGAGACGGCTGGCGCGCGAGGGCGCCGGCAAGACCGCGCGGCGCATGGCGCGCGCGTTATGTTCGATACTGACTGTCTGCTTCATGCAGGCCGCGCAGGCGGCGCCGCCCTGGCAGACCCTGCCGCCGACGCCTGCGCCTGTCCCGGGCGCGCACGCGGCGTACGCGGACGTGAACGGCATCCGGCTGTCGTATGCCGTCGTGGGACACGGCACGCCCGTGCTGCTGCTGCACGGCGGCCTTGCCAACCGCGACTACCTCTCCCTTCAGGCGAAGGCGCTGATGGCGAAGCATCAGGTCATTCTGGTGGACAGTCGCGGCCACGGACGCAGCAGCCGCGACGCGCAGCCGTACGGTTACGACCTGATGGCGGACGACGTCGTCGCGCTGATGGACAAGCTGAACATCCGCAAGGCGGACGTGGTGGGCTGGAGCGATGGCGGGATCATCGGGCTCGATCTCGCGATCCGGCATCCGGACCGGGTAGGCAAGATCCTCGCGTTCGGCGCGAACACGAAGACCTCGGGCGTCGCGAGCGGCTTCGACAAGATTCCCACGTTCGCGGGGTTCATCCAGCGCGCCGGCGTCGAGTACAGCCGCAATTCACCGACGCCCCGCGAATACGATGCGTTTGTCGAGCAGATCGGCAAGATGTGGGACAGCCAGCCGAACTGGACCGACGAGCAGTTAAAGCAGATCAGGTCGCCGGTGCTCATCATGGACGGCCAGCACGACGAGGCGATCAAGCGCGAGCACACCGAATACATGGCCGCGACGATCCCCGGCGCGGGCCTGATGATCCTGCCGAACGTGAGTCACTTCGCGTTCATTCAGGACCCGGCCATGTTCAATGCGGCGATGGTCCACTTCATCGACGACACACCCGCCGGCAAGCGCTAGTTGCGGTAGGCGACGCGGCCGCCTTCGGGCGCGCGGGCGTCGGCCGCCTGGCGGATGAAGCCCGACACGAACGCGTTGGCCGGATGCTGGCGGACGTTGCGCGGAATGTCCCACTGCAGGATGCGGCCGTTCGCCATCACGCCGATGCGATCGGCGATGGCGAACGCCTCCGCCTGATTGTGCGTCACGAAGATGGCGGCGTGCCCGGTTGCCTTCAGGATGTCGCGCAGTTCCAGCGCGAGCCGCTCGCGCGTGTCGACGTCGAGGTTGGAGAACGGTTCGTCGAGCAAAAGGAGTCGCGGCGAGGGGCCGAGCGCGCGGGCGAGCGCCACGCGCTGCTGCTCGCCGCCCGACAGTTCGTGCGGAAAACTCGCCGCCACGTGCGCCAGTCCGACGAGTTCGAGCATCTCGGACACGCGCATCGCCCGCTCGCGGCGCGACAGCCTGCGCAGGCCGAACCCGACGTTCTGGCCGGCCGTCAGATGCGGAAAGAGCGCGTAGTCCTGAAACATCATGCCGATGCGGCGCTTTTCCGGCGCGACGGTCATGGCGGGCGACGAGATCACGCCGCTGTCGATGGCGATCGTGCCCGCGCGCACCGGCTCGAAGCCGGCAATTGCGCGCAGCACGGACGTCTTCCCGCAGCCCGACGGCCCGAGCAGGCAGCCGATGTCGCCGCGCTCGAGCGTGAGGCTCAGGCCGTCGACGACGGTGCGCCTGCCGTGCGGCGTATCGTAGGCGAGATCGATGTGATCGAGGTCAAGCAGCGTCGACACTGCGTTCAGCGCTCCATGTTCAGATTGGTTCGCGCGAGCAGCACGACGGGCAGCAGCCCCGCCATGACGATGGCGAGCGCCGCGACCGCGCCCTCCTCGTAGGTGCCGCGCGAAGCTTCGGCGTAGAGCCACGTCGCGAGCGTCTCGAAGTTGAGCGGGCGCAGGAGCAGGGTGGCGGGCAATTCCTTCATCGCGTCGACGAACACGAGCAGCGAGCTTGCCGCGAGCGCCGGCCGCAGAAGCGGCAGATGCACGCGCCGCAACGTGCTGCCCGCCGTTTCGCCGAGCACGCGCGACGCCTGTTCGAGCGATGCGGGAATGCGCGCAAGGCCCGCTTCCACGCTGCCGATTGAAATGGCGAGAAAGCGGATTGCGTACGCGACGACGAGGCCGCCGATCGAGCCCATCAGCAGCGCGCCGTGATTGCCGACGATGCCGGAAGCGGCGCGGTCGATGAAGGCGAGCGGCGCGAGCAGGCCGACGGCAAGCACCGTTCCCGGCACCGCATAGCCGATGCTCGCGACGCGTGCGCACGCGCGGCCGGCGTTGAAGCCCCCGCTCTCGCGCAGCGACCGCGCGGCCCACGCCACGACGAGTCCGCACACGAGCGTGACCACGGTCGCGGAGGACGCGACGAGCAGCGTGTTCCCGAGTCCGCGCAGCAGTTGCTCCGATACGCTGCCGACCAGATGAAGCCGCTTGTACGTTTCAGCCAGAAGATAGAGCGCGGGTGCGCCGAAGCCGAGCAGCACCGGCAGCCAGCAGAGCACGCCCGCGAGCGCCGCCTGGGCGCCGGTGAGACGCCGCGCGGTGATCGGCCGCATCCTGCGTCCGTGCGCGAAGCGCTGGCGCCGTCGCCCGTGACGCTCGAGCCAGATGATGCCGAGCGCCAGCACGAGCATCGAGAGCGCGATCTGAGACGCGCCGGCGAGATCCGAGCGCGTGACCCAGGTCGTGTACACCGATACGGTGAGCGTCTGCACGCCGAGAAACTCGGAAGCGCCGATGTCGTTCAGGGTTTCGAGCAGCGCGAGGCTCAGGCCGACGGCGATCGCCGGCCGCGCGAGCGGCAGCACGACGCGCCAGAACACCGCGAGGCGATGCGCGCCGAGCGTGCGCGCCGCCTCGATCATGCTTTCCGACTGCGTGGCGAACATCGCCCGCGTGCTCAGATAGACGTACGGATACAGCACGACGCCAAGCACGAAGATCGCGCCGGGCAGCGAGCGCAGGTCGGGCAGGCGGAACTCGCGCGGGCTGTCGAAGCCGAGCAGTGCGCGGATCGCGGTCTGCACCGGGCCGATCGGATGCAGCATGTCGAGATACGCGAACGCGATGATGTAGGTCGGCATCGCGAGCGGCAGCAGCAGGGCCCACGCGAGCGTGGAGCGTCCGGGAAAGTCGTATGCGGTGACGAGCCACGCCGTGCCGGTGCCCGCCACGGTCACGATCGCGCCGACGCCCGCGAGCAGGATGAGGGTGTTGCGTGCCGCCTGCGGCAGCACGTAGGCGGCGAGGTGCGCCCAGTGCGAGGCGTCGGCGTCGAGTGCCGCGGCGGCGAGCACCGCGATTGGCACGAGTACCACGAGCGCAATCAGCACCGCCGCGACGAGCCATCCGCCGCGTTCGATGCGAAAGCGCGGCCAGGGGCGGCCGCGCAGCGTGTCAGTTGTCAAAGCCCACCTTGTCGACGAGCTGGCTCGCGAGCTTGCGGTTCTTCATGATGTCGACGAGCGGCAGCGGGTCGACCTTCAGCGTGCCGAAGCTTGCAACCAGCGGATCGAGTTTCACGCCCGCGCGCACCGGATATTCGTGGTTCGCCTGCGCGTAGAGCGCCTGGGCCTCGGGGGAGACGAGGTATTCGAGCAGCTTGACCGCGGTGTCCCGGTTCGGCGCGTGCCTGGCGACCGCCGCGCCGCTGATGTTCACGTGCGTGCCGCCGCTCTTCGTGTTCGCGAAGGTCGGACGGATCACCTTGATCGCATCGCCCCACTTGCGCGCGTCGCTGCCGGGCTCGGCGTTCTTCATCTGGCCGACGTAATAGGCGTTCGCGAGGCCGATGTCGCAGATGCCGCCGAGAATGTCGCGCGCCACGTCGCGGTCGCCGCCGGTCGCCTTGCGCGCGAGATTCGCCTTCACCGAGCGCAGCCATTTCTCGGTGACCGCTTCGCCGTCGTGCGTGATCATCGCGGCGACGAGCGCCGTGTTGTACGGATGCTGGCCCGAGCGGATGCAGACCTTGCCCTTCCACTTCGGATCGGCCAGATCTTCGTAGCGGAACGTTTCGAGCGGCAGGTCCTTTTCGACGAACAGCACGCGATCGCGCAGCGACAGCGCATACCAGTGGCCGTCCGCGCCGCGCAAGTTCGCGGGGATCGTGGAGTCGAGCACCTTCGAGTCGATCTTCTGAGTGACGCCGCCGTCCACGAGATCGAGCAGGTTGCCGGCGTCCACCGTCATCAGCACGTCGGCGGGAGACTTGTCGCCCTCGGCTTTCACGCGTTCGAGGAGCCCGTCCTTCACGAACACCGTGTTGACCTGCGCACCCGTCTTTTCCTTGAACGCGGTGATGAGCGGCTCGATCAGCTTCGGTTCGCGCGTGGTGTACAGGTTGACCTGCTCCGCCGCGTGGGCGGCCGTGCCGGCGAACACGAGCGACAGGCAAAACAGATGCGCGAAGCGAGAGGACATGGACAAACTCCCTGATGGGTTGTTATTGGCAAGCTCATCCGGCGAGGCCTGGCCGGCGGCCTGCTTTCAGATTGAAAGAAATGAGATTGTAAGCTAAATGAGAATTGATTCAAGTAGCGCGGCGCTTTTGTCTCAGGGTGGGGCCCACCTGCATGATTCGGGTGCGGTTATGTAAGCGGATGCCTGATGCGTCGCGGACGCGAGGTTGATTCGCCGCGTGCGTCGCGCGACACTGGCTGGGTCTGCGGCCAACGGACGTTCGTCAGATGAGTGAAGCGCTCGAGCGGGGAATCGTGTGGACCGTCGCTGTCACGCGATGCCGGCGGGCGGCGCGCCTGCCGCGGAGGTTGCTGCGGAGTTCGCTGCAAATCGCCGCGGCGCTGCTGATTTCATTTCCGGGTGTCGCGGTGTCCCAGAACAGCCTGCTCTATTTTCCCGGGAAGGCCACGGTCGCGGAGATGGTCTCCGGCGGGCTGCGCGCGTGGCCGTCCGAGGAGGAATTTCGCGGACTCGTCGCCGAGCCTGCCGGGCCCGTGCGCGCGACGGCGATCGTGTTTCATGGCAACGCGGGGCATGCGGGACACCGCGATTTCTATGCCACCATGCTGACCCGGCTCGGGCTGCGCGTGATTCTCGCCGAGTATCCGGGTTACGGACCGCGCGAAGGCGCGCTTGGCGAGCGCAGCCTCGTCGACGATGCGCAGCAGACCATCACGCTCGCCTACCGCATGCACGGCGCGCCGCTGGTGGTGATCGGCGAGTCGCTCGGTGCGGGCGTGGCGGCAGCGGCGGCCGGCCGCGAGCGCGACAAAACGGCGGGCCTCATGCTCATCACGCCGTGGGACCGGCTCAAGAATGTGGCCGCTCATCACTATCCGTGGCTGCCCGTGAAGTGGTTCCTGCGCGACCGCTACGACAGCGTCGATCATCTCGCTGCGTTCGGCCGTCCGGTGCTCGTGGTGGTCGCGGAGCGCGACACCATCGTGCCGCCGCGCTTCGGCACGGCGCTCCATGACTCGCTTGGCGAGCCGAGGAAGCTGACCGTGATACCCGGTGCGGGCCATAACGACTGGACCGGGCGTGTCGATACCGTCTGGTGGCAGCACGCGATCGACTTCATCCTGACGCGGCAACGCTGACCGCGACGAGGCCGCGCCTATTTGTCCCGCGGCTCTTCGTCCTCCGGCTTCGGCTTTTTGCGCATGCGCACCCCGGCCAGAATGACGAGCGCGATGGCGACGCTCAGAATGGCCGTCGCTTCCCGGCCCAGTCCCGCCGCCATGCCGACCGCCGCGCTGACCCAGCGGCTCGCCGCCGTGGTCAGCCCGCGCACCTCGCGCTCCGCGCTCAGCTTGATGATGGCGCCCGCGCCAAGAAAGCCGATGCCCGACACGAGCCCCTGTATGACGCGGCTCATGTTCTCCTGCGAGAAGCCCGCCTGAAGCGGCACGAGCACGAAAAGCGCGGAGCCCACGGCAACCAGCATGTGGGTGCGCAGGCCCGCATCCCGGCCGGCCATCTCGCGTTCGAAGCCGAGTATTCCGCCGAGCAGGAGCGCGAGCCCGAGTCGCACCACGACCTGCGTGACGTCCGCCGTATCGTTCAGGTCGGAGAACTCGGCCCGCACCGTTGCCCAGACCGCATGCCACCAGTTGTCCATCGCCCGTCCCCAGAGTGGTGTTCGTGCCATGTTGCATCGAATCGGCGCGCCGCGATATTCGGTGCGCCGTGCGTCGGTGCGCCTACGCGTTGAACAGCTTGCTGCGCGCGGCGCTCATGATCGACGCGATCGCCGGATGGCTGATGCGCCGCTCAATCGAGATCGCGAAGAATTCCTCGACGATCGTATCGATGCTGCCGAGCATGGCGAGGCTATGCTCGCGCTTCAGTTGCGCGGCGAGCACGGTCGGGGCGAAAAGCACGCCCCGGCCCTCGCGCCCGAACGCGATCGTGAGGGCACTGTCGTCGAATTCGCCGACGACGCGCGGCGATATCGCACGCGAATTCAGCCAGTGATCGAGCTTCCTGCGCACGGCGGAATCGATGCCGGGCAGGAGCATCGGCATGTTGTCGAGCGACGCGGGGAACGCCTTCGTGCAGCGCGCCGCGAGCGGTTTCGCCGCGAAGCAGCTGAGGGTCGAGCGCCCGAGCGGGTGATTGAACGCCTTGACGTTGACGTCGGGCGGAATCGGCGCGTCGGCGATGATCAGGTCCAGCCGGTGCACCGCGAGCTGCGAAAGCAGCGCATGCAGCTTGCCTTCGTGGCAGATGAGGCGGAACGAATCCGAGAGCGTGAGCGCGGGCTCGAGCAGCCGGTAGGCGACCGCCTTCGGCACCGAGTCGGCCACGCCCACGCGCAACTGCGTCTGCGCGACGCCCTTGTCGTGCCTCACCGCGCTTTCCAGTTCGGCGCCGAGTGAAAAGATCTCGTCCGCGTAGTCGAGCGCGAGGCGGCCGGAATCCGTCAGTTCCAGGTTGCGCCCTGATTTCTTGAAGAGCTTCTTGTCGAGCGCTTCTTCGAGCAGCTTGATCTGGCCGCTCAGCGTCTGCGGCGTGATGTGCAGCTGCGCCCCCGCGCGCGCGAGTCCGCCCGCATGCGCCGCGACCCAGAAGTAATACAAATGCTTGAAGTTCATTCGCGTCCCCCGATGCGTAGGCTGATCCTTCGATTTTATCGATCTGTACACTGAAAAAATACGATTTTTATATCGACGAAAAGTTCGATAGATTGAAGCTTCTTGTTTGGCACGTATCGAGAAGGAGCAATCAATCATGAAGTGTCCGGTCTGCAAGACGCCCGATCTCCTGATGTCGGATCGGCAGGGAATAGAGATCGACTATTGCGGCACCTGCCGCGGCGTATGGCTCGATCGCGGGGAACTGGACAAGCTGATCCAGCGTGCGGCCGATGAAACGGCCGCGCAGAGCGCCCCGGCGCAACCGGCCGCCGCGCCCGCATACCGCCGCGACGAAGCGCGGCACGATGACCGCCACGATCGCCACGGCGATTGGGGCAAGCCCGGCTATCGCCACGACTACGACCACGATCGGCGCTATCCGCGCAAGAAGAAATCGATGCTCGGCGAGCTGTTCGACTTCGATTGACACCCACTCACGCGTTTCAGGCAACCGGGTTCGTCGCGCGGAAAGCAGCGAGGCGAACGGCGCAACATTCGAGCGATGGAGATACACGATGGCATCGGTGAGGCAGATACTCAGTGCGAAGTCCGACGGAACGGTTCATACGATCGAAGAGTCGGCGAGCGTGCTCAGCGCGATCACGCTGATGGCGCACAACCATATCGGCGCGCTCGTCGTGACGAGCGGCGACCAGGTGAAGGGCATCGTCACCGAGCGGGACTACGCGCGCAAGATCGTCCTGCAGGACAGGTCGTCGAAGGACACGGCGGTACGCGACATCATGTCGAAGGCGGTGCGCTATGTCCGGCTCGCCCAGACCACCGACGAATGCATGGCGCTCATGACCGAGTGCCGGATTCGTCATCTGCCGGTGATCGATGGCGGACTGCTGGTCGGCATGGTGTCGATCGGCGATCTGGTGAAGAACCTGATCGGCGAGCAGGAGTACACGATCCGGCAGCTGGAGCACTACATCCAGGGCGGAACCATGGCGCCCGCGCCCGACGGCTGGCCGCACCGCCACGCCGCACGGCCGCTGCCGGCGCCGTTCGCATGAGCGGCGCGGTCCCGCCCGGGACCGCGCCTGGCTCGCCTGGCTATTCACTTCACTTCACTTCAACGGGAGACGAGGCTACATGCGCAGCAGGAACGATCTGGAAGTGCATCTCGATCGAAACATGCAATCCGACCGCTTTCGCAGGATATTCTCGACGCGGCTCGACATGACCATCAAGCGCGCACGGTTGACGACGCGGCTCGTCGCGCTGTACCTGAACGTGAAGGAGCGCGACGTCACGTTCTGGCGGGCGGGCATCACGCTGCCGGGAAGCGCGCAGTGCCGGCGGCTGTCGTCGCTGCTTCACGTCGACGTCGCGTGGCTGTGCGTCGCGCACCCGGCCGCGCCCGGCGCGGCCTAGCACGGCGCCATCGCGCCTAGCGCAGGTCTCCGACGCCGAACACCTCGGTCTGGATGCGCGACGCATCGACGCCGAGCGCCTTGAGCGCATCGACCTGCGCGCGCATGAACGGCATCGGGCCGCACACGTAGTAGTCGGCGTCGCGAAGCAGCACTGCGTCGCGGATTTTCGCGAGGTCGAGGCGCCCCTCGAAATCGAAGTCGCGCCCCTGCGTGTCCTCCGGCGCGACACGCTCGTAGAACGTGACCTTCGAGACATTGGGATGATCGGCGGCGACATCGTCGAGCCATTCCCTGAACGCATGCACGCGGCTGCTGCGGCATGCATGCACGAAGGCGACGCGCCGGTCGCCGGAATCCATCACGACGGTCGCCAGCATCGACACCATCGGCGTGAGCCCCACGCCGCCGCTCACCAGCACGACAGGCGTGTCCTTTGCGCGATCGAGCACGAAATCGCCGTAGGGCGCGCTGACTTCCACATGCCCGCCCACGTGCAGCTCGTCGTGCATCAGGTTCGACACGCGCCCCGCCGGCTTGGCCGATGCATCGTCTCCCGCGCTCTCGCGCTTGATCGAGATGCGCAGCCACTTGCCGTGCGGCGCATCCGAAAGACTGTACTGCCGCGGCTGTTCGAGCCCGAGATCGCTCACGTAGCGCTTCACGCTGACGAACTGGCCGGGCTCGAACGCGGGCAGTTCTCCGCCGTCTTCCGGCACGAGATAGAACGACGAGATTTCATCGCTCTCGTCGACCCTGCGCGCGACCTCGAAGCGCCGCCAGCCGGTCCAGCCGCCCGGCTGGGTCGTGCGCCGCTCGTAGAGCGCCTGTTCCGCGCCGATCATGACTTCGGCGAGCTGCCCGTAGGCGGCGGCCCATGCATCGCGCATTTCGTCGTCGAACGCGTCGCCGAGCACTTCCTTCATTGCCGCGAGCAGATGCTCGCCCACAACCGGATAATGCTCCGGCTGCACGCCGAGGCTCGCGTGCTTCTGCGTGATGCGGCCGACGGCGGGACCGAGCGCGGCAAGATTGTCGATATTGGACGCGTACGCCCACACCGCGTGGGCAAGCGCTTCGGACTGCCCGCCGGAGCGCTGGTTGGCGTGATTGAAGAGGTTCCTGAGTTCGGGATGATGCTCGAAGAGACGCCGGTAGAACCGCGTGACCACGGTCATGCCGTGTTCGCTGAGCACGCTCGCGCTCGACTTGATGATTTCGGTTTGCCGTGGGGTCAGAGCCATCGCCGTTCTCCTTGCGGGAAGTGCGGGTTTCGTATGCGTGACGCGTACGAACGTGCGCTCGAGGTGTCGCAGGCCGGGCGCGATGCTCCATGATAGGCCGCGCGGCGGACGGTTCGCCAGGAATCGCTGCTGCGTCCGCTAGATCACGTTGAGCATCGCGAGCGCGGTTTCCTGCAGAGGATGCAGCACGCGGGAGAGCGCGGATGCGGTCGTCTCCTTGCCCATCGGCATGTTGGTGCTGAGTGCCGCGACGACCTCGCCGTGACGGTCCTTCATCGGCACCGCGATGCCGCGCACGCCGACCTGCAACTGCTCTTCGATCACCGCGAAGCCGTCGGCGCGCGCCTGGCGGATCTTTTCGAGGAGCCGCACCTTGTTCGTCAGCGTATGCGGCGTGAACGGCTTGAGTTCCGTCGCGTCGAGCCATCGGCGCACCGCGTCCTCGTCGGGCTTGTGCGCGAGCAGCACGACGCCGGGCGAGGTCAGCGGCGCGGGCACGCGCGCGCCGAGCACGAAGCCGGTCGTCATCACGCGCGAGGTCCCGTTGCGTGCGATGAAGACGAGCTCCCATTCGTCGAGCACGCTGACATACACCGATTCGTTGAGCGTCGCGCTCAACTGCTGCAGATACGGCTGCACGGTGCGCGGCAGCCGCGCCGAGTCGAAATACGACCAGCCGACCCGCAGCACCCGCGGCGTGAGGCCGAAGAGCTTGCCGTCGCTCTGCACGTAGCCGAGATGCTCGAGCGTGAGCAGATAGCGGCGCGCGGCGGTGCGCGTCATGCCGGTGCGCACGGCGGCCTGCGTCGGGGTCATGCGCGCGTGCTGGTCGTCGAACGCTTCGAGAATCGCGAGTCCCTTCTCGAGTCCGGCAATCCAGTCGCGCTTGTCGAGCGGCGTCTTGGTCATGCACTCCCTCGCCGGTGGCCGGCCCTCACGTCACGCATTTCCACGATTAACCAGATAGTGAACGGGCTAGTGCTAACCCCGGAAACGATCGATAATCGCACACATGCGTTTGATTATCGCGCAATTTGTCGCAAAAAGCGTTGTGGAATCAAGGGCGCCCCTCTATTCTCGAGCCCATTCAGACGCGACGTCGCTGCGCCTTGCAGATTGCGATGCAACGACGCAACCATTCAATCTATACCGGAGACAACCATGGCTAGCCACTTGGATCATGAGGCGCATGGCGGGCGCCAGGCGAAGAAGGCAACGGCGAGCGGCTGGATCGGCTCGGCGCTCGAGTATTACGACTTCTTCATCTACGCGCAGGCCGCCGCGCTGATCTTTCCGCAACTCTTCTTTCCCTCGGGCGACCCGAAGATCGCCATTGTCGCGTCGCTTGCGACGTACGGCGTCGGCTATGTCGCGCGCCCGATCGGCGCATTCTTCCTCGGCCACTGGGGCGATACCCACGGCCGCAAGACCGTGCTGCTGCTGTGCATGTTCCTGATGGGCATTTCGACGATGGCTGTCGGCCTGTTGCCGACCTACCATCAGATCGGCATGCTGGCTCCGGCGCTGCTCGTGTTGCTGCGTCTCGTGCAGGGCTTCGCGGTGGCGGGCGAGATTTCGGGCGCCAGTTCGATGATTCTCGAACACGCGCCATTCGGCCGGCGCGGCTACTACGCGAGCTTCACGCTGCAGGGCGTGCAGGCGGGACAGATCCTGGCCGCCGCCATCTTCCTGCCGCTCGCGTACTTCATGCCGGAAGATGCGTTCAATTCGTGGGGCTGGCGCATTCCGTTCCTGCTGTCGGCTGGCGTGCTGATCGCGGGCTACATCATTCGCCGCGAGGTCAAGGAGACGCCCGCTTTCGCGAAGGAAGGCGAGCAGGGTGAACTGCCCAAGTCGCCGATCAAGGAAGCGTTCAAGTACAACTGGAAGGACATGATCCGCGTCATCTGCATGGCGCTGATGAACGTGATTCCGGTCGTCGCGACGATCTTCGGCGCGGCCTATGCGGTCCAGGCATCGTACGGCATCGGCTTTCACAAGAGCGTCTACCTGTGGATCCCGGTCGCGGGCAACATACTCGCGGTGTTGATCATTCCGTACATCGGCAACCTGTCGGACCGCATCGGACGCCGGATCCCGGTGATGGTGGGCGCAATCGGCTCGGGGCTGCTTTCGTTCGGCTACCTCTACGCGATCAGCATCCATAACGTGCCGCTCGCGATCGTCATGTCGCTCCTGATGTGGGGCATCGTCTACCAGGGCTACAACGCGATCTTCCCGAGCTTCTTTCCGGAACTGTTCCCGACGCGCTCCCGCGTCTCGGCGATGGCGATTGCCCAGAACATCGGCACGCTGTTCACCGCGCTGCTGCCCGCGCTGTTTGCCTACGTGGCACCCCCGGGATCGACGAACATCCCGCTCACGGTCGGCGCGATCACCCTTGGCGTGACGATCATCGCGGCAATCGCGGCCTGGAGTGCGCGGGAGACCTACCGGGTTCCGATGAGCGCGCTCGGCGAAGCCGACGCCGTGCCCATCGACAACGTGGACTACGACCGTCTGCGCGCCCAGACGCTGGCCGAGGAGAAGCTCGCCAAGGCGTCCGCGTAACCTGCGTAACCCGTAGTCGTGTGTGCCGGGCCCCGCATCGCGCGGGGCCTTTTTTTTGATCGGCCGCAACCGTACACCGACCGGCAACGCGCCGGCGTACCCGAACGAGCGTCGCGCCTGAAGGCGGGGTTCAGGGCCGCGCGGCCACCTCGTCGAGATGCAGCAGCAGGTCCGCCGGGTCCTCGTAGACCCGCAGCGCCCCCGCGCGCTCCAGTTCATCCATCCCATAGCCTCCCGAGAGCAGACCGACGCCCAGCGCGCGGCATCGACGGGCCGCGAGCATGTCCCAGATGCTGTCGCCAACGACGACGGAATGCTCGATCGGCACGCCCAGTCGCTCCGCCGCCGCGACGAACAAATCGGGGTCCGGCTTCGCGTACTTCACGTCGTCGCGCGTGACCACGACGACCTTCGCGGGATCGACGCCCAGCGCCTCCAGATTCACCGCCGCCGTCTCCAGACGCCCGCTCGTCGCGATCGCCCAGGGCGTGCCCGCGCTGGTGAGGGCGTCGAGCAGCGCGCGCGCACCGCGCAGCGGGCAGACCTGCGCGCGCACGCGCTTGTAGGCCTCCGCATGCAGGCGGCGCAGGCGCTCCACGCGCTCCTGGCTGATCTCGCCATGCGTTTCCCGCAGTAACTGGTTCGTGAACAGGCCGCCGCTCATGCCGATCTTGCGGTGAATGCGCCATACCGACAGTTCGATGCCTTCGGCATCGAGCGCTTCCTTCCATGCAAGGACATGCTGATAGACACTGTCGACCAGTGTGCCGTCGAGGTCGAACAGGAATGACGTTTCGATACGCATGATGTGATCCTCTAAAAAGTCCTTGCGGGGTGTCGAGTGCGGCGCAGCGTGCGTCCACGCCCGGGGAATAGACACGCGCCGGCAGTTGTTTTCACATTATGACCGCAGCGCCGCTCGCGCAACCGCAAAGCGGGGCCGCATCCGCGACGGCCATGGCGGAACCTCGTCAATCGTGCTGGACGGCGAGCGCTCCCGTGACGCAATGACGCAGCACCCCTTTCAACAGGATGTATTCCGTTCACACAGGAGGCCGGCATGGCGCGTGACCTGTCCGGGGAGCCGCAATTCCCGACGCATGAGATCCAGGGCGACATTCTCGCCGGATTGGCGAAGAAGCATCAGCATCTGCTCTTCTTTCAGATCGTCGATACGAAGAAGTTCAGGGCTTTCATCCGGTCCCTGCACCTGACGAGCATGCAGGAGTGCCTCGATCAGCGCGCGACGATCGCCGCGAACAAGCGAAACGGCGTCCACCGGATGGTGCCCGCGCCCGGCTTGAACGTTGCGTTCACGTTTTCCGGGTTGCAGGCGCTGGGCGTCCCGGATTTCCCGGCGCTTCCCGCGCTGGAGGCCTTCCGCAAGGGGATGCATGCGCGTCAGTCGCTGCTCGGCGACCCGCCCGCCAGCAAGTGGAAGGTGTTGCGGCCGAGCGATGACCTGCACGGGGTATTCATCGTGACGGGGGCGTCCCATTCCGAGGCCGTCGACGTCATGTCGCTGCGACTCGCGCCCGCCGACGAAAACGGCTGGAAGCTGCGCCACGAGGAAGCGGGTCAGGTGCGGCCCGACCCGGTGAGCGGCCACGAGCATTTCGGCTACGCCGACGGCGTCTCGCAGCCCGGCGTGCGCGGACGGCTGCCGGGCGGCGAGCCGCTCACGCCGCAGGCGCCGGGCGCGGAGGACACGCAGGGCCAGAAAGGCCAGGATGTGCTCTGGCCCGGCGAGTTCGTGTTCGGCTACATCGGCCAGGACCCGAACGCCGATTCCTTCGACAAGCCCGGCCCGCTGAAGGAGCCGCCTGTCGCGTTCATGCGCAACGGCTCGTTCCTCGTGTTCCGGCGTCTTGCCCAGAAGGTTCCGGAGTTCAACCGCTCCGTGAAGGCCGCGGCGAGCGAAATCACGGGGACGGAAAATCCCGTGAATCCGGACCTGCTCGGCGCGCAAATGGTCGGTCGCTGGAAGAGCGGTGCCGCGCTCATCAACGCGCCGACACAGGACGATTTCAGCATCGCGGACGGCACGGAGAATGTGAACGCCTTCGAATTCGGCGACGACCGCATGGGCCTCAAATGCCCGTGGGCGGCGCATATCCGCAAGGCGTATCCGCGCGACGACGTGCGTCACTCCACCCAGCCCGCCGATGACGAAGTGAAGAAGGCGGAAGCATTCACGCAGACGCATCGCATGCTGAGAAGGGGCATCGCGTTCGGTCCGGAGGTGACCGAGTCCGAAGCGCTCAGCCAGCGCTCCGCCGGGGGCGACAAGACCCGGGGCTTGCTGTTCATGTGCTACGTGACGTCGATAGAAAACCAGTTCGAGTTCGTCCAGCAGCAGTGGTGCGATGCGGCGGACTTTTCGCAGCCGGGCAGCGGCATCGATCCGATCATCGGGCAGTCGGCGCAGCCGCTAAGACCCTGGCTCGGCGCGGCGCCCGTCTCTCAGAACGCCGCCGACAAGCCCGCGCTCCAGCTTCGCAGCTTCGTGCAGATGGAAGGCGGCGGGTACTTCTTCGCGCCGTCCATCGCGGAACTCGCGAAGCTTTAGGAAGCGCCGGCGCGGGCGCGCCGGATGCGCTGTCGAGAAAGGCCTCGTTGCGTCAGCGCCTCAGGTGACGCCCGTCGCGTCTCACGGGATCATGCCGCATTCGAACATCTTGTTCACGACCGGCGCGGCCACCTTGTTGATGAACAAGGTGCGCATCTGCGGGTCGCCGCGCAACATCTGGATCGCCTCCTGCTCGCGCTGAGGCTTCGGCCGTCCCATCTGCTGCTCCTTCTCCTTCCACAACTGCTCGCAGGACGATGACTGATATTTCTGGACGACCTTCTCGGCGACCATGTCGAGAACCGGATACTGGGCGGCCGCAAAGTTGCCGCACAGCAGCGCCGCCGCCATCGAGAGCCACAAGAGACGCTTGCCCATGAGAGTGTCCTCGTTCTTGTCCTGCGGATGGAAACGTGGATTGCGTGAGGGTCGCGTGGCGCCTGCGCATGTCGTGTCGCAACCCGGCGGCATCTCACACTGAGAGCCTATGCGGCGAGCCGGTGAGCGGGTATTGGACCTTGGTCCAATACGGGCTTTGCTGGTCGTTCGAGCGTTGCACAGCCGCTTCGAGTCGCCTGTTCGGCACGAACAGACAGCAAGCCGGATAGCTGTCTGCGGCGCCCGAACATGTGAATGCTCCATGCCCTCGGGTGAGCGCCCGTTAGAACACGTCAATCGAATTATTTTCTCTTTAAGTTCAAACGCTTATGCGCATTCGAGCGCGGCTTGCCGAGCGCTTGGCACACCCTATGCGTTAGTAGCTGCGAGCGCAACGAATACCGCTCCTTCCCAACCCCAGACAGCTTCCCAGGAGATTCACCATGACCTCGCTGATGATCAAAGACCTCGCCCATTCCGAAGAACTCTCCGCCAAGGAACGCTCGGCCGTGCGCGGCGGTGCCAACTTCAACTTCGGCAACGTGAACGCAGCATTCGGCGGCGGCTTTGCCAGCCCCGCAGTCGTCGTCGCGCCGGTGACGCAAGTCGACACGAACGTCAAGGTCGACATCCCGACCATTCAGAACTTCGGCGGCCTGCAGTTCGCCAAGGCGTAATTCGAAGCGACAAGAGAGCCGCATTCGAAGAAGCGGCTTTCTGAAAAACACCAAGCATTAACCGACGATTTACCCAAACCGCAGCAACCCATATCAGGAGATACACCATGAGCACGCTGATGATCAAAGACCTCGTCCATTCCGAAGAACTCTCGGCCAAGGAACTGTCCGCAGTGCGCGGCGGCGCCAACTACAACTTCGGCAACGTGAACGCAGCATTCGGTGGTGGATTTGCCAGCCCCGCAGTCGTCGTCGCACCGGTCACGCAAACCGACACGAACGTCAAGGTCGACATCCCGACGATTCAGAACTTCGGCGGCCTGCAGTTCGCGAAGGCTTGAGGCCAACGCAATAAGCGATAAAGAGAGCCGCATTCGAATGCGCGCTCTCTGCAAAGTACCCAGCATTAATTGACGATTTTCCCGAACCGTAGCAAACCCAAGGAGATTCACCATGAGCACGCTGATGATCAAAGACCTCTCGCATTCCGAAGAACTCTCGGCCAAGGAACTGTCCGCAGTGCGCGGCGGCGCCAACTACA
>Ga0163162_10001594_pt1 | contig 21214 bp, 17 predicted proteins | sample S55metaG_FD_115310 | JGI IMG/M metagenome (GOLD analysis project Ga0163162, IMG submission 115310) | Switchgrass rhizosphere microbial communities from Kellogg Biological Station, Michigan, USA - S5-5 metaG | ecosystem: Host-associated > Plants > Roots > Rhizosphere > Soil | place: USA...
ATCGCCTACTCGCCCGACGGCAAACCCCAGGCCGGCATGGGAGTCTCCGTCGGCGACTTCAACCGCGACGGCATGCTCGACATCGTAAAAACCAACTTCGCCGCCGACACTGACTCCCTCTACCTCAACCTCGGCGGTGGCAACTTCGACGACCACACCTATCTCTCCGGCCTCGGCGTCAACACCCGCTTCCTCGGCTGGGGTGTCGGCTTCTTCGATATGGACAACGACGGCTGGCCCGATCTCCTCATGTCCAACGGCCACGTCTACCCCGAGGTCGAAGGCACCAACGTCGACGCCCCCTACGCCCAGCACAAATACCTGTACCGTAACCTCCGCAACGGCCAGTTCGAAGAGGTCACCGCCGAGGCCGGACCCGGCATCAACGCGACCGCGGCCGCACGCGGAACAGCCTTCGGCGACTTCGACAACGACGGCGATATCGACATCGCCGTCAACTGCGTCAACAGCCTCCCACAGCTCATACGTTGCGATTCCACAACCGGACGGAACTGGATAAAAATCCGCACCGTCGGCACCAAATCCAACCGCACTGGCATCGGCGCCCGCATCACCGTCACCACCCAACCCTCATCCGACGCAAAACCATTTGTCCAGATCGACGAGGTCCGCAGCGGCGGCAGCTACTTCTCCCAGAACGACCTCCGCATTCACTTCGGACTTGATCGCGCACAGAAAGCCGACATCGAAATCCGCTGGCCCTCCGGCTCTACAGACAAACTCCCCGCCCTCGCCGCCAACAACCTCTACGTCGTCGAGGAAGGCGGCAAGCTCCTCAAAACCGTCCCCATGGGCGCGACAAAATCAAATCCGCCCCAGTCCAAGTCCTAAATGTCCTTTCTCCGCCTCCTCCAAAAAAAGGATTGTCATCTCGACCGGAGCGCGCCAGCGCGGAGCCGAGAGACCTGCTTCTCTACCGCCGCCTTCCTACTCGCTACAATCGCTCTCTTGATCGTCACCCGGGCCCAAGCCCAGCAACCCTACCCACCTACCCCCGACCACCCCGCCCCCGCATGGTTCGTCGACGTAGCCCCCAAAGCCGGCCTCACCATTCGCAACGTCAACGGCAGCGCCGGCGCTAAGCACTACATCATCGAATCCACAGGCTCCGGCGTCGCCATCAGCGACTACGACCGCGACGGCTTCCCCGACATCTTCCTCGTCAACGGAACCAGCCTCGAACCCACGAAAGAAAAACCAACCAGCCACCTCCTCCACAACAACCACAACGGCACCTTCACCGACGTCACCGTCAAAGCAGGCCTGGCCCTTACCACGTGGGGACAGGGCGCCTGCATCGGCGACTATGACAACGACGGTTACGAGGACCTCTACGTCACCGCCTACGGCAAGAACCACCTCTTTCACAACCAGGGCAACGGAACCTTCAAGGATGTCTCCGAACAATCCGGAGCCTCAGGCACAGGCAAAGAGTGGGGCACCGGATGCGCCTTCATCGACTACGACCGCGACGGCAAGCTGGACCTGATCGTCGCTAACTACGTCCACTTCGACCTGGCGTCCACACCCAAACCCGGCGCGGGCCCCGGTTGCATGTGGAAGGGAGTCGCCGTCATGTGCGGTCCTCGCGGCCTCCCCTTCGCCCCCAACACCCTCCTCCACAATCTCGGCAACGGAAAGTTCGAGGACGTCAGCAGGTTCTCCGGCATCGAGCGCACCAACGGCCACTACTGTTTCTCCGTCACCACCCTCGACTACAACGACGACGGCTGGCCCGACGTCTACGTCGCCTGCGACTCCACCCCATCCATCCTCTACCGCAACAATCACGACGGGACCTTCTCCGACGTAGCCGCAGACGCGGGCGTCGCGTTCAACGAGGACGGCCGCGAGCAGGCCGGCATGGGCTCCACCTCTGCCGACTACGACCGCGACGGCCGCCTCGACCTCTTCAAGACCAACTTTTCCGACGACACTTCCACGCTCTACCGAGCCGCCGGAGACAGCACCTTCACCGACGAAACCCACGCCGCGGGCCTCGCCATCAACACAGACGCTCTCGGCTGGGGAGCCATGTTCGCCGACGTCGACAACGACAGCTACCCCGACCTCCTCGTCGCCAACGGCCACGTCTACCCCGAGGTCGACTCCGCCCGCCTCGGCTCCTTCTTCCGTCAGCCCCGCTTCCTCTATTACAACCTCGGAGCCTCGCGCTCCGAAGGCCCCGCCAAGTTCAAAGACATCAGCAAGACCTCGGGCCCGGCCCTTGCGGATCCCCGCTCTGGACGCGGCTTGGCCACCGCCGACCTCTTCAACGACGGTCGCATCGAGGCCGTCATCAACAACCTCTCCGACACCCCTATGCTCCTCGTCAATCTTGCTCGCAACCAGAACCACTGGCTCACCCTGCGCCTCATCGGTAGCACATCCAACCGGTCCGCCATCGGAGCCCGCGTCACCCTCCGCAGAGCCACCCGCATCTGGGTCGACGAAATCCGTTCCGGCTCCAGCTACAACTCGTCGAGCGACCTTCGCCTTCACTTTGGCCTTGGCTCTGAGTCACATCTCGACTCTATCCAGGTCCGCTGGCCCAACGGAGCGACCGAGTTCTTCGACCCTCCTCCCTCCCCAGACCGCATCCTCGATATCACCGAAGGCAGGGGCCACACCACCTTGTCACAAAAGTAGTAGGTCCACACTTGATAAGCCCTTTGCCTCTTCCCTTATCGTCTACAGGCGCATATACAATTGCTCCAGCTTCAATGACATTTTTCATTTGTTCGAACACGATGTTGGTTCATCTGGTGTGAGTCAATCTCTCACTTAAAAGGAGAAACACAGTGGCAACGAAGAAAGTGGCAGCAAAGAAGTCAGCACCAAAGAAGGCAGCAAAGAAGGCTCCGGCAAAGAAAAAGGTAGCTCTGAAAAAATCACCACTTGAGCTTCTCGCAGCAGCAGGCGTAATCCATCCCGATCACGTCGCCAAGCACGATCCCAAGAAGCTCAAGAAGCTCAGCCCTGCCGAAGTCGCCACCCTCATCAAAATCCGCAAGAAGCTTGGCCCCCTCACCAGCAGTGAAGAGCCTCTCTCTCCGAACTTCCCTGTCTAACTCCGACCTGCTCTGCCGGACCCGCTGAACCTGTTGCCCTGCCACAATCAGTGCCAGCAGCATCTGCGACTCCGGCAGGGCAGGCCAACCTGCATCACGGAGCCGCTCCCGCAGCCATGTCTATCTCTCACAGTGACCTCCTCTGGAGCAAGATCCGCCTCGCCGAGGCCCGCCTTCACTCCGCCAGCCACACCTTCTGGACCCACCCCGACCTCGCCGAACTGATGCCCGTATTTCTCGTGCAGCTTCACCGCGTCATGCAGGGCGGCATCGACCTCATGCGCGTAGCGCGCACTCGCGCCATTTCGCTCCGCAACGACCCCGTCGCCGCAATCGTCGCACCTTACCTCGATCAACACATCGACGAAGAGAAGGACCACTGCGCCTGGCTGCTCGACGACATCGAAACACTGGGCATATCTCCGGCCGAAGTCGCCGCTGCCACCCCGCTTCCCTCCGTGGTCTCGCTCCTTGGAGCACAGTATTTCTGGGCGCTCAATATCCACCCTGTCACCGTCTTCGGCTATCTCATCGTCCTCGAAGGCAATCCGCCCGTCGCCGCCCAGCTTGAGACCATTCGCCGCCACACCGGCCTGCCCGCTACCGCCTTCCGCTGCCTCATCACCCACGCTGACAACGATCCCCACCACATTGCGGAGCTCAACGAAACTCTCGACTCCATGCCGCTGACCTCCGAGCAGGAAAAATACCTCGCGCTCAGCGCCTTCCACACCATCGATGCCGTGGCCTCCGTCTTCGAGGAACTGCTTGATCTACACGCAACCTCCGACAAGAGTAAACTCGGGACACTCACGGCATCTTATGGTTGAAGGTCAGACGATCTCGAACTACAGAGTCCTGGAACAGCTCGGCTCCGGGGCGATGGGAATTGTCTGCAAGGCAGAGGATCTTCTCCTTCACCGCACCGTCGCCCTCAAAAGCCTCTCTCCATCCATGCTCGCCGATGTATCGCAAAAGCGTAGCCTCCTCGAAGAGGCCCGTGCTGCATCCGTCCTCGACCACCCCAATATCTGCCGCATCCACCACATCGAAGAGCTCCCCGACGGCCAGATCATCCTCGTCATGGGCTACTACGACGGCGAAACCCTCGCCCAGCACATCGCTCGCGGCCCGCTCGATCTCGCCACTGCTTCGCAGATTGCAATCCAGCTTCTCTCCGGTCTCTACCACGCCCACAGCAAGGGCATCATCCATCGCGACGTCAAGCCCTCCAACCTCATCATCAATCCCGATGGCGAAGTCAAAATAGTCGACTTCGGACTCGCACGCCGCCCCAACATCCAGCGTGCCCTCACCGAAACAGGCATCATCGTCGGAACCATTGCCTACATGGCTCCCGAGCAGGTCCTCTCCAAGACCGTCGACCACCGCGCCGACCTTTGGGCCGCCGGCGTCGTCTTCTACGAAATGCTTGCAGGAACTCTTCCCTTTCCCGGAACCACACCGTACGCCGTCTTCGACTCGATTCTTCACACCGTCCCTCGCCCGCTTCACAACTACCGCAGCGACCTCCCCGACGAGATACATCAAATCGTCGAGCGCTCTCTCTCGAAGGACCCCATCCACCGTTTTCAGGACGCCAACGAGTTCCTCTCCAGTCTCACCCCCTTTTCCCGCTCTCAGTCAGGCTCCTACAAAGTCCCGCTCCCCACGCTGCTGGTCGACTACAGCCGCTCCGCCGACCAGCCTTCGGTTGTCGTTCTGCCTTTCACCACGCACGAAGCTGTTGACGGTGCAGATTACTTCTGCGACGGCCTTACCGACGAGATCATCACAGACCTCTCCGGCGTACGCTCCCTCCGAATCATCTGCCGCGCCTCTGCCATGCAGCTCAAGGGCACCAAGGAACCTCCACAGAAGATTGCCAGCGACCTCAACGTCCGCTATGTCCTCGAAGGCTCTGTGCGCCTCGCAAATCCTTCCAGCGACGGCCAGACCAGGATCCGTGTCACCGCGCAGCTCATCGACCCCATCAACCAGTCCCTTCTCTGGGCCGAGAAATACAACGGGACCATGGATGACGTCTTCACCATCCAGGAGAGCATCTCCCGACAAATCGTCGCCGCCCTAAAAATCAAACTCTCTCCTGCTGAGGACCAGCAAATGCAAGAACGGCCACTTCCAGACGTCGAGGCGTACCGCTACTACCTGATGGCCAAGCACGAAATCCTCAACTACTCCGAGCCTGCTCTAGCCCGTGCCCTCGAGTACCTCGAAACAGGCGAGAAACTCGTCGGAAAGAATGTCCTACTCCTCTCCGCTAAAGGACAGGTCTACTGGCAATACATCAACGCTGGTATCTCCTCCGACTCCGCCTACCTCGCTAAAGCCCGCGAGTGCGCCAACCAGGCCCTCGAACTCGACCCCGACTCCGCCCACGCCCATCGCCTCCTCGGCCTCATCTCCGTACAGGAGGGCGACAGCCAACGCGCCGTCCGCCTCCTCAAGCGCGCCATCGTCGTCGATCCCAACGACTCCGACACCCTCAGCTGGTACTCAGCCGTCTGCGGCCTCAGCGGCAAGGCTCATGCAGCCATGCCTCTCGCCCGCCGCATCCTTGAGATCGACCCCCTCACTCCGGTCTATCGCTTCATCCCCGGCCTGCTCTCGCTGATGGGCGGCGAATTCGCCGACGCGCTCCCCTCCTTCGACGACGCCATCAAGCTTGACCCAACCAACACCATGCTCCTCTGGTGCCGCGGCCAGATCCTCGCCCTCCTTCGTCGCGACAACGAAGCCATCGACCAGTTCCAGACCATACGCGAGCTCGACGAAACTCACTTCTTCTCCCAACTAGGAGCCGTCATGCAGGCCGCCCTTGCTGGCGATCGCCTCGCCGTTGACCGCGCTGCCACCCCCGAACTCCAGCAGATCACCGAGTGCGATCCCCACTACTCCTGGAACTTCGCCCAGTGCTACGCCATCGTCGGCGACACTTCCAGCGCCATTGCCTGGCTCGACAAAGCGATGAGCAAAGGCTTCATCAACTACCCCATGATCAGCCGCTGGGACCCGCTCCTCGCATCCATCCGCAAGACTCCTGATTTCGATGACTTAGTCGATCGCGTCCGCGAACGCTGGGAGAACTTCGAGGTCTAATCAAGTTCACTCCGCTTCTTCGGACCCTGCACCAGCACCCCTCTTTGGCGATAAATTCCTTTAATGAAACAATTTCCAATCGTGCCCGTCTCCATGTATAACGTTCAACGCCGCGGTCTTGCCTGTTGCGCCCGACCGCCACGCTGAACTCATCCAGGAGCCGCCTCCGAAATGGCACGTCACCTCCGCATCTCCTCCCTCGCGTTCGCTTTAGCTCTCCCCACAATGGCGCTCGCTGCCGATCCTCCTAAAACCTGGATCGACAAGGATACCGGCCACCGCGTCATCCGCTTCACCGACGAGCCAGGCTCCTCCGGCTTCTACTTCAACGTCAACGCCTACTCACCCGACGGCAAGCTGATGGTCTACAACGCCCGCGACGGCATACATGTTCTCGAACTCGCCACCCGTAAGACCCGCCTGCTCGTCCCCAATCCCCCACCACCTCCAGGCGTTCAGCCCGGAACCCCTGCCTCCTTCCGAAACGGCGTTCGCGCCATCGTCGTCGGCCACAAGACCAACAGCGTCTTCTACACCAAATCAGACCCCGACACGCATCTCACCACCGTCTATAAGGCCGACTTATACTCCGGGGCGATCACTAAACTTGCCCCTTTGCCACCGCGCGGAGGCATCGCCACCATCAACGCCGACGAAACCCTCGCCGCCGGAACCTACAACGAACACGAGACAGACTCCGCCCAGGACTTCGGCCGCAACGCGCCGGCCACTCCCGCACCTGCCAACGGCAGGCCCCCCACCGAGCCCGGCTTCCTCGTCCAGGCCGACAACAAAGGTCAGATGATGGAGCGACGTCTCGCCGCGCGCATTCCGCTCGTTCTCTTCACCGTGAATCTGCAAACCGGCAAGGTCACCGAACTCCTCCACTCCACCGACTGGGTCAACCATCTTCTCTTCTCACCATCCGATCCCACCCTGCTGATGTACTGCCACGAAGGCCCATGGCAGAAGGTCGATCGCATCTGGATGATCCACACCGACGGGACCCACAACACCCTCATCCACAAGCGCACTATGGCTATGGAGATCGCTGGCCACGAGTTCTGGGGACTTGATGGAAAGACCATCTGGTACGACTGGCAATATCCCAAGGGCGAAGACTTCTTCCTCGCCAGCTACAACCTCGAGACCCACAAGCGCCAGGCCTTCCACATGCAGCGCAACGAGTGGTCCATTCACTTCAACCTCACTCAGAACCTCGATATCTTCACCGGCGACGGCGGCGATCCCGGCCAAGTGGCCAAGGCTCCCGATGGCGAATGGATCATGCTTTTCCACCCAAGCGAGATCGCCAGCGAAGGTGCAATCAACGAGCCCGACTTCTGGCAGCCCGGGGTCTTCCGCTCCGAACACCTCGTCAACATGGCCCACCACAACTACCGTCTCGAACCCAACGTCCGCTTCTCCCCCGACAAGAAGATCGTCTTTTTCACAAGCAACATGTTCGGGCCCAGTTACCTCTTCGGCGTCGAAGTAGAAAAGGCAGTCAATCCCAACCCCGCTGAAGTCCTATCCACCCCCGAACTAGGCGCGAAGCTCAACCCCACCAAGCCAACCCCCACGACCACACCAAAATAGCGCGTTAAACGACAACTGGGACGCGGCCAGGTTCGCGTCCCAGTTGCCTCTATTCCCTACTTGCTATCCCCTGCTCGGAGCCTTCCCAATCAGCTCCCGTGCAATCACCATGCGCTGAATCTCGCTCGTCCCCTCGCCAATCGGACACAGCCGTACATCGCGATAAAACTTCTCCGCCGGATAGTCCTTGATGAACCCATATCCGCCGTGAATCTGCACGCCCTCATCGCAGATCCGGCAAGCTGCCTCGCTCGCATACAGCTTCGCCATCGCGGATTCCTTCGTCACGCGCATCCCTCTGTCCTTCATCTGCGCCGCACGCATCGTCAACAGCCACGCCGCATCCAGTTGAGTAGCCATGTCCGCCAGCTTGAACTGGATCGCCTGAAACTCGCTGATCGTCTTCCCGAACTGCCTTCGCTCCTTCGCATACTTCAGCGCCGCATCCAGAGCACCACGTGCCATCCCCAGGCTCAGCGCAGCAATCGAGATTCTTCCTCCATCCAGCACGCGCATCGCGTCCTTAAAGCCGTCGCCCAGCTTTCCGACCTGGTTCTCTTCCGGAACCTCACAGTTCTCGAAGATTAGCTCCGCAGTGTCGCTCGCCCGCAGTCCCAGCTTGTTTTCTTTCTTCCCCGGCCGGAACCCCGAAGTCCCCTTCTCCACCACAAACGCCGTAATCCCTCCGCTTGCACCCTTCTCCCTGTCCGTCACCGCAAGCACAACAACGCAGTTCGCATAAGTGCCATTCGTGATGAACGTCTTCGATCCGTTCAGCACCCACTTGTCCCCGCGCTTTACTGCTGTCGTTCTCGCTCCGCCCGCATCACTTCCCGACCCCGGCTCTGTCAGGCCCCACGCTCCCAGCCACTCTCCCCTCGCCAGCTTTGGAATCCACCGCTTCCTCTGCTCGTCGTTCCCCGCCAGCATGATGTGGTTCGTACAAAGTGAATTGTGGGCAGCAACGATAATCCCGACGCTGCCATCCACCCGCGACAGCTCTTCGATCGCCGTCACGTACTCCACATACCCCATCCCCGCGCCGCCTAACTCCTCGGGAAAGATCACACCCAGCAGCCCCATCTCCCCCAGCTTCTTCACCACCGCATGAGGAAACTCGCTCTTCTCATCCCACTCCATTACATGCGGAGCCACCTCCCTCTCCGCAAACGACCGCACTTCCTTCCGCAGCTGCTCCTGCTCTTCCGTCAAAAACATCGCCAAATCCCCCACTCTTCATAATCAGAACTAATGCTTGCATCACCAGAAACGATACCCCATCGACATCGCGCTTGTCGCCTGTCCGTGAACAACACCACGCACAAAGACCTGGACGCCTCCCACCACCGTCCAATTCGCATTCCACCCACAACGAGGAAAGCCCCGGACAATGCCGGGGCCTTCCCTTCCATCATCGAGGCATGAAATTTCCCTACAGATTCAGCTTTTGTCGTGGACTGGAACCAATCCCCAATTCGACCAGCCACTCTTTGACATTGGCGCCGATCACGTCGGGGTGGTCCTCCTGCAAATAGTGCAGGCCCGAACTGAGTTGTACCACCCTGCAATTCTTCAACCCCTTCGCAAAACTCTCTGCAAAGCTCGGCGATATAAGCGCGCCCGGATCGCCCACAAACAGCAGCTTTGGGTAAGACGACTCTGCCAGGGCGCGATGCGCCTCTTCCATCGCGGAGTACACATCTGCCGGCGACCCGGCAATCGGCAAGTCATTCGGAAAGCGCCACGTCGGACGGCGCGACTCCGGTGTAACAAAGGGCGCTCGGTACACAGACATCTCCTCCTCCGTCAGCTTTCGTACAGTCGCTGCCGGAAGAACGCCGTCCACAAACACATTCCCCTCAAGAATCATCTCTTCGCCCACTCCCGGCGTCCTGAACCTCTGGAAGGTCTCGATCTGATCCGGGTGAAAATCATTCCATGTAGGCATCGGCCGAATGAACTCCATAAACGCAAGCCCACGGACAAACTCCGGCCGCCGAGCCGCCAGATGAAACGCCAGCCCGCTCCCCCAGTCCTGCGCCACAACAAACGCCGAGGTGATTCCAGCCTCACCGAGAAACGCATCGAGATAGTGCACATGGTCTTGAAACCGGTACTCGATCTCTGGCTTTCCCGATTGACCAAACCCGATAAGGTCCGGCGCAATGCAATGCGCGACCGGTGCAATCGACGGAAGAATATTCCGCCAGATGTACGACGAGGTCGGGTTCCCATGCAGAAAAAGCACCACCGGCGCTTCGGGATCGCCCGTCTCCCGATAAGCCATCGTGGAATCCAGAACCCTTAACTGCGGCAATACAGCATCAGACAGGACAGTCATCTCTGCTCCTTGAAGATGGTTTGAAAGACAATGTTCTTAAATCGATCGAGCGCAGCGGGTCCGCGCTCGACCTTCATCCGAAGAATTGCGCCCTCCCACGAAGACAGCAGGAACTCGGCCAGGTCCATCGGCTCGAACGTTCGATCGATCTCGCCTCCGACCTGGGCCTCTGCAATGCACGACGCAAATGGAGCAAGCCACTCCCTGAAGATCGCCTCCAGCCTCTCGCGCAGCAGCTCACTCTGAGCGGTGGTCTCCAGACTGAAATCGCCGATCAGGCAACCGCGGCTCCAGTGGTCGGCCTCCAGCACACCGCTGATGATGTCCAGGTACCGTCTCAGCCGCGCCAAAGGAGTAAGGGACCGGTCCTCCAAAGCCTCCTTGACATACCCCTGAAGGTTTGCAAAATAACGGTCCAGCACCTCGCGGGCGAAGGCCTCCTTCGAGCGAAAGTGATTTGTGAAAGAACCGTGCGGGGCACCCGCAGCCGTGCAGATATCACGTACGGTCGCCCCCTGATATCCCGCCTTAAACATCACCTTCAGACCGGCATTGAGAATGTCTTCGCGAAGAGATGGCTTGCTCATATAGAGAGAGAAATACGCTCGTACGTATTACTTTGTCAACCAACGCACCGCCCCAACCCCGTAGCGATAGGCACCTAAGAATCTGTCAAGTCCAACACGCAGCAAAATATTATGCAACCCGCAGATAAAACAGCTCTTATAAGCTGACCAAGAAATGCCGATTGATTACCCCGAGCCTGATAAACTGTATCTAAGTCCAAAGAGAAAGCCCCGATCCAGATCGGGGCTTTTCTGCAGAAAAATCCTTTTGTTTATATAACTTGACAATAAACCCAATGCCATGAATATCTTACGCTGGAAGTACCGGCATAAGTTCCATGGATTGTACATTTTAGCGCTAAATATATGAGGAGCTATTACCCTCCCAGTGCCTGATCCAGATCAGCGATGATGTCCTCAACATCCTCTATCCCGACCGAGATCCGCATCAGCCCATCCGTAATCCCCAGCTGCGCCCGGCCCTCCGCTCCAACCGCAGCATGAGTCATCGTCGCCGGGTGACAAATCAGCGTCTCCACCCCGCCCAGCGACTCCGCCAGGAACCCAAGCTTCAGCCGCTGCGCAAAAGCATTCGCCCGCTCCAGCGATCCCAGCTCGATCGAGATCATCGACCCGAATCCGCGCTGCTGACGCTTCGCCAGTTCGTGCTGCGCATGATCCTTCAGCCCCGGATAGAAGATCGCCTTCACCGCCTTGTGCTGAGCCAGAAATTCAGCCACCGCGCGGCCATTCGCATCGTGCTGCTTCATCCTCACCGCAAGCGTCTTCACGCCACGCAGCAGCAGATAGCTCTCGAACGGCGACAGGATGCCACCCGTGCACTTCTGCACGAACCGGAACCGCTCCGCCTGTTCCGGTGTCGTGCAAACCAGCACGCCACCCAGCCCGTCCGAGTGGCCATTCAGAAACTTCGTCGTCGAATGCATCACGATATCCGCGCCCAGCGCAATCGGCTGCTGCAGATACGGCGATAGAAACGTGTTGTCCACGCTCAGTTCAACGCCCTTCGCGTGACAAATATTCGCAACCGCATGAATATCTGTAATCGCCATCATCGGATTCGTCGGTGTCTCGATATGCACCAGCTTCGTCTCGGGACGGATCGCCGCCGCAACATTCTCAGCAACACTCGAGTCAACGTAGGTAAACGTCAGCCCATAGTTCGCCAGTACCTTGTCGAAGACCCTTTGCGTCCCGCCGTAAACATTGTCCGAACACACTACATGGTCGCCCGACTTCATCATCGTGCACATCGCCGTAATCGCAGCCATGCCTGACCCAAACACATGCGCGCTCGTTCCGCCCTCAAGCGAGCAAAGGCTCTCCTCCAACGCATCGCGAGTCGGGTTCGTCAGCCGGGCATACTCGTGCCCCTTGTTCTTCCCAATCGCCTCCTGCTGATACGTCGACGTTAGGTAGATCGGAACATTCACCGCGCCAGTCAGCTCATCCGGTTCCTGCCCATCATGAATCGCCCGCGTCGCAAACCCTAACTTCTTCTCAGCCATATTTCATACCCCTCACAACCTTGTCATCCTGAGCAAAGCGGCGAAACCGTGTAGTCGAAAGACCTGCCTTCTGCCCCGCACCAGCACAATGTCTAACTCAACAATCCCTTCGACAGATACCGCTCCGCAGAATCCGGAATCACCGTTACAACCTGTTTGCCCGGCCCCAACTCCGCCGCGACCTCAACCGCCGCACAAACCACCGCTCCCGCACTGGACCCAGCAAACACACCGGCCTCAGAAGCCAAGCGCTTCACCATCTCAAACGCAGGAGGATCGACAACCTTGATCACCCGATCACACACGCTGCGGTCAAACGTGGCCGGAATAAACGACACCCCAATCCCCTCCACCTTATGCTTTCCCGGTTCACCACCCTGCAACACGCTGCCCTGCGGCTCAACCGCGACGCAAAGAATCTGCTTACTCTGACTCTTTAGAAACCGTGAAACTCCCGTGAACGTCCCCGCCGATCCAACACCAGAAATCCACGCATCGATGCGGCCGTCCATCTGCTCCCATATCTCAACCGCAGTCGTCTGCTCATGGAAATCAGGATTAGCCGGGTTCTCAAACTGCAGCGCTGCAAACGCGCCGGCCGTCTCTCGCTCAAACTCCAGCGCTCGCCGGATCGCGCCTGCCATTCCCTCAGCCTCAGGCGTGCGAATCACAGTCGCGCCAAGCCCTCGCATCAGGATGCACTTTTCTTCCGCAAACTGCTCCGGCACATACAGCACCACCTTGTACCCGCGGTTCACCCCGATCAGCGCTAGACCCACTCCAGTATTTCCAGCTGTCGCCTCAACAATTGTTGAGCCCTCGCGAAGTACGCCGCGCCTCTCTGCATCCAGAACAATTCCCATCGCAGCACGGTCCTTCACACTTCCGCCTGGATTTAGATATTCGAGCTTAGCCCAAATTTCCGCGCCGCCTTCAGGCTCTAGCGCCGTAAGACGCACCATGGGCGTCTGGCCCACCAGGTCTGTAATCTTCTGTGCTCTGCGCATTCTTCAGGGCCGCGTCGTCGTGCCGGTCGCTCCTTGCGTATTCATCGCCTCGCCGCCCTTCGAAGCCTCGGGAGACACCCGCGGATAGTAACCCGTCCGCGTCCGCACCGACAACTTGCCCATGTTCTTCGCCTTCGCCTCCACATGCAACTGGCGATACCCACCCAGCGTCGGCGACTTCGTCGAGTGATAAGCAATCGTGTACTGCGTGCGAATGTCCTGCGCCATCTGCGCCGCCACCGAATCCACTTCTTTCAGCGACCGCGGGAAATATGCCGCTCCGCCCGTCTGTTCGCTCAACGTCTCCAACACGCGTTTCGCATGGCGCGACTCACGCTTGTCCGTGTCCTGCCCGAAGAGCAGCCCCACCGAATAGATCACCGGTCCATCAAGATCCTGAATCCTCCGAATCGCCTGTTCCAGCGAAGCCGTCGAAGCGTTGTCCTCTCCGTCCGTCACCACCAGCAACACCTGCTTCGGATGCTTCGCGTTCTTCGCCAGATAGTCGGCCGAGGCCACCAGAGCGTCATAAATCGCCGTCCCACCGCTCGACTTGACGTAGCTCAGCCCTTGGCGCAATTTTTCGATATCGTTCGTGAAGTCCTGGTCGATGAACGCCTCCCAGGAAAAGTCCACCACAAACGCCTCGTCCTCCCTGTTCGACAGCTTGACCAGGTCCAGCGCCGCCTGTTCCACCGCAGTCCGCTTGTCATACATCGAACCCGAACTGTCGATCAGGATCCCGAGCGAAACCGGAAGATCTTCGTGGCGGAAGGAATTAATCGTCTGCTGAACGCCATCTTCGTAGATGTGGAAGTCGTCTTTGCCCAGAGTCAGAATCGAGCGGCCATCCGAGTCCAGCACCGTCGCGTTCAGGCGCACCTCGTAGGCATCCGCCCGCAGCGTATATCTCCCGCCCGCGCCCCTGGCAATCTGTGCCTCGCGCGCGGCCCGCGCAGCCTCGGTCTCACCGGCAGGCACCGTGTCAGGATCGGGCGAAGCCACGGGATCTCGATCCACCGTCAAAGACGGCTGCGTCACCGCTCCCGTTTTTTGCGGAGCCTGCTGCGTGGCGCCCGTAGCCTGTGATGGGTTGGCTTGTACTTCACTTACGCCCACCGCTCCCGGCCCTGCGAGCACCATCGCCGCAGTAACCCACGGCAGAACTCTACTCCGAAGGTGCATAGTACCCCTGACGATTGTGTACCGTCAGCGGAGGAAGTCCCGGAGGCGGCACCAGTCGTATCTTCAATTTACGCCAGTTGCCATCCTTCTTCACCTCCGACGGCCTGTAACCCAGAACATACTCATTCCTCAACTCCGCGCTGATGCGAGTAGCGATATCTCCCAGGTCCCCGATATCCCCCACGCGAAACATCCTTCCGCCCGTCATCTCGCAGATATCGGTCAGCAGAACCGGCCCCAGTTGTTCTTCCTGCGTCGGCGCGTACTGATCGAAGATTCCGATTGAATAAATCTGCACATCGCTCTCGCGCACCGCCCGCCGTAACTCTCCCTCGGTATAGCGGCTGCGATTGTCGCCACCGTCCGAGATAATCAGCAGCGCCTTGCGTTCGTACTTGCCGTCACGCAGCTTGTTCATAGCAAGATACACAGCATCAATCAGGGCTGTGCGATTCTCAGGCTTCAGCATCACCATACGAGCTTCCACGTCATCTACATCCGACGTGTAGTCGACAATCACCGCGGGCCGGTCATTGAATCCCACCACAAAAAACTCATCCAGCGGATTGGACGTTCGCAGAAACTCGCTCAACGCCTTGCGCGCTCGTTGAAACTTCGAGTTCATGCTTCCGCTCAGATCGAAGACGACTCCGATCGTTACCGGCGCATCCTCCGTCGAAAAACTCTTGATGATCTGGCCGGTGTTGTTGTCGAAGATTTCGAAGTTTTCTTTCTCGAGCCCTGTCACCAGCCGGTTCATGGGGTCAGTTACCGTAGCCGGAACAAGCACAAGGTTCACATCAACCCTGATCCTGGCGTCTCGCCGCGAAGTCGCATTCGCCGCAACGTTACCTGATCCTTCGACAATCGGCTTCATATCTTCCGGTGACTTCGGCGGGGGTGGTGGCGGTTGCGTATGAACCTCGCCCAGAGGATTCTCCTGAGCCCGCACCGTCTTCCCCGGCACAGCAAGTACCAGCACTACAACAATCCACACCATCGCTGCGGCCATCCAGCTGCTGCGCCGCCAGACAATCCTGCTTCTATTCAACCTACGATCCCGACCTGTGTCCGTCTCCATGGCCTGGTCATCTCCGCGACCTGATACTACAACCCGGCTGACTACCCCAACTTCTACTCGGAAAACCGGCTAAGTAACGCTATACCACCACCGGCGTGGACTTTCCATCTCCGTCCGCAGACTATACACCGAATCTGCAAACACGGCGCCTCTGCCTAGAGAATAGACGCTGTTTTAGGGACATTTGTCATCCTTTTGCAAACATCCCCTGTCCAGTGAAGACCGCCGCTTCTCACCCCGTACAATCAACCCACATCATTTCGATTGGGAGACGACGACAAACCGCATGGCCCGCATCTATCCCTTCCGCGCCCTCCGCTACGATCCCGCTCGCGTTCACATGGAAGACGTCGTCACTCAGCCTTACGACAAGATCACCCCTGCCATGCAGGACCGCTACTACGAGGCAAGCCCCTACAACCTCGTTCGCGTCATCCTCGGCAGGCAATTTCCTACCGACACCGAGCAGGAAAACGTCTACACTCGCGCCGCCGAAACCCTGCATGACTGGCGCCGTGAGGGAATCCTCGCCGAAGAATCCGAGGCCGCCCTCTACGGCTACTCCCAGACATATACCGTTCCCCACACGGACGAGGTCCGCGTCCGCCGCGGCTTCATCGCCCTTGGCCATCTCTACGACTACGCCGACAAGGTCGTTTACCGCCACGAGCAGACTTTCCCCAAGCACAAGTCCGACCGCATGAGCCTCTTCAAGGCCACCCGAGCCTACTGCGAACAGATTTACATGCTCTACTCCGACCCCGCCTTCACTGCGGAGAAGCTCATCTTTGGTGCCAAAGGTCCCAATGGCTTTGACGACAACAATCCGCCCGACCTCGCGATCACCGACGAATATGATGTCGTCCACAAGGTCTGGAAGCTCACCGATCCCAACCTGATCAACCTCATCGTCACAGCGATGGCCGATAAAAAGCTCATCATCGCCGACGGTCATCACCGGTATGAGACCTCAGTCGCTTACGCCAGGGAGCGCTCAGCTCAGCTCAAACTCCCGCTCAACCAGACGCTCGACCCCGATCAGTCTCTTCCCTCAAACAACCACCTTCCCGCTCCCGCATTCCCCGAGGCAGCCATGATGATGACCTTCGTCAACATGGACGCTCCTGGAATCACAATCCTGCCGACGCATCGCGTCGTACACGGCCTCGAAGGATTCTCTTCCCCCGACTTCATCGTTAGAGCCAGCGCCTGGTTAGACATTAAGGAACTAGACTCGCCCGACGTCTCCGCACTAACGGACATACCCGGCACCGCCTTCATCACAGTGACCATAGACGGCAGCTATCTGCTCACGGCCAAACCCGACGTAGTGGCTGAGGCCCTCAAGGACCTCCCTGCGCGCCAGCGCCAGCTCGACGTCGTTCAACTTCACCGCATCATTCTCGACAAGCTCCTCGGCCTCGACCAGGAGACCATCACCCGCCTCGGCAGCGTCAGCTACATCCGCGAAGCAGACGAAGCGGTTTCCATGGTTACCCAAGGCGATGCCAATATCGCCTTCCTCATCAAGCCCATCACCCTCGACCAACTCCGGGATGTCTCGCTGGCCGGAGATGTCATGCCACAAAAATCCACTGACTTCTACCCCAAGCTGCTAAGCGGCCTCGCCATCTACGCTCTCGACTAGCCCTCAACCTCCGCTTCGAATAGCAAGCGTCCGTAGCCGCATGGAGGTTCCCTGAGAGCAAACTCCCCACCTAAGCCACTCTCGTTACAATCAAAACGCACTCTCTTCTTACCGTGACCCAAACCCGCCCCCTCATCCTCGCGATAGCAATCATCCTGAGCACGTCCACCTGTCTCGCACAAACGCCTCCAACTCCACAGCCTGCTCCCGCAACCGCACCTCAGCCTCAAACCGCCTCCCCCACTCCTCCCAAGCCGCTGCCTGCCTTCTACCGCAATCTCATCTTCCTCGACCCTGCCCACGGCGGCCCCGACACCGGAGCGCACCTTCCCGATAACGCCCTCGAGAAAGACGTCACCCTCGCCTTCGCCCAGCGCCTTCGCTCGGCACTATCCGCCCAAGGCTTTACCGTCATCTCTACGCGCGACTCCGACCCAGTCACCGGTCTCCCTACAGACCAGCGTGCCGGCGCCGCCAATCACGCTCGCCCTTTGGCCTGCATCGTGCTCCACGCAACGGCGACCGGCTCCGGCATCCATATCGCCTCCTCCTCGCTCACCCCTGACGATTCCGCGGCGCCACGCGCGATTAGCTGGCAAACTGCCCAGTCCTTCACTCTGCCAATGAGCCTTCGTCTTGCTAACGAGATCGGCCTGGCAGCCTCAAGCGCCCGAATTCCCGTCACCCTGCTCCTCGCCTCCGTTCCACCCCTCGATAACCTCACCTGCCCCGCCGTCGTGCTGGAGCTTGCCCCGAACTCCGCCCCTGTGACCGACACCGCATACCAGCAGCGCGTCGCCGAGACTATCGCCGCCGCCCTTGCCTCCTTCCGGACTCACAACGCTCCTCCGCCTTCCTCAACACAGCCCGCCCCTCCTCCGCCGGCTCCCAAATCAGCTCCCACCCCCGTGCCCGCCGCTCCAGCTACGTCTCCAGTACAAAAACCAGGAGCGTCCCAATGATCCCCCGCTACCAACGCATCCTCTTCTGGAGCCTCATCGGCGGCATCGCCCTCATGGCTGCCTTCCTCCTCCGCGGATGCCAGCAGGCACATAAACGCCTCACGGCGCTGAACGCTGCCACTCCTATCGCCGCTCCCAACACCGCCGCCACTGAAGAGATCACCCTCTACCTCGCCTCCGACGCTGACGCCACCATCACGGCTACCCGCTCACAGTTAGCGCTCCCGCAGGAGCCTTCCCTTCGCGCCCGCGCCCTGCTCGAGCATCTACTCGCGCAGTATGCTTTTCCAGAGTCAGCTCATCCACTTCAGAGCGGTCCAGCCATCGACGATGTCTTCCTGATGACCAACCCCGACAGTCCTTCTTCCGGGAAGGTTGCCGTAGTCAGCCTGCACAGCTCCTTCGTCAATAACCACCCCTCCGGCGTAGTACCCGAGTTGCTCACCCTGAACTCGATCATCGGAACGCTGCACTCCGTTTTGCCCGACGTCGCACAGGTCCGCTTCCTCGTCGATGGACAGCCCCACGACACATTGGCCGGCCACGCCAGCCTCGCACGAGCCTACTCTCTCACCGATACCAGCGCCCGCCCCATCGCCCCCAGCGAAGCAGCAACCCAGCCATGAAAACCATCGGCGTCTTCGACTCAGGCTTCGGTGGACTCACCGTCCTCCGCGCTCTGTTGCCTCTCATTCCCGATGCCCGCTACATCTATCTCGGCGACACCGCCCGGCTTCCTTATGGTTCCAAGTCGCAGGAGACTATTGCCCGCTACGCCGTCTCCAGTGCGAACTTCCTTGCAGCCCAGGGTGCCGACCTCCTCGTCATCGCCTGTAACACCGCCACCGCTCTTGCACTCGACGACATCCGCGCCGCCGTCTCCATCCCCGTCGTGGGAGTCATCCAGCCCGGTGCAGAAGCCGCCCTCGCAGCCTCTCAGGAATTGAGATCTCGATCGAAGCACAGCGCAGTGGAGAGACCTGCTTCTCTGCAGACGCCGACACAGCCCCACGTTCTCGTCCTCGCCACTGCAGCCACCACGCAGTCAGGAGCCTATACCCGCGCCCTTAACACTCTTGGCCTCCGCGCCACTGAGAAGGCATGCCCTCTCCTCGTGCCACTCGTCGAAGAAAACTGGCTTGAAGAGCCCGCGCAGAGATCCGTAACCCTCGATGTCCTCCGCATCTACCTCCTAGAAGCCCTCGCGCAGGCTCCGGACGCCTCTACTCTGCTTCTCGGCTGCACTCACTACCCTCTTCTCAAGCCGCTTATCGAGACCACCCTCCGCAATCTTCATCACCCCATGCGCATCATCGACTCCGCCGAAGCCACCGCCTGCGCTGTCGTCACCGAATTAATTCGAGAACCACCCGCCCCCGTTTCTGCATCTCCCAATTGCACCTTCTACGCCACCGACTCCATCGAAAAATTCCAGCGCCTCGGATCCGCTTTCCTCGGCCGCCCATTACCTCCAGTCCGCCTGATCAATCTCGGTGGCTGAAAAGGGGCTACTCCCTATTCCCCACTCCCTATACCCTGTCTCTATATGCCTTACCTGCTCAAGACCGAACCGAACAAATACTCCTACGACGACCTTCTCCGCGATGGCGAAACCACCTGGGACGGCATCAGCAACAATCAGGCCCTCCTTACCCTCCGCAACATGAAGAAGGGCGAAAAGCTCGTCATCTATCACTCCAACATCGGCAAAGCTGCCGTTGGCACCGCCAAGGTCGTCTCCGTCGACGCCACCGATCCCAGGAACCCTCTCGTCCGCATCGCCCCCATCAAACGCCTCAAGCGCGAGAAACCGCTCGCTGAGATCCGCGAAGCTGGCGTCTTCCACGGCTCCGTTATGTTTCGCCAGTTCCGCCTCTCCGTCGTTCCCCTCTCCGACGAGCAGTACGATTGGCTCGTCCAGTCCTGAGCGGCGGTACCGGCTCCTGATGAAAGACGGAGCTTGACACACCTGACCCGCGAACGGCTATCCTCATCCACGACACTTCATCTACCCTCACTCCAACGGCCGACGCCGGCCCCTTTCCCCTGCAATGGTCCGACCAGCATTGCCGCCGGAGCCCTTCTCTCATGTCCATGAACACTGCTGCCAGCACGTCCGACTCCGGCTTCACCGCCTCGGCTCCAGATAAGTCCTCTATTCGCTGGTTTGTCTGCTTCCTTCTCTTCCTCGCGACCACCATCAATTACATGGATCGCAACGTCTTCGGCTACATCGAGCCGTTGCTCCACAACGCGCCGTTCATGGGCTGGGACCACCTCGCCGACAAATTCCATCAGCCAGTCTTCGACAACAACTTCGGCAACGTCCTTATCTATTTCCAGATTGCCTACGGCTTCGGCTTCCTCTTCGCAGGACGCATGATCGACAAGCTTGGCACCAAGACCGGATACGCCATCGCCATCGGTATCTGGGCGCTGTCCTCCATGAGCCACTCGCTTGTCACCTCGGTCGCCGGCTTCTGCATCGCCCGTATCTTCCTCGGTCTCGGCGAATCCGGCAACTTCCCTGCCGCCATCAAGGCTGTCAGCGAATGGTTCCCCACTGAGGAGCGCGCCAAGGCCGTCGGCCTCTTCAACTCGGGCTCTAACGCCTCCGCACTCGTCGCCCCCGCGCTCGTCGCCTGGGTCACCGCGCGTTACGGCTGGCAGTCTGCCTTCCTCACCACTGGGTCGCTCGGCATCATCTGGCTCATCATCTGGCTCTCCTTCCCCTACAACAAGATGCGCCGCGGAACCACCCTCACCCAGCAGAACCTCGAGCCCGTCACCGCAGGAAAGCCGCTCTACAGCGTCCTCTTCCGCCACCGCGGACTCTATGCCTTCGCATTGGCCAAGGGTCTTACCGATGGAGTCTGGTGGTTCTATCTCTTCTATCTTCCGCAATTCCTCAACCGCAACTACGGTCTCTCGCTCGCCGACGCCTACTGGTACATCGTCGCCGTCTATCTCGTCTCTTCCGTCGGCTCCATCTTCGGCGGGACCCTCTCTGGCTGGCTCATGAATCGCGGAATGTCGGTCAACCGCGGACGCAAGACCGCAATGCTCGTCACCGCGCTTTGCGTC
>Ga0163162_10001597_pt1 | contig 21190 bp, 20 predicted proteins | sample S55metaG_FD_115310 | JGI IMG/M metagenome (GOLD analysis project Ga0163162, IMG submission 115310) | Switchgrass rhizosphere microbial communities from Kellogg Biological Station, Michigan, USA - S5-5 metaG | ecosystem: Host-associated > Plants > Roots > Rhizosphere > Soil | place: USA...
AAGTTATTAAATAACTATCTTTAAAAAAAAGAACCTGTATAGCGTATACAGGATTAACAGAATCTTGTATAGTTAGAACAGGATTTACTCACAAATCTGTATAGCTATTTCAGGACGGGTCATTATGCAAAAGGGGGTTAACATGTTTTCTGCATAAAAATCACTTAACAATCTGATTGTTAGCTATATTGGTGAATGTTAACCCTGAATTATGTTAACCCTGTTAACCCCCTTTTGTTAGTAGAGTAATCCAACTCCGAACTATTGCTTAAGTAGCTGAATAAGTAAAAAAGAAGAGGCTGATCGCTCTACAAATATTTTTTATCTCACCTCACCACCAACGAAATCTGCAATACCCTCGGTTTATCACCAATTGCCGGGCCGCCCCAGTCTGTCTCGTCGCCATTAAGGATGCGGAGTGCTTTGAATGTGCCATGATCATACCCTCCTTCTTCAACTTTAAGATATTGCCATGCTTTGCCGGTATTGCTTCCTGCGGGGCGGAACGTGATGCGGCAGTTTGTCCCCGTCATGATGAATTTATTTTCATCAAGGGTAACTATCATTGCTTTGCCGTTGTGGTCTTGATTGGGTTTAAGTTCACCGCCACGGCCGCTGCCGAATTTTATAATAGCATCCCAGGCTCCAAGCTTAATACTTTGCTCGGCACCATCTTCATGCTCAACAACGGCTTTTATCTTGTTTTCAAAACTCCATTGAGCCAGCTCGCCCATCATTGGGGTTGCCATTGCGTATTCCTGTGCAAAAGGGGTAAGGCCCTTAGCAAGATGTTCGTCGTTTGAGCTATCCCCATTATTATCTATTCCAAACGGCGAAAATCCGATCCCGCCATGAGCTAAAACATTATAAAAATATTTGGCATTATCGGCAATTAAACCGGCTTCGGGTACAAACAAAGTATTATCTGCACGAGCATACAGATCAATCACCTTCAATACCCTTTCGCTGCCTGACAGGTAAATATCAGGAGCAAGCAGATCGATAGATGGAGCTGCCGCTTTCCAAATAGGGATCACGTTATCTGTTGCACCGCCGCTTTCATAGTGGGTTGCAGGGGGATTGGTAAGCGGATCACGCAGTGCTACGTTTACATATAGCGGTAAAGGATATTCTGCTTTGCCGGCAGCAGCAACCTGCTCAATGAACCGGGCTATCGACCAGGCCTGGAAATATTCGTCGGCCCTGTCACCAAATACCTGCTGCCATGAACCTTTTGTATTTACTGGTACATTCAGGGCTTTCAGTATGGCCGGTTTTAACAAATCAGCAGGTACTTCCGCTTCAAATAATTTTTGCGCCTTTGCCGAATAATCGCGAACAGTGTCCCACGAACCCGGCTCATTTTCAACCTGAACCATAATAACCGTGTTGCTGTGCATCCGCCTGCTTTAAATGCCGCATAACTGCCGAAAATGCTCTGATATCAGCATCCAACGTAGCTTTTGAATGCGGTGAGGGGGAGTCGATCGGCTTGCCTGTTTTTCCTGTGATGTTTGGGTATTTCTCTGCATCACGCTTCATCCATTCGGGCATATAATGATTGCTGCCGTTTTTCCAGGTGCCAAACCATAATAGCACCAGTTTTACATTGTGCTGCCGGGCTTGGGTAAGCAGGGTATCTACCAATGAAAAATCAAACTTTCCGGGCTGAGGTTCTATTTGCTCCCAGTAAATAGGGACTTCGAGCGTGTTGAGGTGCAGCGTCTCAACCGATTTCCATACACCCGGCATCAAAGCCGGCCATGCGCTTGAATTATGCGCCTGTCCGCCCAGTATCAAAAATGGTTTACCATTAACTAAAAAGGCGTGTCTGCCATTTTTTTCGATGAGTTTAGGCAATGGGGTATCATTGGTTTGGGCAACTGCTTTGCTTCCTGCTAATAACAATGAAGTAAGCAGAAATATATTTTGAGCTTTTTTGCCAATTATTTTAAGCATGGTATCAAGGTTTATGATCATGCCAAAATAATTACAAAACAGCGCTTAAGGTAATACTAAATAAACCGTTTATGGTTAAAAACATACCACCGGTCGCCTTTACTTATTCAACTCCAGCTTGGCAAAAAAATCATTAAACATGAGGTTGATATCCAGCCGGCGGTAAACCCGGATGTTACGGCCATGAGCGTTGTAATCATACCCTCCCTGCGCATTAATGAGCGGGCAAGGCTTTAACACATATTCGCTTGAGGACGGATCTGCCTCAAATGATGATTGCAATGCGGTCAGCAGCACCAGCGGACTATCGCCTAAAATATAGGTCTCCCCCAAATTAAGATGATACTGCTGAATGCGGGCCATCAGGTTTTCAAGTGTGTTTACCAGGTATTTCCCAATTTCGCCCTGTGGTTTTATCTTAAGCTGTAATTCAGAATAAGGTAATATGGCCTGGCGGTATCCGTCCCTCGGGATCTGCCATAGTTTTAATTGCGAGTGGTTAAAAACAGCCCTTGCTGCCGGGATATCGATATTGAGATTATACTCGGGGCTGCTGTAGTTTGGCGGAGGTAGCGCAAGGTCGATGTACTCGGGACCGCCTATCCATACCAGGGTAAGCTTATCGGCAATTTTGGGATCTGTTAATACCGACGATGCAATTTCGGTAAGTCCCGCGCCGCAAAGCACATAAAGCGGCAGGGAAGTATCAGTGCGTGAAGCTTCTTTAATGATGAGATCAACGGCCTGGCTTTTTACCGGGGTGCTGTCATTAACCATGGCTGTATTACAACCAGCTGTTACCGGAAAGCGATCTTTGAGCTTTAAAACGGTTAATAGTTTGGTAGCTTCTTTTACCGCATTATCTGCCTGGGTTTTTGATTTGTCAAATCCATCGTTTGCATTTAAGTGCGAACCGATGATACCCCTTACCTCTACCGATGGAGACAGTACGAGATGTGTAAGCGCAAATAAGCCATCCGGGTCGCCGCCAAAATCATTATCGATGATTACCCTGATGCGGGGCGAAATGAGTTTATTGGAAGCGGTTGATTGCCCTTTTGAAATACAGGGGAAAACAAATAACAGGAGCAGGAATGGTAAAAACTTGCTTTGGGTCATGGCTTACAGGTTAATTGGTTGGTGCACACAATATAAGTGTTTTGCCACAAAATAAGTACCGGTTTATCCGGCTATACTTTCAAAAGCCGCAAGATATTTATCAATGTAAAATTGTTTGCTTGCCGTTTTATATTGCATGATAAAACGCGGATGTTCCAGCGCTATGATCTCGCCAAAAAAATGATATTCATCGTTCAGTTTGCGTAAAAATGCCTCATTCTTGCCGGTGCCAAAACAAAAGCATTTATCTGTATTAATGCCGAGAGCGATCTGCTTGCGGATATTTTCGATCATAAACTGATAAACAGCCTTGGTCAGTTCCTTGCTGTCGTAATAATTATAGTTCTTTTCCTTGCCGTTGGCATCGATGCTGGTAAAACCAAGCGGACAAGGCGAATTGATATAAATCTGCTTATAAAAAGCTTCCGGGCCGCCAAAGGCGTTGATCACCTCGTAAACAAATACCGACGAAGGCTCGTGCGACATTTTGCCCTCATAGCAGATATGGCATTTGGAGATCAACCGTTTAGGATCGGTAAAGGGGATACCTGTTAAACCGCCGCCGAACCTGCCCGGGTTAATGCCCAAAATGATATGCCGTTGCTGGTTATCATTGTAGTATTTATGATAAAACTCATCAACAATGCGCATGGTTTGCGGATGCTCCTTAAATGGGTTCATGATGCGGATGCCTCTGGGTAAAGGTTCGCCGGTGTAGGTTAGCTGCTCATTGAATTGGATAATCCGGTCTGCAAGTGTCATAACTCAAATTTAGTATTAGTTGAGCAATTGTTTTTGAACTGTTGAGGCTTTTTCCTTTAGTGTTTGTAGCATTTGACTTATTTTGCGTGCGATAACAAAACCGTTTACCGCGGGGGGAGGCTTATGTCAAAAAAGAAAAAGGGTAAGACAGTAGCAATGAAGTCAGCTCAGCTAAGCCCGGAAAAGTATATTAAAACACAGGCACGTACGCTGCCTATTTTTGAATGCCTGATCAACGATGATTGGGAGACATCCGGCTTGTGTAATATCATAGTGGCCCGGCAGCACAAAAACGGAAATGTAACAGCAGGTATTTACCTGGTTGATATGTTTTGCCTGGGTGTTAAGGGTGCCCAGTACGAATTCAATATGTACCAGGACGACTACGAAGATTTAAAAGACAGGTTCAATTGGGAAAGATGCGATTATATACTTGCTCATAATATCATTTTTGGCGCGATAGCTTTCGCCGAAGATTATGGATTTAAGCCGCACAAGGAATTTGAAATAGCAGAGTATATTTTAGAGGAAGATGATGAAGCGATAGAGCTGATGGATCTTGATTTTGGATTAAATGGAAAACCTCATTATGTATCGGGCCCTTATGATGACGCTGTGAAAGTCAATAATATCATAGCTACACTTGAGCGAACAGCAGGCGAAGGCAATTTTACTTATACATATCTTGGAGATGGATTTGACGATATGGATGATGAGGATTTGGACAACTGGGACGAAGATGACTATGATGATGATGATATTGATTATCCCAATGATGGAAACGGATTGGGGGCAATGCTGAAACTTTTGAAAAACGTAGGTGAGACATACGATGCTAAAATAAGGACGGAACAAGCCAGGCAGATGTTATCAGAGCATTATATTGGTGCCAAATATGAACTGAGTGAAACAGAAGGCGCATTGGAAGACAATCGTTTTGATAGTGATGAAGAGGCGGGCGATTATTATAGGTTAAGAACGATTATTGCCAACAAAGAGATTGTTCCGGTAAAAGAGTTTGAGGAAGCGAGTTTAAAATACCCGGCGACTCCTGCATTTTACAAACTGCTGCAAACGGCTTACATAAATAACCAACAGTACGATGAGGCCGAGGAAACGATAACTTTAATGTACAATGTGTTTCCTGATTATTTTCCGTCACTTATCAATTACGCGGGAATGCTTTTTGTGCACGAAGAGCCAGAAGCTGTTTTAGCCGTTTTTAATGGCAAGCCCGATCTTAACTATTTATATCCTGGTCATAAGGTTTTCCATTTGGCCGAAGCATTAGTTTATTATGCCTGCATGTGCCGTTATTTTTCTGCAATTGACCAAATAGATTCGGCTGATATGTATATGAATGCTATGCTCAAATATGCGGAAACCGACTTCTTTAAGCAGACGGAGTTGGTAAAGTTTGCAATTATGGATCTTTTTAAAGCAAAATTTGCCGCTTTAACAGAGGGCGGATTTTTAGGTAAGTAAGGTGCCTAACGCTTTTAGTATTTAAGGTGGATAATGTGTTGCTTATTGGTATCTCGATAATAAGGTTATTTGATATTCGCTTTTTACCAAATGGTAAGTGGAACCGGTTTTTCGCGGAGGAAATTTGTGGTGTTAAAAAAAAAGAATAAACATCATGAATAATCAAATTGAAAACAGATCGTCATTAAAGGGCAAACGGGTAATTATATTAGGTGGCAGTACCGGCATTGGTTTCGCTACGGCAAAAGCTGCCGCTGCCGAGGGTGCAAAAGTTGTCATAGTTTCAGGTAACCAAAGCAAGATCAATAACGCATTAAGTCAATTGCCTGAAGATGCCGAAGGCTACGCTGTGGATCTATCGCACGAAGAAAATATAAAATCATTTTTTGAGCAGGCCGATAAGTTCGATCACCTGGTTTATACTGCTGCCGAAAACTTAAGCCTTAATCACATCGGCCAAACAGACATTGACGCGGCACGTAAGTTTTTCAATCTCCGCTATTGGGGTGCATATGCTGCTGTTAAATATGGTACGCCATTCATTAATGAAGGCGGTTCGGTAAACCTAACCGGTGGTACTGCCGGAACAAGGCCTGCCGCGGGTTGGTCGATAGCCAGCAGTATTTGTGGTGCGATGGAAGGCTTGGTAAGGGTATTGGCCGTTGAGCTTGCCCCAATACGTGTAAATAGTGTGGTGCCCGGCGTGATCGACACTAACCTCTGGGATAGTATGCCTGCCGAAGATAAAGAAGGCCTCTACAATTGGGCAAAGGATACATTGCTGCTTGGCCGTGTCGGCCATGCCAATGATGTTGCCCTTGCCTTTGTTTACCTGATGAAGCAAAGCTTCGGCACCGGAATAAATTTAGTTGTTGACGGCGGGACGTTGCTGGCATAGTATTTAGGAGAGTAATTTTCAATTCCCTCCCTGCACCCTCCCAATGGAGGGAATCGCGCAAGCCACTGCTCAAAAAGTATCCTCTGCACACTGTTTGCCATAGTCCCCATCTTTTGTATCTTGGGCTATTCATCAACCCAAGAGTAATTGACAACCCCACCGATACATTTTAATAAAACCCGTATTGCGCCAACGCCGAGCGGGTTTTTGCATGTAGGTAATATTTTGTCGTTTTCACTTACCGCTGTGTTGGCCCGCAAACATGGCGCGAAAATATTATTGCGGATAGATGATCTTGACCGGGCAAGGGTTAACCCCGAATATTTAACCGATATTTTTGATACGCTCAGTTTTTTAGAAATCCCCTGGGATGAGGGTCCACAGAACATCAATGATTTTGAAGCTAATTTTTCGCAAGTTCATAGGATGGACCTGTACAACGAAGTCCTTGAGCAGTTAGCCACCGGTGGTTTTGTTTTTGCCTGTACTTGTTCACGAAAGCAGCTTGGCGAAACCGCTTCATGTGCCTGCGTTGATAAACAGATCCCGTTAAACACACCGGAGGTAAGCTGGCGTTTACGTACTGGGAATGCTGCTGTATTAGGGATGAAAGCTTACAACGCCACAATTATCCAAACGCAATTGCCCGCCGAAATGGAAAGTTTCGTCGTCAGGAAAAAAGATGGCTTCCCGGCTTATCAGCTTACATCGGTTATTGATGACCTGTTTTATGGCGTTGACCTGATTGTAAGGGGGGAAGACCTTTGGGCATCAACATTGGCCCAGATTCAACTGGCCGCTGTGCTGAATAAATCAGTTTTCAATGATACAGTGTTTTATCATCACCCTCTGTTGCTTGAAGGGCCGGGGAAAAAACTATCCAAATCGGCGGGTTCAACATCGGTTCGTTATTTAAGACAGGAAGGCAAGAGCGCGGCGGATGTATTTGAGCTTATTTCAAATCTGTTAGGGTTCCCCGAAAGGGCCAATAGCTGGCAGCAGCTTGCCGGACTTATTCTCAGCTAATCCTCATAGCTTATTAACAGGTGTTTATAAAATGCAGATTTAATGTGAATCGGCCTTAATCGAAAAGTATAGGTTTGTGTATTTTAATGTGATGAAAACGTTAACTTATTTACAAAAAATTAAAGCATACGGTGCTTTTACTTTACCATGACATAACTGCCTGTACATATATGAGCGGTAAATTTGTATCAACAAATACAAATTACGATGCAAGCAGCATTTTGCCACAAGCACCTGAAATTTCTGTTTTTTGTTATCCTTGCCTTCAGAGCCATCACCTGCCAGGCTCAAAACAGCCCCCTCTCCAAAGGTTTCGCACATAATGATTACTGGCACAACCGGCCTCTGTATGATGCCCTGGATAACGGGTTTCAAAACGTAGAGGCCGATATTTACCTGCGCGACGGCGAATTGCTGGTTGCTCATATGCTGCCGGCTTTTCAAAAAAAACGTACCCTCGAGCAGCTTTATTTAGCCCCGTTACTCAATTGCTATGAGGGTAAAAACAGGGAAGTGGTGCACCCGCTTTCTCCTATTACGCTTATGATCGATATCAAATCCGATGCTGAAAAGACCTATGCAAAGCTGTCGGAAGTGTTAAAACGTTATGCGCCGATGTTGTCGAGCTATAATAATGGCGAGATAACAGAAGGGAGCGTAACTATTGTCATTACCGGCAACAAGCCTTATAAAATGCTTCAGGCGCAAAAGCAACGCTACGCTTTTATTGATGAGGACCTGATGCAAGTGCATACCGATACACTTTCAAATACTGTTTATAAAACCGCCAGCTGCAAATATTCGCGCCTCATTAGCTGGACAGGCAAGGGCCCGATGCCTGAAGACCAAAAACAAGTACTTCGCGATTACGTAGCCGCGGCACATCAATACAAGAAACGTGTGCGCCTTTGGGCTTCGCCCGAAAACAAGGAAGTTTGGAAAGCTTTACTTGAATGTGAGGTTGACTTGATCAACACCGATAAATTAGCCGAATTAAGAGAGTTCCTGATGACCGGGCCGGAGCCAATAAGGTATGCTAAGGTGAACACAAAGTAATAACGCTAATCAGTCAATAAGATGAAAAAGATCAGAGTAGCTTTTTTTGCCGAGATACTTATTGAAGATTTTGACGGTGCAGTACGCACCATGTACCAGCTCATTAAACGGATTGATCGTAATGTTTTTGAGTTTTTGTTTGTGTACGGGGCCGGGCCGGATAGCATAGCAGGCTTTGAATCATTAAAAGTTCCGGCTTTAACACTGCCGATTAATACGGGTTATACCATGGCTATACCCGCTTTGGTTGTTAGCGAGTTAAGAGAGGAAATAGATAACTTTTCGCCAGATGTTGTACACATTGCTACCCCATCGTTGTTGGGCAATTTCGCATTAAAATATGCTTCGCAGCGCGGTTTGCCGGTAATCAGCATCTATCATACCCATTTTATTTCCTATATCGATTATTACCTTAAACATACACCCTTCCTGATCAATAAGGTTAAACAGATGATGACCGAAAGCCACAAGGTTTTCTATAACCAATGCGACCAGGTATACGTTCCCTCGTTAAGCATGAAGGATGAGCTCATTGATATAGGCATCGATACTTACCGCATGAAGCTTTGGCAAAGGGGTATGGATACCAACCTGTTTTCGCCGGCTCATAAAAACAGCAAGGCCTTACGCCAGTTAACCGGGAATGATAATCCTACAATTTTATTTGCGAGCCGCCTGGTTTGGGAAAAAAACCTGGAGACCCTGTTTGAAATTTATACCATAATGCAAGGCCAGCATCCTGACGTGAATTTTATAATTGCCGGCGATGGTATTGCGCGCAAAGCCTGCGAAGCCAAGATGCCGAACGCCGTGTTTACCGGTAAGGTTGATCATAAAACACTTTCGGTTTTGTATGCATCATCAACCCTGTTCCTGTTTCCTTCGGTGTCTGAAGCTTATGGCAATGTAGTGCTTGAAGCCATGGCATCGGGCCTGCCATGTGTCATAGCTAACGGCGGAGGTTCAAAAGATTTTATTGAACAGGGCATCAATGGTTTTAAATGTGATCCTTATAACGCTGCCTGTTTTGTTGAAAGGATTGAACTGTTGCTTAAAAGCAATAGCCTGCGGGAGCAATTTATTGAAGAGGGGCTTCAGTGTAGCAGCAGGTTAAGCTGGGAGCACCTGGCATCTGCATATTTTGATGACCTGGCCGAAATGGCTGGTGCAGATGTATTGAATAAGGTAGGATAGTTCGGTTTTTTATTAAATGTTATATATTTAACTTTTAAACCTTACACATGATCAAACCTTTACTATCCCTTTTATTATCCGTAATTGCATTAACCGTTCAGGCGCAAACATTTTGCGAAAAAATAGCAAAGCTAAAACACGAGTGTTATGGTTTTAAACCAAAATCGCTTAGCCAGGCACAGAGAGAAGCCAAATCGGCACAGTTGGATAAGTTTTGGGACTTGGCCAAAAGCGATAAAAAAGAAGCTGCGCTGTGCTTGAAAAATCTGATCCTGGCAGAAAACAATGATTCTTACTTTTGCTTTGATGCTTCATCGCTGTTACTTTCACTTGATGAAACAAAAGAATATCAAAGCGTCGTCTTAGAGGGGGTTAAAAAAAGTAATCTTGAAGATCTTGACCTTGAACCTTATGTGCAATTAAGTTTTTTCCTGGGCAAAAAGGGGAATGATATAAGTGCCTTAGCCGAAAAGCTGCTTAGCTATCCAAACGCTCAGGTTAGCTTAACTCAACATGCTATAACGCTTAATGCCATAGATGCCAGTTTGTTCCTTTATAACACCATGAGTACCGATAATGCCGAAAAAAGTTTGTTTAATATTATTGCTAAGGGCAATTCAACCGGCAAACATAATGCTGTGGTTGTATTAAATATCATATCAACGCCCAAAGGCGATAGTTTAGTAAATCGCTTGACCCAAAATAAAGAACTGCCTGATTCCGTATCTAATTTCATCTTGAAAGACAAACAGAATTTTAATATAAAAACAGCCTGTAAAAATGTAATAACAAGAGCAGATGCACTTCAAAAACTAAAGGCCCCATCATACGACGAAGATTTTATCTGCGAAGCAGCAAATGCACTGAAGCCAGAAGATATCGAAGCGATAAGGGAAGCAAGGCATAATACCATGCCCGGATTATCAGACGAAGGGTTAGGAAGGTATTTTATGCTTACAGCGCTTTTAATAACCCTTCGAAGTAAATAAAACTTTAGAATATGGAAATAAAAGCGCTTACGATAACTCAATACCTAATTCAAGGTGACCCGGATGGCCTTGTAGCTTCTTATATATCAAACTGGACCGGGCAATGCCTTAAATTTCCGAGAAATTTATTAAGTGCAGCAAGAAGTAGGGATGAGTTTAAACGGCCGGGAGTTTATTTTTTGATTGGTCAAGATCCAACCGAAGTTAATAGATGGATTGTTTATGTAGGGGAAAGTGAGGGGCTTGATATTAGGTTAACTGAGCACGACAGAGATTTAAAAAAGGACTTTTGGGAGCAAGCTATCATTTTCTCGAGCAAAGATGAGAACCTAACAAAAGGACATGTTAGATATTTAGAGTTTAGATTGCAAGAAGAACTAAAAAAACAAACACGTATAAACCTTGAGAATATCAATGTTACAAAACCCAAACTTCCGGAAGCAAGCATGGCTGAAATGGAAACTTATTTGGATTTCTTAAAATTACTATTACCTGTGCTTGGATTTCCCTTCTTTGAAAAATTGAAACCTGGGGATTTGGGAGTTAGAGAGCAATTACTTCTCTTAAATATAAATAATCAGAAAGCAAATGGTTATCTGACCCCAAAGGGAATTGTCGTAAAGAAATCAAGCACAATATCACTAAGTCAATCGCCCGCCATTAGTGGTAATTATGGTTTATTGAGACAGTCGCTTAATGATCAAGGTATTGTAAGTCTTTCTTCAGGAGAATTTTTGGCTGACTATGAGTTTTCAAGCCCTTCCGCTGCCGCTGCCGTTATATTAGGATATAATATCAATGGAAGAGACGCTTGGAAAACGAAAGATGGAGTTACTATCAACCAATTAGAACAGAATAGATAGTTGGAATCAAATGAAGGGGCGTATTTTATGCTTACAGCGCTTTTAATAACCCTTCGAAGTAAATAAGTCTGCCGTTTTTATACTTCAATACTAAGTCACAAAACAGATAACTTCTTGTACACCAAATCCTATTTCTTACATTTGCCGTTTGTTTAAATAATAGGGGCTGATTATCAAATCATAATAGGGAAATTTCATGTACGATATTTGTTGTGTAGGGCATATTACGTTAGATAAAGTGGTGACGCCGCAAGCGGTAAAACACATGGCGGGCGGTACTTCTTTTTACTTTTCAAATGCTATCCGTAATATGGATGTGAGCTATACACTGGTTACTTCGCTTGCTTTGAGCGAAATGCCTGTGGTTGAAAAACTCCGCGGCAAGGGTATCGAGGTACATGCCACTACTGGTGGCGAAACGGTTTACTTTGAAAATATTTACTCTGTTAACCAGGATCACCGTACTCAGCGTGTGCTGCAAAAAGCTGACCCGTTCACCATCGAACAACTTGATGAGATCCGGTCTCACGTTTACCATTTAGGCCCTTTACTGGCTGATGATATCTCGGTAGAATTTATAAAGTTGCTCGCTCAACGTGGCAAGCTCTCTCTTGATGCACAGGGTTACCTTCGTAAAGTGGAAGATAAAAACGTAGTTGCTATCGACTGGCCCGAAAAACGCGAAGCCTTACAACATATCCACATCCTGAAAGTGAACGAACACGAAATGGAAGTGCTGACCGGTATAACTGATATCCATGAAGGCGCCAAAGTTTTGAACGAATGGGGTGTTAAAGAAGTAGTGGTTACGCTGGGTAGTATGGGCTCAGTTATTTATACCGATGGTGTTTATTACCAGATCCCGGCGTATAAACCAGTTGAAGTAGTTGATGCTACCGGTTGTGGCGATACCTATATGGCGGGTTATTTATACCAGCGCGCTAAAGGCAAAGGTTTCCAGGAGTCGGGCGAGTTTGCTGCCGCTATGGCCAGCTTTAAGATCGAATCATCAGGTCCTTTTACCGGTACGGAAGAGGATGTGCTGGAGCTGTTGGCAAAACACAGCTTAAAGCCGAAGGCTTAAGGCAGAAAGCAAATACTGGTCCAAGTTTAACGATAGCGGAACTTGAACCTAAAATAGGTTAAGCTTTCGGCTTAACCGAACATCTACAAATAGTGATCAGTGAAGGTGGTCTTTCCGTATTTTAGGAATTCGGACTTTTACTAATGAAGCCAAATCCCTTTACATTAAAATATATTAAATTATGAATGTAGGAAGCTATCGTTTAGATCAAAAGAAGATAATTTTTGAAACCGGAAAATTCATAGAGTTTGATTTTTCGGTACAGGATGCTTTGGTATTCGACGGCAAAATTATTGTCCTTTTAGATGTTTCGGGAAATATCAGGTTTAACCAGAATGTATATGCCATAGATTTTAACGGTGAAATTTTATGGCAAATTGAGAGGAGTGAAAATCTAGATCTTATAGGGTATTGCCCTTTTATAAGTATTGAAACCCAAAACCTGAAATTGGTTTCATTTAATTGGTGCGGGTTTAAATTTATAATTGATCCCGATACCGGAAAAGTAATCGAATCGATATTCACCAAATAAATCTTCTGTAGGTTCGACGTAGTGATAGTGCAACTACGCCCCAATAAGTTAAGTGTTCAGCTAATTGATAATCCACGGAAGCAGGATGCTTCCATGGTTTTAGGACGAAGTTACGCTATCTCTAAACTTCGACCAATAGCAGACCAGTGATAGGCAGGGCCGCAATAGTAAAAAAGCCTTAGGCTTTGGGTTTTCTGCTTTAAGCTTGAAAAACCTTTCGCCTTTATCCTTTCGCCTCCCTCAAAAAACTATATTTCCTTAGCATCCGATTCATTGATCCAGCCTTCGTTGCCGCTGGCCAGCCTGATCTTCATCCAGCCGTTGTTGGCTTCCAGGATTTGGACTTTGGTGCCGTCATGGATCAGGAACAGGTTTTTGGCATTGGGCGTTGGCGCACTTTTTACATTGACAGATGTGCTGAAGATAATTGCACCATGGTGAGCATCAAAATACTGGTCCTGGCTATTTGCTACGAACATGCTTGCAAAGCCGAAAAGCAATATTACTAAGGCCGAATAAAACGACCATTTTTTAATGCCTACCGAATTAGTGAACCTATATACTATTAGCAACGCCGAGCCTGCAATAATAAACAAGATAGTCATCACAGCCAGCGTTGTTAACGAAAAGCGGAGAATAAACGAATGCCACCATTTGGTGATGAAAAACTCGGTACCGGCATCTACTTTATCGGTTGTTTTTTGATTGGCGAACTGGATGTTGGAATTGATATCCTCATCACCAGGCGAAAGTTTATGCGCCTTTTCATAATACAACAGCGCCGATGGCACATCTTCATTTTTAAAGTAGGCGTTGCCTAAATTATAATAAACCAATGCCGACTGGTGCCCGTCGTCCACAATTTTCTGGTAGGTTGCTATAGCCTCTTTGTATTGGCCTTTGGCGTATTGGTTGTTTCCTTTTTTTAACAGGATGCTGGCCTCATCGTTAGCTAATGCGTACATGGGCATAGCGATGATGAGCAATAGGTATATAATGCGCTTCATCATGTTATATTTTATTTTCAATGTTATTGATCATGTTCTGGGCCTTATCAAACACCTGCTGCTCGGTAATACCCGATACAGGTGCGTAGCGTGCCATTTCGCAAAGGTCAAGCGTCTCAAGCATCTCATTAATGAGGCTTTCATCAAGTGAGCGGGCTTGCAGCTCTGAAGCTATCTTTTCACGGTTCAGGTCGGCATAAGGAATGTTAAGCTTATCGCTCAGGTATCCGTATAAACCGCGGAACAGGTTTTCGTAGAAAGCCTTTTTATCGTTCAGTTGCTGTTTGGCGCTGGCCAGATGTTTGGCGGCTACCTTGCCTGCCTTACGGCTTTTTAATCCAACCACATCTGCATTGTTCTTATCGCGCCATTTACCATAAACCAAAGCGCCCATAAAACCTACCGGACCTAAGATCAGCAGGAAATAATATAATCCCGAACCGTAAAAGTCGCTGCCAACATCGTTTAACTCATTGCCGGTTTTAATGTAACGGATATCGTTGCTCAGCACCTTAACATCCTGTTTGCCTGCGTTTGAAAAGGCGGTAACATTACTGCCATCTCCGGTGCCTTTGGCAACCTTAACGTGGAATGCCGGGGTGCTTAATGAAACGTACCTGCCTGTAGCGGGGTTAAAGTATGCGAATTTAACCGGGTCGATAGTAAAATCGCCCTGATGCCTTGGGATCAGCAGATAGGTGTATTTCCTGTTGCCCGATGAACCGCTGGCATTTATGGTAATGGTGTCGGTGATTTTAGGCTCATATTTTTCAAAATCGGCCGGGAAAGTTGGCGTTATCGGTTTCAACAACTTCAGATTGCCTGTGCCGCTTACCTTTATAGTGTAATTAATAGCATCATTGGCTTTAACGTCATTTTTATCAAGCGAAGCTTCGATATTAAATTTACCCACAGCACCGGTAAACTCGGCAGGTTTGCCTGCCAATGGCAATGGTTTTACGTGGATAACAACGGGCGTACTTTTAACCTTGTACTTCACATCCTCGTATCCGCCAAAAAAAGCATCGAAAGGGTCACCTGATGATGAAGCGGCCTGCTGCCTCACTATAAAGTTCATGATGGATGGCTCAATAGTGATATTGCCTTCATGCTCGGGGAACAGGACGGTTTGTTTGATATCGGTTACGTTGTACCTTACACCATTTAAAATCTCGGTGCGCCATTGAGCGTTAGGATTATTGTTTTTGATCTCCTGGCTGTAAAACCCGTTAAGATCAGGGATCTTTTCAGGCTCGCCATTAGCAATATTAACACGGGTGTAAAGGCGCAGGTTCATCATGATCTGCTGGCCCATGTAGGCGGTTGTTTTATCAACCTCGGCGCGCAAAAACAATGATTTGGAAATATCGCTTACACGGCCTTTTTGAATATTGCGGCTATCAGGGCCATTACTGCTCTGTTGCTGAGCTTGCTGGCCGACCTGTCCACCCTGGCCTTTTACCACTTTAATTTTAATAGGAGAGGTGCTGTAAGGCCTTCCGCCCGACATAATTGTAGCCGGACCAATGGTTAATTCGCCCTCTTTGGTTGGTACCAGGTCATATCCGTATGCTATACTTGCCGAGGTAACCCCGTTGATCATGGATACGCTGTTGGACACATTGGGGCCACCAACTAGCTGGAAGCCGCCAAAAGCGGGTGGCGCAAAACGATCAGCATTAGCGTTGATGGAAAAGGTAACCTCAAGTACCTCGCCTGTGCCGATGGTGGTTTTATTTACCGATGCCGTGAACTTTACCTGTGCAAAAATCAGGCTTGAGCAACACAGCAGCAGCGTTAATATGGAAAGTTTAATTTTCATTAGTATTTACAAAACAACAAGATTTTACCAATCTTTTGAAATAGGTACTTTAGCGCCTTTTAATTTTTTATTCTTCAGCTTATCCTGGGTTTGCTTCTCATCGTTATTGAGGGCGTCAAGCATCCGTTGGGCATCATCTTTTGACAGTTGGTTTGGCTGCTGCCCCTGCTGATCTTTCTGATCCTGGTTTTGCTTGTTTTTGTCCTGATCCTGCTTGTTTTTATCCTGGTCTTTCTTATCCTTATCGTTTTTGTCTTTATTCTTATCGTCCTTGTTTTTCTTGTCGTCTTTGTTTTTATCCTTGTTTTTGTCCTTGTTATTGTTGCCCCCGCCGCCTTTATTCTTGTCCTGCTGGTTTTTTAGCATTTTTTGGGCATAGGCAAGGTTATACCGGGTCTCCTCATCTTTAGGATTATTTACAAGGGCCTTTTTATAGGCGTCGATACTTTCCTGATACTTTTTTTCGGTTAAAAACGAGTTGCCGATGTTGTGATAAGCGCCTGCTTTCACATTTTTATCAATTGATGTGGTTGCCAGTTTATTGAATTGGGCCGCGGCATCATCATATTTTTTCTGCTTAAACATGGCGTCGCCAAGGTTAAAATTACCTTCAATGGTTTTTTCCTTTTTGCCCATGGCCTGGCGGTAAGCGGCCTCAGCTTCTTTAAACTTTTTTTGCTGGTAAAGCTCGTTACCCTGCTTCAGATATTTTTTTTCCTGCTGGGCAAAAAGAAATGAAGCCTGCAGCACTAAAATAATGGCTATGATATATTGCTTCATGTGTTTTTTACTTCAAATAATTTGATCTTGCTCAGGCGCATGTTTTTACGGATAGAGATAAAGAACTCGGCCAATAGCAGTACAAAGGCAATGGCCAGGAAAAACTGAAACCTGTCTTCAAAGTCCTTAAACTGCTTGGTATCCGTCATCTTGCGCTGCACTTTGGCTATCTGGTCCATCACAATGTTAAGCCCGCTATTGGCATTATTGGCCCGAACGTAAACACCGCTTCCTGCAGCGGCAATCTCCTTGCCCATTGTCTCATCAAGCTTGCTGACTACAGGGTGCCCGGTACTGTCATTGTGAAAACCGATTTGTTTGCCGTTTTGGTAAATCGGGATAGGCGCGCCTTCTTCGGAACCTACACCAACCACATTTACGGTAACGTTTCTTGCTAAAGCAGCTTTGGCTGCCGATACGGCATCATCCTCATGGTTTTCACCATCGGTAATAATAATGATGGATTTACCGGTACCGTTCTTAAAATCAAACGACTGCATCCCCAAATTAATTGCCGCGCCAATGGCTGTGCCTTGGGTTGGCACCATTTCGGTATTAATGGTGTTCAGGAACAGTTTGGCTGCCGCATAATCGGTAGTTACCGGGAGTTGTACATAAGCCTGGCCAGCAAATACTACGATGCCAATGCGGTCGTCATGCAGTTTATCTATCAATTGGGACAGGGCGCGTTTGGCATTTTCCAGACGGTTAGGGGCAAGGTCCTGCGACAGCATACTGTTTGATACATCAAGCAGTATCATGAGGTCGGCGCCTTTGCGTTTTACTTCTTCGGTTTTTGAGCCAAGCTGCGGATCGGCTATGCCAATAATAACAAGCACATACGCTAAAATGAAAAAGATGAACTTGATCCACGGGCGTGAAAAGGAAACCTGCGGCATCATCTGCAGTACAATCTCCTTATTACCCAATGAGGCTATGGCTTTACGTTTCCACCAGTTTACCCTCAAAAAAATAAAGAGCAGCAGCGGAATAGCAAGCAATCCCCATAAAAATTCTGTATTTGCAAAACGTAGCATGCTGTTATGTTATAGCTCCCTTAAGCAGGGTGTGTCTTGTTAAAAATTCTAATGATAAAAGTGCCAGTGCAATAATGGCAAACGGCAAAAAGCGTTCGGTTTTTTTGCGGTATTGGGTAACATCTATCTTGGCTTTTTCCAGTTTGTCAATCTGTTCGTAAATATCTTTCAAAGCACTGTTGTTAGTTGCCCTGAAGTATTTACCGCCTGTAATGGTGGCAATTTTACTTAGTGTGCCTTCATCAATATCAACTTTCATGCGTTGGTACTGTACACCCATAGGCGTTTGAACAGGGTAGGGGGCATAGCCATTGGTGCCGATACCTACCGTATAAACTCTTACGCCAAACTGTTTGGCAATTTCGGCGGCGGTAACCGGTGGGATGGAGCCCGAGTTGTTTGACCCATCGGTAAGGAGGATCACTACTTTACTTTTGGCTTCACTGTCTTTTAACCGGTTTACTGCTGTTGCCAAACCCATACCAATGGCGGTACCATCTTCAATCATCCCGTTTTTGATATCGGCATAAAGGTTTACCAGTACCGAGTGATCGATAGTAAGGGGGCATTGTGTAAAGCTTTCACCGCTGAAAACTACCAGCCCGATCCTGTCGTTTGGGCGGTTCTGGATAAAATCAATGGCGATGTTTTTGCCCGCTTCAAGCCTGTTGGGCTTAAAGTCTTCGGCAAGCATACTGCCTGAGATATCCGAAGCAATAACAATATCGATACCCTCAGTCGTGGTATCCTGCCAGCTTAATGACGATTGCGGCCTTGCCAGCGCTATAATTAACGCGATCATAGCCAATGAGCGTAATATGATGCCCAAATGCCTGAAACGGGGCAACATGCTTTTGGTGATCATGGCAAAGCCCCTGATGGTAGGCATAGCCAGATTACCTTGTAATTGCTTTTGTTTCCAGATGTACCAGCCCACCATAAGCGGGATACTGATCAGCAGCCAGAAAAAGCCGGGATGGGCAAATTCTATTCCTTTAAACCAGATCATTTTGCCTCATCTCCCTTCACTTTCACATCGGCTGGCCTGGCATGGGGTTGTGTGTCTTTCACAAAAGCAACCGCATTTTCCATACTTTTCTCATTTTCATGGGCCGAAGGCTTCTCTTTGGCAAATTTTACCATATCCGCCAGCACGAGCAATTGTCTCAGCAGGTTCCTGTCTTCGCTGGCTATATCCATGTTCCGTAGACTGGCAAAGATCTCTTCGGAGGTTTGCTCCAGGGCTTGTATGGTGTACCGCTTTTCGAGGTACTCACGTACCACGTCGCTTATTTCAATATAATATTGCTTAACCTGGTCGTGCTGCCAAAGCTGTTTGTTCTTGATCTCTTCAAGCTTTTGAAGCACCTGGATATGTAAGGGAACATCCGGTTTAACCTCTTCAACAACAACTTCTTTTTTAGGCCGTTTAAGCAGATAGTAAACCACAGCGCCTGTAGCCAGCATTGCGGTTAATATGCCAACAACCAGCTTCCAGTTATCGCGCAGCCAGTCCCAAAATGAATACTTTACAGCCAGTGGTTGTTTAATATCATAAAAAGCTTTAGTTGTGTCAACAGCAACTGTTCTTACATCAAGGTTCAATGTATCAGTTGGTAAGTCGCCTACCGGCGATTTAAATACATATGACGGAATGATGTACATCCCGCTATCAAAAGCGGTAATGGTATAACGCCTGTTGATGGTTTCGATGGATTTATCGCCCTTATCAAAAACGGTATCAGTTTTAAAGTTTACAATCCGGATCTTGCCTATACTATCGGCCAGTTTTGGAAACCCGATGCTGTCCTTAACATGAAAGCGGATGCTTAAATTTAGCTGTGTTTGTTCGCCTATGAGGATAGATTTTTTATCCAGTGTAGCTTTAGCCCCAAAGCTTTGTGCCTGGCCTGTTTGGTGAAAGCCTGCAAGCAATACCAACATAGCCAGGGTGTATTTGATGTACCTGTTCATATATTTTACCGCCGGCCTTCCCGCTTTTTAAATAATGTCATTAATGGTTTAACGTATGATTCATGTGTGCCAATGGTAGTATAATCAACCCCCGAGCGCTTAAAAGTATCCTGCAGTGCAGCGTTGCGTTTAACAGCATCCCATTTAAAGGCGTCGCGAACGGCTTTATCACCAGTGTTTACCCACATGATCTGTCCGCTTTCTTCGTCCTTAACAGGGATGAGGCCCAGGTTAGGGAACTCCTCTTCATGTTTGTCGTACAGCTTTAGGGCAATGATATCGTGCTTTTTATTGGCGATCTTAAGTTCGTTTTCAAACTCCGAAGTAATAAAATCCGAGATCACAAAGGCCGTGCATTTCTTTTTGATAACGCTTGTGAAGTATTTCAGTGCTTCGGCCACGTTGGTGCCCTTGTTTTCGGGCTGAAAAGCGATCAGCTCGCGGATGATCATCAAAATATGGCTGCGGCCTTTTTTAGGCGGGATAAACTTTTCAATCTTATCGCTGAAAAAGATAATGCCTACCTTATCATTATTTTGGATGGCCGAAAATGCCAGTACCGCGCAAAGCTCAGTAGCCAGGTCTTGCTTTTGCTGGTTTTGCGTACCGAAGTTTTCAGATCCGCTCACATCCATCAGTACCATAACGGTAAGCTCGCGCTCCTCTTCAAATACTTTTACGTAAGGCGCATTAAAGCGGGCCGTTACGTTCCAGTCGATGGTACGGATCTCGTCGCCGATCTGGTATTCACGCACCTCGCTAAAGGCCATACCGCGCCCCTTGAAAGCCGAATGATACTCGCCCGAAAATAAGTGGTTACTTAAGCCACGGGTTTTGATCTCTATCTTCCTTACCTTTTTTAGCAGATCCTTGGTGTCTTTAGCCATAAGCCCAACGGCCCCCTCTAAATCTCCCCCTAAAGGGGGCGACTTTTTAAAATCATCAATATAATTAACTATTACTCGCCCTGTTTTAAAGCCCTCTCCCTTTAGGGGAGGGTTTGGGTGGGGCTATTACGGTACCTCAACCGCGTTCAGGATCGCTGTAATGATATCCTCACTGGTAATGTTCTCTGCTTCGGCCTCGTAGCTTAAGCCTACACGGTGCCTTAACACATCATGGCAAACAGCGCGTACATCCTCGGGGATCACATAACCACGGCGTTTGATGAAAGCATAAGCTTTAGATGCCAGCGCTAAACTGATACTTGCCCTTGGTGATGCACCGAAAGTGATAAGCGTTTTGTATTTGGCAAGCTTAAACTGATCAGGGAAACGGGTTGCGAAAACGATATCAATAATATATTGCTCTATCTTTTCGTCCATATAAACCTCGCGAACTATTTTGCGGGCTTTGATGATCTCTTCGGGCTTGATGATGGCATTTGGTTTACCCATGCCTGCGGGCGAAATGTTGGCGCGCATGATCTTTTTCTCATCCTCCTTGTTAGGATATTTGATCACCACCTTCAGCATGAAACGGTCAACCTGTGCCTCAGGCAGGGGATAGGTTCCTTCCTGTTCAATAGGGTTTTGGGTTGCCAGTACCAGGAACGGATCGGGCAGTTTATAAGTGGTATCACCAATGGTTACCTGGCGCTCCT